>Ga0214921_10009469_pt1 | contig 12321 bp, 11 predicted proteins | sample LL1505_MetaG_FD_177992 | JGI IMG/M metagenome (GOLD analysis project Ga0214921, IMG submission 177992) | Freshwater microbial communities from Lake Lanier, Atlanta, Georgia, United States - LL-1505 | ecosystem: Environmental > Aquatic > Freshwater > Lake | place: USA: Georgia | collected... | reverse complement strand
AAAAACTTAAGCGTCGCATGTCTCAAATTCGCCTTGGTGATCCGCTAGATAAGAACACAGATATTGGTGCAATTAACTCTCGTGAACAGTTAGATAAAATTACAGAGCTTGCACTCTCTGGCGATACCGAAGGTGCAGAGCGATTCTCAGCTGCGTGCACAATTCCTGCAAAGGGATTCTGGTATCCACCAACCTTCTTTACCGGTGTCACACAGGCACACCGCATCGCACGTGAAGAGATCTTCGGTCCAGTTCTTTCAGTGATCTCATTTAGAACACCACAAGAAGCGATTGAAAAGGCAAATAACACTCCCTTCGGATTATCTGCAGGTGTCTGGACAGATAAGGGATCACGAATCCTTTGGACTGCTAAGCATCTTCGCGCGGGTGTTATCTGGGCAAATACATTTAATAAGTTTGATCCTGCCAGCCCATTTGGTGGCTATAAAGAATCCGGTTGGGGTCGTGAAGGCGGACGCCACGGACTTGCTGCTTACTTGAAGGGAGCAAAGTAATGTCGAATTCAAAATCACGTGCGATGCGTCTTGATGTAAAGAAGACCTACAAACTTTTTATCGGTGGAGCTTTCCCACGTAGCGAATCTGGTCGTACTTACGAAGTCACAGATTCCAAGGGCGAATTCATCGCTAATCCTTCTCTTGCTTCCCGTAAAGATCTTCGCGATGCTGTTGTTGCTGCACGCAATGCGCACGCTGGTTGGGCGGGCGCGACGGCATTTAACCGTGGACAGATTCTTTACCGCATCGCAGAGATGATGGAAGGTCGTAGTGCGCAATTCGTTGATGAGATCATCGCACTCGAAGGCCTAACACCATCAGCTGCTAAGAAGCAGGTTGAAGAAGCTATCGATCTCTGGGTCTGGTATTCCGGATGGTGTGACAAGATCGGTTCAATTTACGGCTCAACAAATGCTGTCTCAGGCTCTTTCTACAACTTCACCATCCCTGATTCACTCGGTGTTGTCGCTGTATTTGCTCCAACTAAGCCATCTCTCTTGGGACTTGTGCATTCATTAGCGCCAGTTCTTGCAGGTGGAAACACAGCAATAGTTATTGCCAGCGAGAAGTACCCACTGAGTGCAATCACCTTAAGTGAAGCAATCGGAACAAGTGATGTACCTGGGGGAGTAGTAAATATTCTCACCGGTTCTGCAGCAGAACTTGCTCCATGGGCAGCATCCCACATGGATATTGATGGAATCGATGCAACGGGACTTAACTCGACGCAAGAGAAGGAAGTTCGCATTGCAGGAGCAGATAACCTCAAGCGAATCTCTTCATTTAAGGATGGCGCAAGCCCTCAGCGAGTACTTGCCTTTATGGAGAATAAAACAGTCTGGCACCCAATCGGGGTTTAGTTCGCAGGCTATTTAGATGAAATGGTTTCCAGCCAAAGATTTATCATCGCTGGAACATCTACTGTCATCGCCACCTTAACGTTTGGCGCTTTAGCGTGCGTGGATTCTGGCTCTTCATCTTTCCATTCACGGCGATCACACAGCGTTTGTCCGCGACTTGGACCAAATGTTGTATCAACAACAATCTTAAATGTTTCATATTTTGCCAATTCAGGTCGAATTGCTGCAGCAACTGCGCCGTAATCACCGAGTGTTACATCGTGTCCTACCTGCTTGATGAAGTGTTCAATCAGACGTCCAGCAAATATTGTGCAATCGGTGCCTTCTGCAATAAGTGCAGCAGCTTGAGCGGCGCTTACACGTGGCTCCATAAATACATCAAGTCCATACATAGTGATCGGAACACCACTACTAAAGACAATTGCGGCAGCCTCTGGATCGTGCCAAACATTAAATTCAGCAGCAGGTGTTGCATTTCCAGATGATGCTGAACCACCCATCAAAACTATGCGCTCAAGTTTTGCCGCAGTCTCTGGATAAGAACGTAAGAAGAGAGCGATATTTGTAAGAGGGGCAAGCGGAACAAGGGTGACAGGGCCATCGGCACCTTCAACAAGATCACGAAGTAATTCAACTGCTGGGCGTGGATCTAGGGCACGCGTAGATAGTGGTGTTCCAAGATCTCCAAGTCCATCGCTACCGTGGATGTATTCGGCGTAACGAGGCTCATCAATGAGTGGACGTGTTGCGCCTTTTGCGACTGGGATATTTCCAGCACCGGCTGCATCAAGAACTTTTAGCGTATTGATGACAACCTGCTTCAGGTTTGTATTTCCATCTACACAGGTAACGCCTAAAAGATTGATTTCAGGGTGACGAGCGGCAAATAAGAGAGCAAAGGCATCATCGATTCCAGTGTCGACATCAAGGATGAGATTCTTTTTCATATTTTTCACTTCACCTTTGCCATGACAGATTCATAGCCTCGTAGCGAGAACGTCGGACGACGAACTGGGGTAGATGTTAATTCAAGTTCTGGGAATCGCTTAAAGAGAGCAGGAATCGAGACCGCCATCTCAAGGCGCGCTAGTGGTGCACCCAGGCAGAAATGGATTCCCGCACCGAAACCAATATGTGGGTTTGGATTACGAGTCAGATCCATACGGTCGCTATCTACAAAGACATCTTCATCGCGGTTGGCAGAACCCAATAGCGAGACAATCTTCTGGCCTTCTTTAATTGCAACGCCACCTATTTCGGTATCGGCGGTTGCAGTACGGTCAAAGAAGTGAAGTGGAGCATCAAAGCGCAAGAATTCTTCGACGGCAGTATCGGCAATCGCATCCGGTTGAGTTTGTAGCAATTTCCATTGATCTGGATGTTGATATGCGGCAACAATTCCATTACCAAAACCATTAACACTTGCCTCATGTCCCGCGTTAAGCAGAAGGACACATGTTGCGATCAATTCATGAGTAGATAGTTTTTCACCAGATTCTGAAACTTGTGCGAGTTCAGTGATGAGATCTGTACCTGGTTTTTCAAGGCGCTCCAACATCAGTCCATGTACGTAATCGGCAAACTCTTTAGCAGCCTTCTTCGCCTCATCTTTGTGAGTTTGTGAAGGATTTACTTCATACATCTTTACAATCGCCTGCGACCAAGGACGAAGTAGGTGCTCATCGCTATCTGGAAATCCCAAGAGGGCAGCGATCACTTTTACCGGCAGTGGTTCTGCGTAATCGGCGATGATGTCGAACTCGCTACCTTTCTCTTCAATGCGATCAAGAAGTTGGTTGGTCAAACGTTCAATATCTGGGCGAAGTGCCTCAATACGATGGCGATTAAATGCCTTAGCCACCAATGAACGCAGGCGCGTGTGCTTTGGAGGTTCACTATCAAGAATCGAATCTGCGTGGAGATAGTTGAACTCAAACCACTCAGTCTCTGGAGTTTTTGGAGCAAAGATGCGGCCTAAAGATTTATTGCGAAGTACATCATTGGCGGTGCTATGTTTTGCAGCCAAGAACATATTGAGATCTTCGTGCCAGATTGGTTTTCCAAAAGAGCGTAACTCTTTTAGCGCTGGATAAGGATTTTCAATAAAAGCTAGATCTTTAAAATCGATCACTTGGCACCTAGACCAGCAAAGGGTGCCTTAATCTGGTTCTTGTAAATATCTTGTTTTTCATCCTCTGAGATAAATGCGCTCATGATTCCGTTTCGAGCTACATCGTGAAGATCATCGATAGTCCAGCTATATCCACGCGAAATCTCTGTGACTTCACGGATCATCGACGTCGCGCTCATCAAGCGGTTATCAGTATTGATTGTCACATTAAAGCCAAGCTTCTTCATCACACCAATTTGATGTGTTTCATATGATGCTGCGCCACCGGTCTGCAAATTTGATGTCGGAGCCATCTCGAGGCAGATCTGGCGATCAAGGATCTCCTGCGCCAATGAGCCCAGCACTGCAGTACCTGAAGAGAAATCAATATCATCGATCAAGCGAATTCCGTGGCCGATGCGTTCTGCGTGACAATCACGGACAGCCAAGGTAATAGATTCCACGCCAAAAGCTTCACCTGCATGGATCGTAAAGTGAGCGCCATTGTTGCGTAGGTAATCAAAAGCCTTGATGTGATCTGTCGGAGGAAAACCTGCTTCAGGTCCTGCAATATCAAAGCCAACAACTCCGCGGCCCCTGTATTTAACAACCTTGGTTGCAACTTCATGACTAAAGTTATTTTGGCGAAGAGCGCAGAGCAGAACCTCGACACGAATCTCACGTCCGGCAGCCTTGGCTTCAGCCATTCCCTGCTTATGACCTTCCACCGTTGCTTCGATCACCTGGTCAAGAGTTAAACCCTTGCGAGTAAAGAGCTCTGGTGCGCCACGTACTTCGGCATAGACGACGCCATCTGCAGCTAAATCAAGAACACATTCACGAGCAATTCTTTCAATCTCTTCTTTGGTTTGCATGACAGAGATCGTGTGTTCAAATGTTTCAAGGTAGAGCTCCAGCGTTCCTGAGCTGCACGCATTAACAAACCACGTTGCGAGCTCATCTGGGCTATAGCTAGGCAACTTCGTGTAACCACTTGCCAGAGCATGATCAATCATCGTCTGCGGGCGTAATCCACCGTCTAGATGATCATGGAGCAAGACTTTTGGCGCGCGCGCAATGACCTCAGAACTTAACAAGAGAGTCATTTACTTGAGATCTTCTGGCCCAAATGCCCAAGGCAACATCGCACTCATCTTTTCTGGGCCATCGGGAGTCATAAAGAGCGCTTCATTTCCACCGTGTTCAAAAATTAATTGGCGACAACGACCGCATGGAGCTAAGAAATTTCCATGTGCATCGACACATACGATTGCTACAAGACGTCCGCCGCCAGACATTGTTAGCGCACTAACGAGTGAACATTCTGCGCAGAGACCTAATCCATAGCTGGCATTTTCAACATTTGCACCGCTGATAAGTCGACCATCATCGACAAGGGCTGCAACACCCACTGGGAATTTCGAATAGGGGGCATATGCTTTTTTCATCGCATCTTTTGCAAGGTTATGGATTGAATCCCAGTCGATATTTGCACTCATTTGCACAGTCTACGAGGCTGGGCCCAGATTGGGAATTGGTCGGAATCCCGCCTCTTTGTTACGATACGCCAGCACTACAAGGCCAGGAAAAGAAATTTTCCTCATGTATTACACATGGCGGGTTGCCCGAGCGGCCAATGGGAGGGGACTGTAAATCCCCCGGCTCTGCCTTCGAAGGTTCAAATCCTTCACCCGCCACCAGATTTTCCTTTCGAGACGAGAGTGCTAAATCTCAACTTTAAGTGTGCGACCGTTCTCCGTCTCTTCTAAAGTCCAATCCGCAGTAGCGATGCTGTCAATCCACTCGGAGCCCATTCCTCGCTTACCAGTGGGCGTTGAGGCTCTTCCGTTGTCGCGCACAGTAATTCTAATCGCATCATCAGAGAATTCTCCGGAGATGTTGATTTCATTTGCTCGACCACTTCGAATCGCATTGGCGACAGACTCCTGAATTAATTGAACCATGAGAGAAGCTCGAGCCGGATCACTATAAATTTTGTCGTCTATTTCTACCTCAATTTTTGCGATTCCATCCCATGAATCCAGAATCCTATTTAAACGAATTTCTGGCGTCTCCAGAAAATTCTTAAAGTCTTCACTTCGAGACCGCGAAATAAAGGATTCGACCTTTTCCATAACAATTCTGCTTTGAAGCGTATCAGGATTCTTAGTGACAGCATCGAGCTGTAGTGCTAAAGCAGTTAACTCAGATTGGAGTGAATTATGGAGAAAGGAAGCTGCATTTCCACGATTTACTTTAGCCAGAAAATCTTCATTTTCAATCCTTGACTCCGTAGCGAGTATCTCAATCAAGGTTTTCCTGTCAGACAGGGCTAACTCCAAAAAAGAGGCAGCGACAATTAGTGCAGAGAGAGAAGGAGCGATTAAGATCGCAGCTGAGTAAAAATTTATCAATCCCAATAAATCAAATATAAAAGTAGAGCCAGTTAGAACGATAAATCCAACCAATAATACAAAAAGGATATTTACAAACTCTCTTCGATTTTCAAATACACCACTGAGAATTTCTCTCGCTAAGTTAACTACGAAAAACAATAAATAAATCAAAGAGCTGTAAGCAATAGATATGATTGGTCCGACCACAAAAATTGTGTTGAGTACACAGGATCCAGAATAGATGAATGCAACCAACTGAAACCTGAACCTGAGCTGTGTAATGGCTGTCTTAAGAACTGACGTAAAGCGTAAAGAAGGGGGGTTGTATGCACTTTTGGCCCAAAGTTGCTGGCTAAGTGGTTTTAGTTCCTCGTGTACTTCTCGGCGTAGGGCATCTGCAAGTACCTGACGAGTTTCTGAATCTTTGGCAGCCGAGGTAGTTTGCTCAATGACACCACGAAGCCTTAATTGCATTTGAAGTATTTGATCAGCAATGTAACCGTAACCAGATTGGGAGATTGAGCTACTACGTAACTTTAGGATAAGAATCTGTGTTAGCGCTGCACGATAGCTTCTAGTGAATCTCCCTTTACTTTCAATAAAAATTGACCCGAAACCTATCCAGAGAGCTATATTCCAAATCGCATTCGAAATGCGCCCCGAAAGAGGTGCTGGATTTTGGTAACCCAAAGCATCGAATAATGCAAACATCATAATTCCGCGTGCGACTCCAGTTGCGAGAAGAATAACCGCTCCAACTAAAAGCCGATGCCGGCGCATGAAATTCTTACTAATGATCAAAAGAAACCAGTACACGCAAAAAGTCAGGAATGTTACAGAGATGCCCACCAATAGCAATTCGCCAAAGGAAGCCGGAAAGGCACCCCAGAAGACTAGAGGGATTGCAAATATTGAGGTAGGGATGTAAAAAATAAATGCCTTTAGCGAAAGCTCAAAGTGTAAGTAAAGATATTGAAAAACCTTTTTAGACACCGGGTGGTTTCTTCCCTGAGAGCTGAAAATAAGCTCGGGCTAACTGGACTCGTGGATTCAAAGTAGATTTTTTTGGAAGCTCTAGCATCGAATGTAAACGGGTAATCGTTCCTTCGATGGCTTTTTCTGAAACTCCCATGCGAGAGGCAATTTCTTTTGTAGTAAGCCCCTCAGCCACACCTTGAAGCACAATGATCTGGTTAGCAGTAAAATCCACTCTTTGACTTCTTTTCTCAGTTTGTCCGGAGAAGGGAAGTGCTTTCACTTCTAGAATGGTTCTTACTAATGGACTAAAATCTGTTAAAAGAGATTTAGTAAGAAATTTTGAACCCTTAGGAAGCTCAGGTGAATTGGGGTTCACTACTCTTGGATCTGTGTAACTCGTTAAAATAATGATTCCAATTCCAGGATTGGAATCTCGAAGTGCGATTGCAATATCTATCCCATTTGCGCCAATACCCAAATCTAAATCGATAATGGCTACGTCTATTGAAAACTTTCTAACTGCTTGAATAGCATCGGCTGCCTTTCCAACTTGAGCTTTCACCTCAAAGTTTGCACCGACCAGTGCTGCCGCCAACGTGGAGCGGGTAAAAACATCATCTTCAACCAGTAAGACACTCGCTAGGGCCACCCCTTGATTATGGATGCCTTGGGAAAAATTGTCACTCAATACCTAGGGGAATTCCCATTTGATTCTTTTTGAGTAACACCCCTGACCTCATACTTCCTTCGTATCTGTCTATAAGTCGAAATGGGATAAATTGTTCAAGCGCTTGAGTATGGCAAGTAAGCAGATACTCATTGCCACCTGTGTACTTTCTTTGGCTGCCATTCATCTTACTCCGGCCACTGCAGCACCTGCCTTGCAATTAATTACATGCAAGGATCTTCTAAGCGGTAAAGAGCGCATCTCGAAGACTGGCACCTGCCGCCCTTCAACGGAAGCGATGGCTAAATGGCGCTTAGCAAAATCAGATTCACTTATAGCGACAGGTAACACAACTAAGACTTTAATTGTATGTTCAAATAAAGAGAGTTCACCCTTCACTTATCAACTCATTCGAACAAGTTGCGCGAAGCATATGCTGCAGAATCTCTATGCGAGATCATCCGCACTTCCTACCAAGCCCGTAATCACTCAGGTTTTCTCGACTAGCTTTGAGAGTGCATCGTTAACGCTCGCAAGTGATCCAGCCGCAAATCTGGATGCTCCAATTGCCTACTACACAATTACCTCCAATCAAGGCGATGTGATCAAGGTAAATTCGTCGAGGGACCTAATAGTTGCAGTTGGCGGCCTCAGATCATCTACTTCATACTCATTCACCATCTCTGCAACAAATATTGATGGAACATCTCCAGAATCTGCTTCTTCACTCCCAGTAACAACCCAGGTTTATGTTGCAAAAGTTGCTTCGTCGCCGGTGCTCACTTGTGCAACCGGTGGAGCTTGTGTTGTGGGAGATCGTGGTCCTGGTGGCGGGATCGTATTTTATGTCTCTGCAGCACCCTTTACTTCGGCTGGCTCGACATGCAACACGGCATGCAAGTACCTAGAGGTCGCTCCAGCCACCTGGCAAAGCGGGGGAGTGACCGTAGTAAATGACACCATCACCGTTTGGTCCAGTGATAACACCACACTTACTGGTCAAGATGTATCAACCGCGGGAAGTGAGAGCTTGTTTGCCGGTGAAAAATTCAACTGGAAGATCGGTCAAGGTTTCTACAATACGAGTGTGATGAAGGTATCTGGAGCGACTTCTCCAGCTCAAGCCGCAGTTCTTGCATACGCTGGAAGTTCTAGCGCCGGCCAATGGTTTATTCCATCTATGAATGAGCTTAACGAGCTCTGTAAATATGCAAGAGGCCAGGCAACTGGAGTTCTGACTACTAAATGTAATAACACAGGCACGCTGAAGACTGGCACTGCAAACGACCTTGGAGGATTCAGGTATGCCTACTGGTCTTCCTCCGAGAGCAGCGGTCGCAACGTGTACTACCAGGATTTCTCAAATGAAGTAGGTGGCCAACCCGGCTATCAATCGGGAAATCAGAAGGCTGACACAACAATCTTTATCCGACCAATTCGCGCTTTTTAGTCCTTCAATCGCCACTGGTGAGTTGAACGCATATCCCTAGCAAGATCTCAGGGCTAATGATTTAATTGTCAATTATGGCGATGATTCGGAGTAAGCGTAAATTTCCGAGCCTTCCATATTTTTGGTCCTTAATTGATTGGACCCTTCCTTCACTCAATCCATATAAAGGTCAATTACTTCGTGCGCAATCAGTAAGCGATGTCGCCAAAGTGGCAAGAAAGCGCACCCCCAAAGTTGTCTTTGATTATGTTGAGGGTGGTGCCGTTGATGAAATGGCGTACTCCAGAAGCCGTGATGCTTATTCAAGAATTGAATTCAATTCACGCGTCTTACGCGATGTATCGACAGTTGATGCCAGCACAACAATATTAGGAAAGAAAGTTGATCTTCCAATCTGTTTTGCTCCAACCGGTTACACCCGTTTGATGTACCACGTTGGTGAACCAGCAGTTGCAAACGTTGCTAGCAAAAAGAATATGGTCTACGCACTTTCAACAATGGGTACAACCTCACCAGCAGAGCTCGCAGCGGCTGTGCCTAGTTCAAGGCGTTGGTTCCAGCTTTACATCATGAAGAAGCGAAGCGATAGCCTGGCTGTGATTAAGCAGGCGAAAGATAGTGGCTTTGAAGCCCTCGTCCTTACTGTCGATACTCCGGTAAATGGACTTCGATATCGTGATAATCGCAATGGCCTGACAGTGCCGCCAAAGATCAGACTCAATACCGTTTTTGCAATTGCCCGTAAACCTATTTGGTGGCTTAATTTATTTACTACTGGCAAATTGGAATTTGCTGCCTTTAGAGGTTGGGATCGCTCGCTCTCTGAACTTGCCAGTGTTATTTATGATCCAGGAACAACTTTAAAAGATATTACTTGGCTGCGTTCTGTCTGGGATGGACCAATTATTGTTAAAGGAATTCAAAGCGTTGAGGATGCAAAGGCTGTTGCAAAGCTTGGTGTTCAGGGAATCATTCTCTCTAATCACGGTGGTCGCCAATTTGATCGTGGCCCAGTACCGCTAGAGATACTCCCTGATGTTGTGAAGGCGGTTGGAAATAAAGTTGAGGTTTATATCGATGGCGCAATCATGTCTGGCCTTGATGCACTTGGTGCCATCGCGATGGGAGCAAAGGCTGTCTTTATTGGTCGCGCCTATCTCTATGGAGCAATGGCAAATGGAGAAGCCGGCGTAGAGCAGGTTGTGGAGATTATGCGGAGAGAATTTGAGAATGGAATGGCGCTCACAGGAGCAACCACAATTGCCGAACTACAGAAAAACGGAGCTCAACTTAGGAATTAGCACGCGCTTTATTTTTGCGTGCTGCTCGAGATAAAAATAGAGCGAAGACTAGAGCTAACACGATTCCGGTATTAACGCCCATTTCAGTGAGAGAACGGTTGAAGTACTCCGTAGTCTTCTCCTTCTCCATTGTGAGTGAAGCGCCAACGGTAAGAATGTGACGAACGGCTGCGATCACACCAATGATTAAAAAGCTATCAAGTTGAAAAATTCCGTCAGTAAAGCGAACAATTACTGTGCGCATAATTTCTAGGATGATCACCACAAAGAGAATGTCATTAATGGCTTGAATCATTCCTGCTGGAAAGAATGGCCGAGTTTCGATCAAACGCTGCAACGTGTAACCAGCAGCCAAGATTGAAATTATGAAAAGGACGATGCCAAGAAATCCGTGCAAGATATCTTCGAGTTTATCGATGAAAGTGGTCGGAATAAGCGACTCATCGCCTGTAAGTAAACCCTTAACTGATTTGTACTTCATAGCCGCTCCCTCATACGTATTGTCTAAGGGTAAGTGGGGGTTAGGCTCAAAACAAGATCCTTCGCTTGTCTTTTTTGCATATTAATCGCAAGTAGACATGTCACCTAGGGCTCATTAGCCTTTGCCGAGTACCGAACCACTATGAAAGGCAGTTCATGAAAAACCGTAAAGAATTAGTAATCGCGTTGACCGTTGCGCTTGCATTCGGAATTTCAGCGTGTTCAAGTAGCGACTCAACGGAGAGCGCATCAGCTTCATGTGAAAAAGCAGATCTTGCAACCATTGAAAATGGCGTGCTTACCATCGCAACTGGAGAACCCGCCTACTACCCATGGGTGATCGATGATGCACCAGAATCTGGAAACGGATTTGAAGCGGCTGTTGCATACGCCGTAGCGACACAACTTGGTTTCTCAAAAGATGAGGTCAAGTGGGTTCGCACAACATTTGATAGCGCTGTAACACCAGGTGAGAAGAACTTTGACTTCAACCTGCAGCAATTCTCGATCACAGCAGATCGTGCAAAGGCTGTTGATTTCTCATCTCCTTACTACACAGCGCCACAAGCAATCGTTTCATTTAAGGGAAGCAAGATCGATGGAAAGTCATCAATTGCTGACCTTAAGGGTGCCAAGCTTGGCGCAGCGGTTGGAACAACTTCACTAGATGCCATCGAAACACAACTTGGTCTCAAGGCAAGTGTCTTCAATGACAACGCAGCTGGTGTATCAGCACTGAAGAATAAGCAGATTGATGGTCTCGTTGTAGATCTTCCAACTGCCTTCTATCTTTCAGGTGTCGAGATTGAAAACGGAATCATTGTTGGACAGCTTCCATCAACTGGTTCAGGCGATCAATTCGGACTTCTCCTTACTAAGGGAAGCGCTTTGACATCATGTGTATCAGGTGCAGTAGATGCCATCACAGCAGATGGAACTCTTGCCAGCATCACAGATACATGGCTTGCAACCAATACTGGTTCACCAGTATTGAAGCCATAATCGTTACAATTAAGTAGTGATTTCATTCGTGCTTGGTGACCGTGGTGAGTAATACAACGCCATGGTCACCAAGCCCGCGTGAACGCGAAAGAGAGTTATTTCGAAAGGCGCTCCAGAACCGCCAGAGGTTGATCGCCCTCATTTCTACAGTTGTGGTTCTTGGAACTTTAGCCGTTGTCTTACTCACATCCCCAGGTTGGGAATCAGTAAAAACAACCTTCTTTGATATTGATTACGGCAAAGAGGTTTTCCCCACTGTAATTCGGGGCTTGATAGTTAACCTGCAACTTTCACTGATTGGCGGAGTCGCAATTGGAATTATTGCGTTGGCTTTAGCGCTCTTGCGCACTACCAACTCACCAACACTTACTCCCTTTAGATTTATTGCTACCGCCTACGTTGATATCTTCCGTGGCGCACCACTTATCTTGATCATCTTTCTTGTTGGATTTGGAGTACCTGCTCTTCGCATTCAGGGTCTGACCAGCAACGTCATTGTTCTTGGAACAGTGGCAGTTGTGCTTACTTACTCTGCCTACGTTGCAGAAGTTATTCGAAG
>Ga0214921_10009468_pt1 | contig 12322 bp, 12 predicted proteins | sample LL1505_MetaG_FD_177992 | JGI IMG/M metagenome (GOLD analysis project Ga0214921, IMG submission 177992) | Freshwater microbial communities from Lake Lanier, Atlanta, Georgia, United States - LL-1505 | ecosystem: Environmental > Aquatic > Freshwater > Lake | place: USA: Georgia | collected... | reverse complement strand
ACCACCAGCACCCCACATTTCAACCGTAATAAATTTAGCAAACTTATAATCACATGGTTTTAATGTATAATTTCCAGAAGTAAATCTTAATATTTGTATACCACATAAAATACTATTATCATCAATATTTGTTGTATTGTTTGTTGTGTTTGTATTATTATAAACTGATGATTGTAATGTATTTATATTTGAATTTGAATTTGAATTTGAATTTGAATTTGAATTTGAATTATTACAGTATTGATTATCATTCGAATTATTTTGTTTTATAATTACAATTAGTATTGTGCTTTGAATAATACAAATGATAAATAATAATGAAATACTAATTTTCAATGTTATTGGACTTAATACAAATAAACTAAATTTATAATTATTTTTACTGAGTTTAGTTTCTGTTTGTTCTATTTCTAGTTGATTTTCCAATTTATCATAATCCATTTTTTATAATTAAAAATAATAAGTAATATACAGTATATAAATTAATTATATATTCAATTTTTTATTTTTTATTTTATTCAATAAAAAAATAATCATATTACATATCAGGGGCATCACAACAAGTTATTATAGAACACAACTTTCCTATTTTTTTATTTATATAATCTAAACAATCACAATTACAACAAGTTATTATATAACATAAATTTCCTATTTTTTTATTTATGTAATCCGAACAATCGCAATCATAACATAAACAACATAAATTACAATCATTCGATTTGTTTGAATTGTTTGGATTGTTTGGATTGTTTGGATTGTTTGGATTGTTTGGATTGTTTACTACGATACTATAAGGAGGAGGCGGTTCATATACTACATTTTGCATTTCAATATATTTTGAAGTCATCTTAAGATAGATAATATTAAATCAAATTAAATAATATAATATAAGATAATTTCAATATTTTTTGAAATCTATATAAAAAAATTTATTGCAATAATTAACATTTTTGCATTTTAATCCACAGCTCAACTGTTTTACAATGAGCAAACCATTTGAATTCATATTTTCCAACAATTCTTAGGACATGTTTACCTGCTTTATATTTTTCTCCAGTAGTTTCATTAAATTTATAAACATCACCTAATTCAACAGATTCATCAAAATTATTCTGTTCATGTTTATCAACTGCTCTAATTGCAATATCTGCAACACCTTCTGGAAATTTTGATGCAATTTCATTAATACATTTAGATAAATATAACAATATAGAAGCACATTGTAATTTAGTTCCAAATGATTATTACATACATGATGACAAAATTTCAAAAGATTTTTGTAAATTTTTATAAAGAATTATCGATATTATGTTGATAAAATACCAAAACATAAAATGTCAAGTGATATTAAAGATGAATACAAAAATATAATATATGGGTCATGTGGTGATACTTTATTCTTATATTATTATATTATAAATATTTGTTCATATATTATCTTTCTATTATTATCATTATATTTAATATTATATATTATTTGTTGTTCAAAAATATCAAATCCTGTTAGAGAAATACCATTTTTTAAATTTCTTAAATTAAACATGATGATATTTACACTAAATATAATTATTAAAGTTTTATACGGTATTAATTTCTCATCACAAACCATCATAAAATCAGTAAATTTTATATGGTTTTGATTAGAATTAATAGCCTTAAAAAATCATCAAAATCATCACATTTTCTATTGAAAATGTGATGATATGTGATGATTATTTTAACGCTGTTTATATTATGTTATTAACTAATTATAAAAATAATGTTGTTATTGATCATATACCTATATATTATAATTATATTCAAGTTGAAATTATAGGATATATGGTTATGCAAATATTTAATAATATGTTTCTTGGTATTATAAATGATATTATAAATATGAAATAATATTTTTTTAATATAATGGTTTATATTTTATCTGATTATAAAACTAAATAAACAAATAAATATTATATAATAATATTATAAGTTTATTGTATATGAAACTAAAAATAAAAAAAATAGAAAGTCCAGATATTGATATATTAATGGATTTAGCAAATAAATTTAAATTTAATAATATAAATTTATCATTTTATGAACATATATTTGAATTTTATGATAATATTGAATTAATTGGTATTATAAATTATTGCATATTGCCATCAATGACCGGTAAAGATCGTATATATATACGTAATTTATTTTATTCAAATGATAAATATATATATGATATTATTAAATCATTATGTATATATTGTAAAAAAAAGAATTTGACAATTAATACATCATTAGAAAATAATAATTTTAATAATAAATGTAAAAAAGCATTTCATGACAATAATTTTATAGGTAATGATTGGATATATTTTATATATTAATATATATATATATATATGAGTAATAATTTTATAGCAAAGAACGATTATAAACTTATAAATTTTACAAAAAATGATACATTTATTATCAAAAGAATAAAAGAATATGCGAAACGAAATTGTAGAGAACAAATAAATACATCATATATCACATCTACATTACATAATTTTGACTATGGAATTTCATATTTTAGAACAGAAATATTAACTAAAGATAACACAGAAAAAAATAGGCCTTGTACATTTGTATGTATAAAAAACATAGATAATAAAATAATATTTATAATGTTAATTTGTTCTATAAAAAATAATGATAATTTAGGTACAAAATTATTAGATAATGTATTTTTATATGCAAAAAATAATGGATATACAACAATTAATCTTGAATGCAATAAATCATTAGTGAAATTTTATAAAAAACATAATTTTATTGAACTTAATACATTAGAAGATGATATGATTGGTATGACAAAAATAATAGATTAACAATAATATATATCATATAAATACTCATAAATTCTATCACAACCTTTATTAAGTTGTGATAGAATTTATGAGTATTTAATACCGTCTAATAAAAACTAAGAATTAGTATAAAAACTAAGAATTAGTATAAATTCTTATTTTTTTAGATATATTTTATTCTTCATATACCTGTATATTATAATTATATTCAAGTTGAAATTATAGGATATATGGTTATGTAAATATTTAATAATATGTTTCTTAGTAGCATAAATGATATTATAAATATGAAATAATATATTTTTTAATATAATGATTTATATTTTATTGACCCTGATTATAAAACTAAATAAACAAATAAATATTATATAATAATATTATAAGTTTATTGTATATGAAACTAAAAATAAAAAAAAAGATAGATAAAAGATATTAAAAACACGAAAATATTAAATTATTTATTTGAGTAACTGTTTATAATCATTAAATTTTTGTTTAGTATGTTCTGGGGGTAAAATGTGTATAAAAGTGTATTAAATTCCGGGAATTTAAGACGCTTTTAACACTAATTTTACCCTTCAGAGCCTAAAAAGTACTATATAAATTATATCAAAAACATAAGTTTTGATATAATTTAATATACTTTTTTGACCCTGGTCCTTCATAATAAGTATTAAATAATTCATTATATTGTTCAACTATTTGTTCTTCAATAATACCATTTTTATTTAATTCACTTATTATAATAATAATATTATTTTCTTATATAGATTTTATTCCATGAGGATTATACAAGGTTTTTATCGAAATTATATAATATATAAAAAGTTAACAACATTACAATATTACGATTAGTAATTCTTATTAGAAAGTATATAAGACGTATAATTAATACACCTCAAATTTGTTTAGTATATATAATAACAATAATATCATTATCTACATGCATATATTTTGGTTATATGATATCATTCTACATATATATTTTATAAATTCGACAAGTTTTATAATAAAATTTATTATATAATAATATTTATTGTATTAAAAAGTATTTACAATTCTAAAAATATATTTATTATTGTATATCTGAAATATGTGAGGATTATATAAAATTTAATAGTAGTCACATAAAAATTAATTAATAGTAAAAAAAATTGTAACATATAGCACAACCTTAAAATATTTTTTGAGAAATAAAATATAATCATATAAATACAAATAAAATTTTTATAATTCTATATGTATACTTAGAAATTCAACACAAATTTTTGAGGAAGTACAAAAAAAAAATTTTATGATATGAAATAATATTTTTTTTATTTAATAAAATTATGATTATGTAAATGATAAACAAATAAATATCATTCAATCAAATTTATTATTATTATTAAATAATGCGATGACCCATATATTTAGATTCGTAACCTTTTATATCTTCATAATTGATACATTGTAAATATATTTTTCTTTTAAGATAAATTAAACTATAAATATCATATACATTTTCATTATTTTTTATTAAATCTATTATTTTATTAATATTTTTTTCAGTACTATTATGAATATTTATAAGTGTAAAATCACAATATTTAATTAAAAAAAACATATAATTTGCACTATGTTGAGCACCTGTATATACAATACAATTATTTATATATTTTTTATCTAAAATACGACGTAATAAATATGTATCAACAAATAAACTATATAAATCAACAGATAAATCATTTATATCTTGTAATTTTTCTTTTATTTGTTCATTGTTTTTACTATCATATGATTTAATATATGAATATGTCATACGTATTAGTGCTGATATTTCTTTTGTAATACGTATAAAATGATTATATATAAATTCATTAATTTTTTCTTTCAATATATTATCTTCATATTTATTTATAATTTTATCAATATAATATTTTTGTGTATATTTTTTGTGTATATTTTGATTATTAAATATTATTTCATCCATATTTTGTACAAGTGTATTTATCATGTTTTTTATTATTTTAAGACAATCTAAAATTTTATCAATATATTGTTTATTAACATCATTTTTAATTAATAAATTTAAATTTTCAGTAATATCATATTTTATTATATCAAGTATATAAAATATATCAAAATGATCACGAATATCAATATAATGTAATCTAACATTTGGATTTGATTTTGAATATTTAACTATATCTTTATCATTTATTTTTTCAAAAACAAATTCATGTTTAAACATTTCTATTACTTCTTTAATATATATATCTCTTTTAGTTGTTGGTGGTTGTTTAATATGATTCATTCTAATTTCAATAAAAAAATCAAGAGGTATTGATGTATCTTTAATTAATTTATATAGATATTGTGAAATATCTATACTATCAAAAGATTCACATCTAGTTTGCATATCTAATGGATAATGATAATCCATGAAGAGATAAATATTTTTAGTAATTCCATTTATAGTTCCTTTTAAATGGGCAAAATTTGCAGGTCCATTAATAAATTTTGGCATTGATATAATATAGATTTATATATAATAGATGATATAATATTTTTTTATTTGATTTCCAAACAAATTAAATAAAAATTGATATTATAATATTAAAACAATATAAACCATTATAAAAATATACAAAAGATGCCTTCAAATTATCCTAAATATATTGATCTAAATATTGGTACTACTGCATTAACACATCTCGAAATAGAAGATGGAATAAAAGAAATTATATCAAATGCATTAGATGAGCATATATTAAGTGAAAGAAAATCAGATATAAAAATTTATCTTAATGATAACAATAAATGGTGTATTCGTGATTATGGCAGAGGTATATCAACATCTAATTTTAAATTTAATAAAAATGATGATAAAGAACAAAACGATTCTATTATTGGTCAATATGGTTATGGATTAAAAGATGCTATAGCAATTTTGAATACAAATAATATTAAATTTAAAATATTCACAAAAAAATATATTTTTACACCAATTCTAAAACCAAGACAAGATTTTCCAGATGAACAAACTATACATATTGAAGTTATAAGAAATACTATATATGAAATTAAATCAGGAACAGAATTTGTATTTGATAATCTAACTTTAGAGAATATTACAAAAGCAAAAAATAAATTTATAAAATTTTTACAACCACAAATATTAAGTGAAATTGATGATTATAAAATATTTAAATTAGATACTTATCAGTCAATTTATATAAACGGCGTAGAAGTATATAAAAATACTGGATTTCATTTTAGTTATGATATTAAATCATCTGAAAATATTAGAAAATGTTTTAATAGAGATCGTAAACAACTAAATTTATCTTCGTTAAAACCATATATTATAAAACTATTAAAATCTCTCAATATTTTTAATGATAAAGATGATAAAGAAAATGAATTATTCAACAATATACGAAATATATTGAAAGCAAATACATTACAATATTTACAAGAATTTCATCAGATTGATGTATTACGTAATATTATTACTCAAATTAATTCATTAAATAAATATGTTTTTGTAGGTTCTAAAGAAAAATTAACAAAAAATATAAAAGAAAAAATTAAAAATGATAACAAAGAAGTATTTATATTAGGTGATGGAGTTAAATCTAGATTTTCTGTAAAATCTATAAAAGATTTATATTTTAATAACAATTTTGATAGAAATTTAGATGATAATATACATATAAATACTTTAATAAATTATATTGATAATACACATCAACCTATTGTTATTCCAGAATATATCTCTAATATTATTAAACCAATTGAAAAATTATTTAAAATCCCAGAAGGTATAAAAAATAAATTATTAAATATCGAAGTTATAAATGTAGATAATGACAATAGTGATAATAGTGATGATAGTGATAATGATAGTGATGATAGTGATAATGATAGTGATAATGATAGTGATAATGATAGTGATAATGATAGTGATGATGTTAATACTTTTGAAAAAGATGGATATGATTTTAGTGGAGAAAAATTAAAACTATCAAATAAATATATTAACGAAAAGAAGAAAAAAGATCTATTTGTTATATTATTTAGATATATTGTAAATAATGTTGACGACGATATAATTAAAAATATTGCTGATGATGATCGTCAACATTCAAAATCACGTTGGTGGTGGTCATAATTTTATTTAATAAATAATCAACTTAACCAATTACACATTTTTATTTATATGAATACTAATAATTATGGTTATGTATATTGCCTAACAAATAAATATATGCAAAATAGGTTTCACAAATAAACCAGGAGGTAAAATATGTGGCTTTAAATTCTATTTATAGAATTTAACACACATTTTACCCTTCTGAGCCCATAAAGTACTATTAAAACTATTAAAAAATATAAAAATTTTTTTACAGTTTAATATACTTTATTGACCCTGGTGCATCACAACAACTTATTATGGAACAACATTTTTCTAATTTTTTATTTATTTTTATACAAATTCTATTTATATAATTAAAGCATTTCATTACATAAATTATAATCATCATTCGAATTATGTACTATTACACTATAAGGAGGTGGAGGTATTAATTTCTCATCACAAACCATCATAAAATAAATAGATTTTATATGGTTTTGATTATAATTAATAGCTTTAAAAAATCATCATAATCATCATATTTTCTATAGAAAATGTGATGATTATTTTAACGGTTCATAATGATTATTTATATTTTCAATTTCAATATATTTTGAAGTCATTGTTATAAATAATATTATATAAAAATAAGATAAATAAAATTAAATAATTTCAATGTTTTTAGAATATTTATATATAATAATTAAAAGTATAAATAAACACAAATTACTATTCTTCTACTTCTTTTTAATTATGTTTAGTAACTTTTTTATAAATATGTAAAACTTAAAAAAATTGAATTTATAAAATCATTGTTATATTTAATATTATTATATAGTATATTTTTTCAACAATGGATACCACAATTCTTTTTGAATTGCCTGTCACTCTTGATGGATCATACTACACATGTCCTGTCATCAAGCGTAATATTCCTCAAAGTTCAAATTTCAGTGGAAACAAAATTCGTCATCCATACAATAATCGTATGATACAAAAGCAAGGATGGAATTCGTATGTATATGATGAAGAGAATGTTAATGAATCTGTTGCCAAGATTTTGTCAGATTGTGAACGTTTTGATATCAAGCATGATGGAGCATGTGGTGCACTTATCTGGAACGATGAAACACACAGATATGTAGCATATACTCGTTATGATATCAAGAAGAACAAAGATGGTGTATTTGCTCCACCAAAAGATGTTGATATTACAAATTGGATTCCTTGTGAAGAAAAACCAACAGCACCTGATTCAACACATTATCCTCATTTCAGACCTATTACTGAAGATCCAAAGCAATATAAGTGGCAACATGTCGCGATTAGAAAGGCACAGAAATTCATTGATGATATGAAGCCAGATGTCTATTCAAAGATTGTAACTATTGAATACATGGGGAAATATTTCAATGGAAAGACATCTGATATGATTGGTGATGTTGGAATAGTGTTGCATGGGACTTTGCAAATTGTCATTCCAAAGGCTCTACGAACTGTACACGGTATTCGTAAGATTTTTGAGTCAATGCCTGTTGTCGAAGGTATTGTATGTTATCCAGAAGGATCATCACCAATGAAGATTCGAGCTGAGATGTATGAAGGATTGGAATGGGGAAATATTACTCCTAATGTTTTGACAAAGTATGGATATGATGGACGACCATTGTCCGCAAATGTACTCATACATGATATGTAAATTTTTTATTTTAAATATTTTTCTTTATAATCAAACAAATACTATAATATATTATAAAATAAATATATTAGATTATATTATAGTAGGTTATGATATATGATATTAATTATATAAATAAATATTTAAAATATAAATTAAAATATTTAAAATTAAAAGAATTATATGGAGGTGTAAATAATTTTTATTTACCATGTGAAATAACAAATAAAACTAAAAATATATATAAAATATCTTCATTAAATATAGAAAATATAAATGCAACAAATATATATTCTTTTAATGAAGACTTTTTTTTTCAAGATCATTTAATTATATTAAAAAATAATGAAAATAAATATCGTATTATTCAAATAAAAGATAATCCATATATACAATATATTGAAGATATTGATAATGTAATTGAAACAACTAAATATACAATAAATACATTTGCTTATGGTGGAAATTTTATAAGTTCTCCCAAATTATCGGAAGATGATTATGGCGTAATTTTTTGCTGTAAAAATAAATATTCAGAAAGTACGATTAATGATTTAAAAGATTTAATTAATTCACAAATATCAAATCAAGTTATAGAAGAATTGGATTGTAGTTTTTGTGCTACAAATGGTAGACATATTGACGAAATGATGTGTTTTATGCCTTATAATAATTATATTGTCTATGATGGATTATCATTAAATTTTAAAATATGGATATATAATGTAAGATTTATAAAAATAAATGAATCAAATAAAATAAATAAAGATATTAAAAAAATATACGAAATAATCCGTGATAATAGAATAGATGTTGTAGAACAATTTATAGAGATATTTTATTATATTCATAATGGTGAGGATGACAAAATAGAAGTTGATGAAACACAAAAAAAAATTTTAGAACATAAAATAGAAAAATTTTTAGAGCAAGATTATAACATTACAGAAATTATTTATATATATATGAGAATAAAATTTAAGAAATTTGAAGATTTTGACCTAGATAAATTAAATAAAGAAGAAATGAATTTTTATAATAAACTTAAAAGATCACTAAAATTTACAAATATTCAGTATATAAATAAGATTTATCAAGAATATGATAAATATGAAAATTTAATAAACAAAACTAATACAATGTTTAAAGACGAACTTAATCGCGAAAAAGATGATAATAAAAATAAAATCGTAGATAAAATATTTAGAAATTATCAACTTACAGTTGAACAAAAAAATATAATAAAAAATAATATATTTGTAGAATTTCCAATTGACTTAGTTATAGAAACATTAGATAATATAAATATCAAATATTTATATCCTCCAATTTTTAATAGATGTTGGTGTGAAACAAATGAAAAAGTAACATGTATATTTCCATATTCAGAAAGAGATATTTTAACAGATGAAACATCAAAAGCAAAAATATTAGTTAAAGAACATCCAGATTATGAAACACAAACTATTTTTGCAAGAGAAATACCAAATATTAAAAGTATATTAAATTCTTCAAAAACTATTGAATATTTATTTTTTAATACAGAACAATATCATGGTAAAATTGCGGGAAATACTGGTGGCAACATACATTGTTTATTAAAACAAATATTTATAAATTAAGATTATATTTAGATAATTAGTATTGTTTAATATTTATATTATTTCATTTTTAATTTTATTTAATTTTATTTAGTAATATATAACTCATTGCAAATTTAACAAATAGTAATCTCGATGTTATTTGGTCTATTATTGAATGTCAACTTAAATCGATTAAAGTATATGCCTTAAAATAATCATCACAAATCATCACATTTTCTATAGAAAATATTATGATTATGATGATTTTTTAAAGCTATAAATACTCATAAATTCTATCACAACCTTTATTATGTTGTGATAGAATGTGGTGATTATTTAATACCGTTTAGATATACATAATTTGTTGGTCCATTTATAAATTCTAGCATTATATTATATATGCAATAAAAGAATAATTAAATAAATTAAATATATATATATATACATTTATTTATATTTATATATAATGACATATGACGATATTATAAAAAAATTATTAAACTTTCAAATAGATCATGTTCTACGACTAAAAAATTCTTTACTAAAATATAATAGAGTTATTGATTCATCTGACACAGGTACTGGTAAAACATATTGTGCAATTGCATTATGTGCATTATTAAAATTAAAACCTTTTATTATATGTCCATTAAGTACTATACCAAATTGGATTAAAGTTTGTAAAGATTTTAATATAGAATATTTAGGTATTTCAAATTATGAATCACTACAAAAATGCAAATATTATGAATATTCGTATGATACAAATATAAATATATATAAATCAGTTACTTGTCCATATATAAATGTTATAACAACAAAAAAAATAATTGAACATACTAAAAAAATAATGAAACTTAATGACTTTTATAATCGCTATAAAGATTTAGATTCATTTAATGAAAGATTAGAAGAATATATGAAAAACTATAATTCAAATAATATTACACAATATAAAGAAATATTAAATCACGATTATAAATGTTGTTTTCCAGATGATTGTTTAATAATTATTGATGAAGCACATAGATGTAAAAATTTAAAAGTTAATATAACAAAGATTATACTTGATATATCATATAGTAATTGCAAAATAATGTTATTATCTGCAACAATTACAGATAAAATAGAATATTTTAAATCATTTGGTGTAATATTAAAATTATATAAAACTACAAAAGATTATAATAAATGGATTAAATTTAAAGAATCAAATAAATTTTATAAAAAAAATATTAATAATATTAATACATTACCAAAAGATAGTGTTAGATTAAATATTATACATAATATATTATATCCAGAATATGGATCAAGAATAAAAATAAAAGAACTTGGTAATATTTTTCCAGAGAATACAATAATTACAGATAAATATTATTTAGATGAATATATTAAAATAAATGAATTATATAAAGAAATTAATATTCATATAGAAAATCTTAAAAAAAAAGAATATAAATCAACATCACTTGGTATAATAACTATTAATAGACAAAAAATTGAAATGTGTAAAATACCTTTATTTATTGAATTAATTAATCAAGCCATTGATTCTGGTTATTCAGTTGTGGTATTTGTAAATTATCTAAATACATTAGAATATTTATGTAAACATTTAAAAATTGATTGTATAATTATAGGCAATCAGACTTTAATAGATAGAGAAAAAAATATTAATGATTTTCAAACTAATAACAAAAAAATTATTATATCTATGATACAAGCTGGTGGTATAGGTATATCATTACACGATATACATGGAAATCATCCTAGAATGTCAATAATATCACCAAGTTTATCTGGATATGAAATAAAACAAGCATTAGGACGTATCCATCGCGCTGGTTCTAAATCTCCATCAATACAAAAAATAATATATATAGCTAAAACATATGAAGAACGAATATGTGAAATAATAAATAATAAATTAAGAAACATTGAAATAATAAATGATGGTTATGAATTAAATGATAATGATTTTTTTACAAATGATTTATTAAATTTTGATATTAATGATGAAAATAATGATGAAAATAATGATGAAAATAATGATGAAAATAATGATGAAAATAATGATGAAAATAATGATGAAAATAATGATGAAAATAAT
>Ga0214921_10009467_pt1 | contig 12322 bp, 10 predicted proteins | sample LL1505_MetaG_FD_177992 | JGI IMG/M metagenome (GOLD analysis project Ga0214921, IMG submission 177992) | Freshwater microbial communities from Lake Lanier, Atlanta, Georgia, United States - LL-1505 | ecosystem: Environmental > Aquatic > Freshwater > Lake | place: USA: Georgia | collected... | reverse complement strand
CAGATGTTGTGCATCAGTATTAATTGCAATGAACTCAACACCTTTGAGTCCAACATCAATCATTCGATTAATTGCATTAACTCCACCGCCACCAATACCAACTACTTTGATGACAGCTAAATAATTCTGCGGTGAAGCCACGGTACTCCTCCTTGAGAACGGTCAACCTCGAGTTGAGATTTAGTGTTCTCTCTTATTCGTGAGGTGAAAGTAAAGCGAATTAACTCCGTAAGCAAACATCGCCACGAATTATTTTTACATTATTTTTTACTTAACAATCGGTGCATGTGGAGCAGAAACATCAATGGTTGAAATATTTTTATTTTCTTCAAGCGCCACAAGTGCTTTAAATACTTTGATTTTTAGATCTTCTTCATCCGCGCTGCCGAAGCGAAGTGTCAACTGACGTCCTTCAAATGTGACAATCATGGAGAAATCACTGGCACTTCGGGCATTCATCGAGGCAATCATCTGGCGAAAATCCTGGGGTAAGGATGTGAAAAGTTTTACAGCCGACAATCCAATCTCTGGATTTGGCGCGCTGACTTGTGGGACATCAATTGGTGGGCCGATTGGATCAAAAATTGCCCCTGACGCATCGATATACCGGCCAGCAAATGCTCCGATCGGTACACGAGCGTTGATTGAAATCTTTATAGAACTAGATAACCAATTACGAGACACGTCAGCACTTCGAACCCACGATAAGGATTCAATACTCTTCGAAATTCGCCGCGGTTCTATGCGGGCAAGTTTTGTCCCTGTGAGATCTCCAACTTTTTTCTCAACGGTAGAAATCTGAATCGGTTCTTTTATCCCTACAAACTCAACTTTCTTTACAGTAAATACCGATGACCATCCAAGAAGGTATGTAAGTGCTGAAATTAAAAGAACGGATATAAAAATTTTAGCTATACGAGGCATTTGTGTATTAATTGCTCGGAAATCGTTTTGTGAGACCATCAACGATTATTGGCCCAAGTGAAGAGACATCTCCTGCACCTAGAGTCATGATGACATCGCCTGCTTTTGCCATCTCGATAATTTCATCTGTAGCTTCAATGAAGTTTGGAATATATTTTCCGTTTTTCATAGATTGGGCAATTACTGCTGAGCTCACTCCTGGAATTGGTTTTTCGCTAGCCGCATATACCTCGAGCAAGATGACGTTATCTGCAAGCGATAGTGATGATGCAAAGTCAGACATAAATGCTTGTGTGCGTGAGTATCTATGTGGTTGGAAAATGACTAGTAATCGACCATCACCCGCGTATCTGCGCGCCGCATCCAACGTCACTCTGATCTCAGTTGGGTGATGCCCATAATCATCAATAACACGAATCCCATGAACCGTTCCTTTGAGTTCGAAACGGCGACCTGTACCGGCAAAGGAGGCCAAACCTGCAAGTAATCCTGCCGTTGGTAAACCGAGATGCAATCCAACTGCTAAAGCCGCTGCTGCGTTATCAATATTGTGACGTCCCGGAACATTGAGTTCGAGGTGACCAATCGATTTTCCTTTCCAGAGTGCACGCGCTCGGGAACTTTTTGCGCCAAGTTCGACCTGGTCAATGTGTAGATCACTCTCGGCATCTTCTCCATAAGAAATGGCAACTACACCTGTGGCTAATTGACCCAAAGCTTTAGATCCTTTGTCGTCGGCGCAATAAACCAAGAATCCCTCGGGAGAAATAGTTCGAACGAAATCTTCAAATGCAGCAGTGACATCGGCGGGGGTTGCAAAGTAATCAACGTGGTCGTGTTCGACATTTGTCACAATCGCCCCAAATGGTTTGTACTCAATAAAGGAACCATCTGATTCATCGGCTTCGGCCACGAAATACTTACCTGTGCCCCTGTGTGCATTTGATCCAGAAGCACTGATAGTTCCTCCGATTGCAAAGGATGGATCCAGGCCACACGCTTGAAGAGCAACTGTCAGCATCGACGACGTTGTTGTTTTGCCATGAGTGCCAGCAATAGCGATGCTCACTGATTCACTCATGAGTAAGGCAAGTGCTTGCGCACGTGTGTATATAGGAATATTTAATTCTGATGCTGCCACTCGCTCAGAATTCGAATTCGCAATAGCATTTGAATAGATAACTAAGTCTGCGCCCTTAACTTGTTCTGCTTTATGCGAAGAAAAAACCGTTGCGCCCAGCGCTGCTAAAGCTGCGAGAACTGAAGAATCTTTTTCATCTGAGCCACTTACATGTGCGCCGTGCGTCATTGCGATTCTGGCTAGACCGCTCATTCCGGCGCCACCGATTCCAATGAAGTGAATTTTCTTATCCGCTAATTCGGAGAGCGTAAACATCTGCGAACTCTCCTATCTTCCTAGCGTGCGCTCAGTACATTGTGCATCAGAGCCGTAATCTTCTCATGGGCTGTGCTATTTGCCGTGGAAACCTGCGCACTTCGAGCTTTAGAAGATGCCACCAATGAATCTACATGCGAGATTAGCCATTGCGATGTGAAATCTTTTTGATTGAGAACCTGCGCACGCCCCTGATCAGCCAAGTGCTGCGCATTTGGAAGTTGTTCTCCGTTGCCAATAGCAAGTGGAATAAATAGTGCGAACTTACCAAGTGCTTCAAATTCTGAACATGTCACGGCGCCCGAACGAGAAATGATTACATCTGCAGCTAAATAAGCTGTAGCCATATCGGAAATATATGAGTGAGGTTGGTATCCAGATTGCGCAGCTGGAAGGGAATTTTTCTTTCCCAGTGAGTGCATCACTTGGATTTTCTTTTGAAGCAATGAACTCAACGATTGTTCTATAACTGAGTTCATCACCTGCGAACCTTGCGAGCCACCAACTATCAAGATCAATGGCAATGTGTCATCAAAACCTAGAGTTCTCTTAGCTGATCTTCGCACCTGGCCCCAGTCGGATTCGGAGCGAGTAATGATTGAAATGATTGAACTCTTCAATGGCATGCCCGTAACTAGCGCCTTGCTAAAAACACCATGTGTAACCGGAGTAGAAACTGCTAAAGAAGATGTAAAACGCGCACCAAGACGATTTGCAATTCCTGGTCGGGCATTAGCTTCATGAATAACAATTGGCACGCCACAAGATTTTGCAGCGATGTAGGAGGCGGCACTTACATATCCCCCGAAACCGACAAGCAAGGAAGCTCCTTTAATAATTGATCGTGCTTGCAACACTGCTTGAATCAATTGAAAAGGCATCAGCACAATGGCTGGAGAAATCCTTCGAGTAAGCACAACCTTTTTTATTGTTCGAAGAGCAAACCCCGCGCTTGGAACAAGTGTTGTTTCTAGGCCATGCGAAGTGCCAATGAAAATACATTGATCCTTTGGATTTTCTCGCATCCACTGTTGCGCGACTGATAAAGCTGGTTCAACGTGTCCTGCAGTCCCACCGCCTGAAAAGATGATTGTGCTCACTATTTCTTTTCCAGATCTGTCATAGCTTCGGGATCGCGACGCGCTGCGCCCAATACGAAACCTAGGGCTAGATACGTTGCAATGAGAGAAGAGCCCCCATATGAGACCAATGGCAGAGTAACTCCAACGACTGGAATAATAGATGTTGCCGAACCAATATTCATAATAGTTTGAAACGCAATCCACGAACCAATTCCGGCACAGGCGTACTTCGACATCGGATCTTTTGCACGAAGAGCGATTCTAAATATAGAAAAAATTAATGCACTAAAGAGTAACAAAATTATAAATGTTCCAAATAAACCAAGCTCTTCGCCTATGACCGAAAATATAAAGTCTGTATGTGCTTCAGCCAAATTTCCCCACTTTTGGCGGCTTGCTCCAAGTCCTACTCCAAAAAATCCGCCACTGGCTAAGCCGAGCAAACTATGCGCTGGTTGCCATCCCGCATTCTTGTAATCTTCTGGAGCGAACGGATTAAATACAACTAAGAATCTTTGGGCGCGGTAAGGCGCGGTTACTATGGCAAGGGCAACCAAACTAAATGCAGATACGATAACTGCGCCAAAGATCTTTCCCGATACACCTGAAACCCAGAGTAAACCAGCCAATATTGCGGCAAAAACCGCTGTAGTGCCCAAATCTTTTCCGAGCATGATCAAGGCCATTACTAAAATAAAACCGGGAGTAATAAGTGCTAAAACATTTGTCAAATAACGACCAGCGTGTTCACGAATAGCCAACATATGTGCCGCCCACAAAATCATTAAAACTTTAACAACTTCACTTGGTTGAATATCTACAAAACCAAGGCTTATCCAGTTTTGATTACCGTTGACGCTCTTTCCTACTCCTGGGATAGCCACGATGATTAAGACGATTGCAGAAATAATGAATCCGAATCGAGCCAGATTTTTCCATCGCTCCAACCTTTGTCGTGATGCAAGATATCCAAGCGGAATAGAAATAATGAGGAAGAATAATTGACGTCCGAGTATCGAAAATGAGTTGCCTTTATTTTCCAAAGAGTAAATGGAGGATGCGGAAAAAACCATTATGGCGCCAAGAATGCTCAATGCAAGAGTAGACCACATTAATATTTTGTAAGAGCTTGAAGGTCTTGCTAGGAACTTGTGGGTTGTTTCACTCACCAATAACCACCTTCTTTACTGCCTGTGCAAAGCGATCTCCGCGATCGGCATAATTCAAAAACTGATCCATCGATGCGCACGCAGGTGCCAATAAAACAGTGTCACCTTCTACTGCAAATCCTCGGGCGGCTTCTACGACATCTTCCATTAGTGAATTCTGTGCAGAACCTATGTGGTAATCAGAAGGAGTATGAATGTGCACTACTGGAATATGCGGAGCTTTTTCGCGCAAAACTTTTGCAATAATCTCTTGATCTTCGCCAATTAAGATTGCAGCTTTAATTCTTTTACTACACCGTTCTACAAGTTCATCCATCCGAGCGCCCTTTGCCAACCCGCCTGCAATCCACACCACAGATAGAGCTGACATAATCGATGCACCTGCAGCGTGAGGGTTCGTTGCTTTGGAGTCGTCAATCCAAGTTATTCCTGCATGTGCAAGCACATGTTCGATTCGGTGTTTGCCTGGTGTAAAACTAGCCAGAGCGCTTCTAATATGTACGTGATCTACGCCAGCTGCTCGAGCTAGTCCTGCAGCCGCCAACGCATTTGAAACATTGTGTGGGACCGTTGGTTTAATTTCAGTGAGTTCACAGATCATCGCCGCTTCCTGTGGATCTAAAACAAATGCTCGATCTACTAATAACTCTTCAACAACTCCGATTTCTCCGGGTCCTGGAGTATCCAATGAAAAGAAGACCTTCCTGCCTTTCCATTGAGCGCATCTCTTAACAACTTCACCATCGTCGGCGTTGAGAATTCCAGTAGAACTTGAATCCAGTAATGAAATCTTGGTACGTGCGTACTCTTCAAAAGAACCGTGCCAATCTGTGTGATCATCTGCAATGTTCAAGATCGCACTGGCGGTAAATTGAGCGGTTCGCATCCAGTGGATTTGAAAAGAAGATAACTCAAGAACTAATACATCGAACTTATCCTTGCTTTCAACGGCGTCAATGACAGTATCTCCCACATTGCCACAAGCAGTTGCGTGTAATCCTCCCGCCCGCATTGCCGCTGCAGCCATTTCTACCGTTGTTGTCTTTCCATTTGTGCCTGTGAGTGCAAACCACCGTTGGTGGGGTGCTTCTTCCTGCTTGATCTGCCAGGCAAGATCGATTTCATTCGTCATTGGTATTCCGGCGGCTGCAAACTTTTGGATCAAAGGATGACTTGGTTTCCAACCTGGAGAGATCACTGCACTCTCCCACTCATTAACATCAACGTCATCTGAAAGAATTGTTTTAAAAGAGCTGCCTTCGATTTTCTTATCATCGGCAATCGCAACCAGAGCCCCGCGGCGAGTAAGTGACTGAGCTAAAGCGCTACCAGTAACGCCCGCACCCAAAATCAGAATCTGACTCTTTGAAAAATTAAGTGGCATATAAAACTGCTTAAGCGCTAACCCATTGTGCGTAAAAGAGTCCTAATCCAAGTGCGACACTGAGGCCAGCAATAATCCAGAATCGAATAACAATCGTTACTTCGCCCCAACCCATTAATTCAAAGTGGTGTTGTAGTGGAGCCATTTTAAATACACGCTTTCCGCCAGACATTTTGAAATACAAGGTTTGGATAATTACTGACAACGTAATGATGACAAAGAGTCCGCCGAGCGGAATGAGTAGTAACTCAACTCTTAAGGTGGCCGCTAAACCTGCAAGTGCACCACCTAATGCGAGTGAACCTGTATCACCCATAAAGATTTTCGCTGGTGATGCGTTCCACCATAAGAAGCCTGTGCAAGAGCCTGCAAATGCTGCAGCTAGTACTGCAAGATCAAGTGGATCTCGAACTGCATAACAATTTGAAGTTGCTGCGATTGCACAACTTTGACCGAACTCCCAAACGCCAATTAAAACAAAAGCTAAAAAAGTCATTACGGATGCACCGCTAGCAAGGCCATCTAATCCATCTGTCAGGTTGACGCCATTACTTGTAGCCATAACCATGAGTGCAATCCACAAGACAACGACAATAGGTCCAAGCACAAGTGAAGTTTCTCGTACCGTAGAAAGATTAAGCGAAATCGGAGTAAGACCGCCGAGGTCAGCAAATCTAATTCCTAAATAACCAAAGAGCGCCGCAACAATTCCCTGCGCAATCAATTTTTGTTTTCCAGTTAAGCCTAATGATTGCTTGCGAGAAATCTTCAGGTAGTCATCAAGGAATCCGATGAAACCTAGTGCAATGACAAGTCCGATAACAAGCAAAGCTGAAACTGTGGGTGTTCGTCCCGAGAAAAGATGTGCGATTGAATACGCAACAACTGTTGCGACGATGATGACAATTCCACCCATAGTTGGTGTTCCACGCTTTGTCTGGTGAGAAGTTGGACCGTCATCTCTAATAATTTGACCGAATCCACGCTTAGCGAGCATGCGAATCAGAAGCGGGGTACCGAAGAGTGAGAATAGAAGTGCAATTGCTCCTGCGATGAGAATAACTTTCACTTCTTATCCTCTCTTCGCAATTTTTTCCATGAATCTTCTAGCCCTTGATTGAGTTCTTCAAAGTGCTCAGAACGTGAAGCCTTCACAAGTACAACATCGCCCGGTGCAAAGTGCTGCGCGAGAGAAATTGCTTCTGTGATGTCTTTGCAATAGTGAAGCGTAGTAGAGCTCTGCGCTGGAATCCCATCAGCAAAAGCTCGTGTTCCGATGCTCACAAGATGATCAACGCCTAATTCATGAGCATGCAATGCAACGCTTGCATGTAGCGATTCACTCTGTGTCCCAAGCTCGTGCATCTGACCAAGAAAAGCCCAAGAAGCTCCGCCTCGTTCTTGTGCAAATAAAACAAGAGAAGCCAGAGCAGCTTTCATTGACTCTGGATTAGCGTTGTATGCGTCATTAATTATTAGGAGGTCATCAATCTCATTTAACTGCATGCGCCACTTGCTCGCTAAATCGGCAGTAGATAAGCCACTTGCAATTACTTCAATAGGAATGTTAAGAGCAGTGCACACTGCGGCTGCTGCTAATGCATTTGATATTTGATGTGCACCGATTAAACGCATTCCGACTGCGTCGCGTCCTGCAGGAGTTACTAAATCAAAGTGTGGACGTGCCTCACGCATTTCGATATCAGCTGCCCTAACATCATCATGGGCACCTTCGCCGAAGTAAATAACCTTTCCAGAATGAAAAGATTTCATGGCCTTTGTGTGAGGATCATAAGTACCAAGAACAGCAGTTGCATCTGGGCTAAGTGAAGCAATTAATTCACCCTTAGTTTCTGCAATTTTTTCTACACTTCCGAATTCGCCCAGGTGTGCTGTACCCACCCGAAGAACAACGCCAACATTTGGCATCGCCATACTGCATAGAGCAGCAATATCGCCTTGATGACGTGCGCCCATTTCAAGGATGCAGTATTTAGTATCAACTTCACATTCGAGTAATGTAATTGGTGCACCAAGTTCGTTATTAAATGACGCCTTCGTTGCAACACAATTGGCACGGCTGGAAAGTATTGATGCCAATAAATCCTTGGTAGTTGTTTTTCCGCTAGAGCCGGTTATGCCGATGACAGTGAGATTTGGTAACTGCTTACGAACATATGTGGCGAGCGTGCGAACCGCAGAAAGCACGTTAGAGACAACAATTCCATCGCCTTTAACTTCCCTCGTGGTCATAAAACCTGTTGCCCCATGAGTCTTTGCATCATCAACAAAATTATGTCCGTCAGAATTTTCGCCAACCAGCGCGAGGAAGAGCGAACCTTTCACCGCACTTCGTGAGTCAAACACAGGTGCTGACGTAATAAGTTGGGAAGCATCTCCATAGGTTTGGCCACCAACTATGTCTGAGATTTGCGCGAGTGTTAGGGGAATCATTTCTTCGCCTCAATTGCATGGGCTAATACCAATCGATCATCAAATGGATGAATAACTCCAGCAATTTCTTGTCCGCGCTCATGACCCTTGCCAAGAACAATCACAACATCGCCAGGTTGTGCAAGATTCACGGCCAATTGAATTGCTTCTGCTCGATCTTGAACAATAGCGCTAGGTTCTGAAATTTTAAGTCCGTGTGTCATCTGCTGAAGAATAATTTGTGGATCTTCAGAACGTGGATTATCACTTGTAAATATTGCAATATCGCTACGCAATGAAAGCTCTTGACCCATGATGCTGCGTTTGGAGTTATCGCGATCTCCACCGCAACCTAAAACTGCAATCACTCTTCTTGCAGTCATTTCTCGGACTGCCGCAAGTACTCGAGCCACGGCATCTGGACTGTGTGCATAATCAACAAGAGCTGTGAAGTTCTGACCAAGATTTATAGGTTCAAGGCGACCAACCGCGCCGACTAAATGAGGAATCAGAGTTTGAATATCCATAGGATCGATTCCTGATTCAACACACATGGCGATAGCCATCAATAAGTTATCAAAATTAAAACCACCACGAAGAGTTGTCCGACTATCTATGAGAACTCCGCCTGTGCCGCGAATGGAAATATCACTGTGGGCAATTCCTTCTTCAATACGGGTGTAATGCCATGCTGCATTTTCGTTGAATCGAGAGAGCGTTTGAACTGGTAACTCAGTCTTCGCTGCCAAAATTTGTCCATAAGCATCATCAATATTTATAAATGCGTGTTCAGCGTATTCATATGTAAATAATTTAGATTTTGTCGCAAAATAATCTTCCATACTTGGATGAAAATCTAAGTGATCTTGTGACAAATTCGTGAAGCCGACAGATGCAAAGAAACTTCCGCGAATTCGATCAAGAGCAATCGCGTGGCTAGAAACTTCCATCACTAAGTTACGGCAGTGGCGCTCACGCATAGTTGCAACCAAGGCCTGAAGTTCTGTTGCTTCTGGTGTTGTGCGAGTACTTGAGAGAGTGTCATTTCCAATACGTGTTTCAACTGTACCGATTAATCCAGTCTCCTGGCCTGCACCTTGAAATATTTGATGAATCAGAGTGGTGACCGTTGTTTTTCCATTTGTTCCAGTGATGCCGATACTAAGTAGATCTCGCATCGGTTCGCCATAGAACCATGAGGATAAGAGTGCTGCGCTTTTGCGAGGATTTGAAACAATCAAAAGAGGCAAGCCCTTAATGAGCTTTGCACCCTCTGAATCTGTAAGTATCGCGGCCGCGCCATTTTTAATTGCGTCGGATGCAAATGATGCACCATGAACGTTTGCACCTGCAAAGGCGCAAAAAAGATCACCGGTTTCGATTTCTGATGTCGAGCTTGTAATCCCTGTGATTGAAATTTTTTCTAATTCAGATACTGACACATCACTTTGTGCTCCAACAGTGGCAAGTACTGATGCGAGAGTTCTCTGACGCTGCGTAAGCGGGCGAATCATAGTCCAGATGCCTTTGAGACAAACTTGGAATTCTTGTTGAGTGCAGCTTGAGTTAATGCCAGAGGTTTAATTTCTTTATTTGTTGGAGAGATGTGCCGTGATTGCAAAACAAAGGACATAACCTCCTTAAACACTGGACCACCGAGTGCTCCACCCCAGTGCATTCCTTGCGGATTTTGAATCGTGACGTTTATTACGTAGGCAGGTTTATCTGCTGGGGCAAAACCAATAAATGATGCTGTGTATCCACTGTAACAGCGACAATCACTGTTGTAACGCATTGCTGTTCCAGTTTTACCCGCCACACGATATCCAGGAATCGCAGCAGTAGGCGCAGTACCTTGTGCCGAAACAACGCTTTCCATCATCAGGCGAAGCGCTCTAGCAGTCTCTGGACTAATTACTTTTTCGCTCGTACGAGGCTTTGCAGGAGTGAAGTTGCCTGATGCATCACTTGTGCCGGCGATAACTGTTGGCGAAACCCGAACTCCATCATTTGCAATGGTGGCAAAAACTCCTGTTGCTTGCATAGCAGTGAGGGAATAACCCTGACCAAAAGCAATTGTTGGGGCAGATGTTCCTGACCAATCTTTTACTGGATGCAAAATTCCTGCTGATTCGCCTGGTAATCCTGAGCCAGTTTTGCTTCCCATCCCAAATTTTGAAAGATAGTTGTATAAAGTCTCATGAGGCATGGTTTCGCCAATTTGAATGGTTCCGGTGTTGCTTGAAACTGCCAAAATACCAGTTGCAGTTAATTGTTGAGTTGGATGGTGTTCGTGATCATGAAATGTTGCATCACTTCGCTTGATAGAATAAGGCACCGTAAATACGCTTGTCGGTGTAATTTTCTTCTCTTCTAACGCAGCCGCAAGTGTAATAACTTTTCCAGTCGATCCAGGTTCGTACACATCTTCAACCGACGGATTGCGCATTAAGTTCAGTGAAATATTCTTTGTGTTATTTGGGTCAAAAGTTGGCGCAGTAGCATGAGCGAGTATTTGCCCTGTTTTAGGATCCATCACGATAACTGTTCCGCTTGTCGCCCTAGATTTACTCACAGCATCTGAAATGGCTTTAGACGCCACCCATTGCACATCTCGATCAATGGTGAGGCGAACACTTGTACCTTTTTGCGCAGAAATAATTTCGGATTGTGAACCTGGAATTTCGGCCCCTGCCGCTGCTGCATATGAATAACGACCTGCTCTTCCAGAGATAACAGAGTTCATACTTGATTCAAGTCCCGTCGCACCGACTCCGTCATTTCTTACAAATCCGATGAGGGAGGCTAAAAGTGAACCAGATGGGTAATCGCGAACATAGCCGCGTTCTGCAAAGAAACCAATGATTCTTTGATCCATTTCTCGTGGCGTCAGTTTTGAATTATGTGCCGCCATTGCATCGACCAGTGCTCGCCAGATTGCTGGCCGAGCATTCGGCAAAACCATGCTGTATCGAAGTTTGCCTGTAATGGCTTGCTGAATTTCTGAAACTGGCATTTTAAGAATAGGAGCGGCAAATGCTGCAACGCGAGCAGGATCTGAAATCTGAGTTTGATCAACAACAATATTGATTGCCGCAACACTTCTGGCAAAGGTGACTCCGTTAATATCGGTAATGTCTCCACGTTTAGCAGGAATCGAACGGGTATTTTGCATTTCATCTATTGCTCGAACTTTGTAATTTCCAGCCTCAATAATTTGCACTTGAATGAGACGAAATGCGAAGAGCATCATAAATGAGAGAGCAAAAATAGTTAGCACAATAATGCGCTTCTTAGCTAAATTTAGATTACCCACGTGGCACATCCAAATTCAGAAATGTAGGTGTCAACGATGGCTTCATCCCAAGTTTTTGTGCTTCGTGGGCCAACACTGCTGGAGATGAAATACGCTCAATCTCATGTGAAACTGCTTCGTATTGATCACTTGAAAGCTTTAAATCAGCTTGTAGCTTTGATAGTTCGAATGCATCTTGAGCAAGCAATGTATTGATGAATAAGAGGCCTAGTAAAAATACAGAACCGAGAGCTGTAATAAATAGCGCAAAGAAACGGCGCTCTGCTTGATTACCGGCAGATGAATCAGCGACGATGCGAAGTGCTGCGAGCGTAGACCTATGTGCCACGCGGGTGGTTGTCTTTGTAATTGCCGGAGCAATTGCTGTCATTGCCATTTATGCAGCCACCCTCTCGATTGCACGTAATCGAACGGATGCTGAACGCGAATTCTCTTGAATTTCTTTCTGACTTGGAGTGTGGCTGCCATTAAATACAAGTGCAAACTTGGCGGCTAATTCAGAAATTTCTACAGGTAATCCTTGAGGCGTTCCAGAAACAGTTGCTTCTTGAAAATAACTCTTAACAATTCGATCTTCAAGAGATTGAAATGACATAACTACAAGACGTGCCCGTACAT
>Ga0214921_10009466_pt1 | contig 12323 bp, 13 predicted proteins | sample LL1505_MetaG_FD_177992 | JGI IMG/M metagenome (GOLD analysis project Ga0214921, IMG submission 177992) | Freshwater microbial communities from Lake Lanier, Atlanta, Georgia, United States - LL-1505 | ecosystem: Environmental > Aquatic > Freshwater > Lake | place: USA: Georgia | collected... | reverse complement strand
TTTTTGAGAAAAGGCTAATCGTGTCATCTGTACTTTTGGCATTTCTCTAGAACCCAAGGGAATCTGCACCCAAGCCTCTGATTAATAATTATTTTAAAATTCAAAATTCTAATCCAGGACTGGTATTGATGAATTCTGGATAAGGGCTTACTGATTTTTCTTTTTTTTATTTAAAAAGTTTAAAACATTATAGTTGAGGGGACGTGACCACTTTTTGAGAAAAGGCTAATCGTGTCATCTGTACTTTTGGTATTTCTCTAGAACCCAAGGGAATCTGCACCCAAGCCTCTGATTAATAATTATTTTAAAATTCAAAATTCTAATCCAGGACTGGTATTGATGAATTCTGGATAAGGGCTTACTGATTTTTCTTTTTTTTATTTAAAAAGTTTAAAACATTATAGTTGAGGGGACGTGACCACTTTTTGAGAAAAGGCTAATCGTGTCATCTGTACTTTTGGTATTTCTCTAGAACCCAAGGGAATCTGCACCCAAGCCTCTGATTAATAATTATTTTAAAATTCAAAATTCTAATCCAGTAACCCAATCAGTATTTTTTTGATTTGGCACTCCTTTACAAACTTCCGCTCAACCTGCTTACACAATGCTGGTATTTGAATCCAATCCAATCGTGCTGACCAGTTCTGCCTTCGTCCAACCTGTTACATGTCATGGGCACCACCTCCTCCTCCGAACACCTAGGCTCAGGCCATACCACACACGCCCGACCACCATGGTGCCAGACACAGCAGTCATAATCAACAATCCTGTACTGGCGGCGGCAGCTGTGTACTTGATAGTGGGGAGTGTGTTGTCATTTCTAAAACTGGACACTGATTCCAAGATTTGCTTGCTTTTCTGGATATTGCTTAGCTACACGTATGGTGCAGGATTGAGCTATATCATGACACTCGATGTATTTTGATCAGCTGAAAACGCCCAGTGGAATTAGAGCGGAGCAGCAATCGACAGGATCTTGATGAGCAGGTCCTCTTTGAGCGTGGCCAACCGGCACACCCGCATCCTCACGGGTCCCAGTGGTGGTGGAGTGCGTGTGCGCCCCAGACGGGGGTGGAAAGCCATGGCGACGGCTAAGCGTCTGTGTGCATAAATGAGTCTGCGAGCCCAGCGCTGGAGGCGAACGATGGTCTTGTGTGCAAGGTGAAGACATAGGTCCTGTATGTCCGTTTTCTTGAATTTGTAATGAGTGTTGTCCACCAAGTACCAGTGTTCCGTGTTCACGAGCCATTCGTGCTTCAAAAGCAATATGATGTCGTGGTCCTTGTGCACAAATACGTTGTTTCCATATGGAGAGAGGAGAATCCCACTGCGGTGAAATGGCAGGGCTATCATTGGTTTTCTTTTCTCCAGTTGAATTCAAATCAAATATATGCTATGTACAATGTGTTTTTTTGGTCAGTGTGTGTAAATGAAATGAATCACGCCTTTACGCGCGCGTCTGTAAATGATGGTTTTCTGTGAGATGGATGCCGACGATCGATTGCGAGAAATACGGCGGATTGTGATAGATGCGGAGCACATGTCAATGGAATTCATGGTCAGGCGCTTCGTACTCAAAGAGGCGATTCCAGTGGATGCTGTTTCGAGGCTACAGCAACGATTGGCCGACGCCCATGCGTTGTGTGATTGGTTTTTACAGGCAGAGAAGGAATGCTGAGAGTTTATTATACAATGTGCTTTTTGCCATTTATTGATCCGAGGCTCTCTGGCTCTCACATGCTAGTGCCACCAACACCAGACAGGAAGACACACACGCCAGCAGATCCAGAACAGCGTACGTGTACCAATGGAATGCGAGCGTGGAGTAATTCAGCATATGTCTGCATGGTGGACGCTCGTGGAATACGCGCTGGCGATGGTACGAGGCGTGAGATTGCAAGGCAATGGACCCGAAGATGAATATCATCAGCATGATGGTCGATATGGCCAGCCGTACGGTGTGCACCCGCTTGCCAAAGACAAATGAAAGAGCAAGTTGTAGAGCACCGAGAACGAAGCCCGTCGCATACACGCAGCAGTGTGCGTAGAAGATGCCGCCGAGGTCGCACGCCTTGATCACAGGTGTGCTGGTTGCATGGTATGCGATGAGCGTGATGCATGTGATGAAGGCGCCCATGGACGTCAGTGATTTTTCAGACTCCTCTGCCGCGATGGCTTCCGCGTGGTTGGACATTGGTGTTGCTGGCGACGTGGTGGTGTGAGGCTATTTTTAATAAAAAAACCCAGTTTGTATATAACAAAGACAAACCAATTGCACACAATGCTCCGTCTTCTGGCAGTGGCGCTGGTCCTTGCTGCCTGTGATGCTAGCCAACTACTCCAAACCGTACAGTTCAAGGGACTGGTGGCGTCGTTTTCCGGCGACATTGCCTACGACAACACGACGTGCGAGGGCAGGTGCTGCAATAAGGTGGAGGTGCGCAGAGGTTCTGGAGAATGTGATAGGGATTGGACGCAGTGTGCGACACGGAAATCGGATTCAGTGCTCCTGCAGTGTAATAGCACGCTGACGACCGGCTGTAGTGCCTGGGTTCCGTGTGACTTGAATACGCGGGTGTCGTTTTACGTTCCGTGGGGGGTGCTTTTTGGATTTTCTCTGGTGCTGCTTTTGGTTTTGTGTACGTTGAGCTGTGGAAAGGATACTCCTGCTGGTGTTACTTCCATGGCAATGTTTTTGACTGTGAAGCTGATTCTGCTTTCGTTTTTATTGGTACCAGTCTCTGATTATCGGTATTGGACTTCGCATACAGAGACAAGTTCGGAGTTCGTAGTGTATCAAGAATGTGCCGCGTACTGCAACAGAGTAACTTCAACGTGGCCAACGGATTTCTGTGGAAGCAGTAAGGAGGGGTCAACGGACTTCTGCTATACCAAGAGAGACGAATGGAAGATTTACAATCAGGCAGTCACGTATTTGGAGGTGCGCGCGTATGTGGAATGGATGGTCATATTATTTCTGGGATTGTTGCGCTATCTGCTTAGATTTCAGTTCAATTGTTTCCAAGACGACTTCATGTTCACACTGTTTAGGTGGGCGTTGTGGTGTTATGCTTTCTCCCATCTTCTCCTTCTGGGCTTGGATGCTTACGCATCAGCCAACATCAAACACAATGTTCAACTATTGGCAGATGTTGCAGGCTATAGGCTGTCTTTTGTGGTGGATCTCCTTGCTTTATTTATTGTTCTTGCTATGTCAGACTTCTTGCTTGTTTTTCCTATGTGTATCCTTTCCAACTCATTGGCAATAGACAGCTTCGCGAGCAAAGAGCCATTTTCTTTACGCAATTTCATACGTGGGCTGACCCGACTTCACGCCGAAGTCCCACAGACAGCTGTGCAATATAATGTGCTCTCCCATGTGAACCAACACGAGCTGATTCGATCATGGGCGGAGCAGAAGAAACATCAGTTTGAGGTAAAGGGTATTCAACTTTACTGAATGGAATCTTCAATATCAGAAGAACAGAAACGATGGGCGATCGCACACCCTGGGCCGCGAGACAAACTCCTGTTCCCTCACGCGCCGAAGCTGGGCCAGCAGCCCTTCGACCTCAAGCCGATCCGCTGCCAGCAGTTTGCGTTCCTCTTCCTTGCGTTGTTTCTCCATCTCACGACGCTTCTCTTCGGTTTTTAACAGCATCCAGGCAGTGAGCTCGATGGTCCTGCGCAGCATGAGTACCTTGGAGGGATCTGTGGCAGGATCGCACTCAGCAAGTTCGCGCTCGTAATTTTCCAGGCTCATTTTCCAGTCAACGCCCATTCTACAGTGGTGGGGTATTTGGTGTTCGTATATAGTGTGGAAAGACCAACACGGTGATCATTGCAGTTGCTACAACTCCTTAGTTTTATTGCCCATGAGCTTTGAAAGACCATTTTCACTGTTGCTCCCGCGGCGAAAGGCGGCCTTGGACTTAAGCATAGCTTCTGTGGACATTGGCAAAGGTGAGGCTGGTTGGCAGGTTTCTGTTGATTTGGCTTCTGGTGTGCTTTCGGATGAAGGGGTTGACCTGAATGATGAACTGGCTGAGCGTTTAATGGTTGAAGGGAATCTCAGCTCAATAAATGTGTCTTTTGAATACTTCAATGACTTTAGTCCTGTGTTCCGGATCTCACATAGTAATCTGTGTTGTTCTGACAGATTCATTACTGTCTGACTGAGCTCATAATTCTCTTTCACGCCCCCCCCCCCCCCCCCCCCCCCCCCCCCCCCACACACCCCTACACACACACTTAGTCTCCTTTGTTAAATTTTTGTTTTGATGCACGCACCACTCGCAGCGCAGCCACAGTGCCAATACATACACCAGCATTGCGCGCGGAGAGGCCATAACAGCAATCCACTGCTCATTGAGACAGAGTATGCAACACGCCGAAACAACAAATGCAGCTGTCTTCTTGTTCATTTCTTATTGGCAATATGGTTGTTGTTATGTACAAAAAAGACCAAATCCACACCACGCTTTTTTTATTGTGCACAAAGCGTGCAAGCGACCAGCTCCCCGCAACCCTCACACACTAGCCCGGAGCTCGAGGGCCTCCTTGCCGATGAGCATGTTGTAGGTCGGGAGGTGCACGGTGCGGTTGAGGTTGGCGAGCGACATGAGCTTGGTGGCGAGCTTGTCGAAGCGGACGAAGATGAGTTTGACCACCTGCATGACCTTGGAGTCGTTGAGCACGCTGGCGGATCCCATCTTCATGATCTTGGCCACAATGGGCTTGACGCGCGTGGCGCTGGTGAAAATGTGGAGTCAGAGGTATTCAAACAAAATCAAAAACACAACACACTCACATCAGCGCGTTCACGGGATCCGTCGGCGAGGAGCACTGGACGACCGCGCTGTGGAGAGCCTTGCGTGCCGCCTCCGTAAGCGACGAGCGCTTCTCGAGCATGTCGGCGATGGCGTCCGTGGTCTGCAGGAGATCGAGCTCGGGCGCCGAAAGGAAGACCTCGTCCGCAATCGCGCGCAGCAGCGCAGTGTCCTCCGGCTTCTTGGTCGCCGCGAGTCCGTGGGTCAGCGTCACCATGATGGTCGTCGCCGTCGTGAGGGTCATGAACTCCCGCTGGAGGAGCGAGAGCCGATGCACGTCGAAGAGAAGGGTCTCCGGGACCATGTCCGCCTTGATCGTGGTTTCGCCCGTCACGAGCTGCAGCATCCCCGTCGAGTGCACGTGGACGAACGCGTACGCCTTGCCCTCCAGCAGCGCGTCGAGCTCCAACGCCTTGGTCTTGACCTCGCGCTGGACGGTGTCGCGGATCCAGGCCTGTTGTTCAAAGGGTGTTTAGTGAATTGGATATAATTGAAAGCATGGTTCCAAAAACAACAAACCTCCGTGCGCTCCATCGTAAGCGTTCCGTCCTTGAGCTTGTCCTGGAACTTGCCGCGCTCGTAGTCGATGCCATGGTCCTTGATGACTGGGGCGATGAGGCGGAGACGAGCGTTGGCGGCGTCGATGCGCATGACGTTGAGACGGTCGAGGAGGAACTCGAGGGCCTGGCAAAACGCGCGCGGGTGCTCGTCCGTCGTGGCGGCCTGCATCGCCGTGTCGATCGCCTTCCACTTGGCCTTAGTCTCGGCGTCACGCTTCGGCGCCTGGACGCGCTGGATGATCTCGACGATCGACGAAACGAGCTTGGTGCAGCTGTCCCAATCGTAGAGTCCCGCCTCCGCCTGCTGCTTGATGAAGTCGAGGTCCACCGACTCCGCCAAGGCGCCCGCCTCCCTCGAACCGGCCAGATCCTTGATTCCGTCGCGGATCTCCGCCAAAACGCGCAGCACGCGCACGTAGCACGGCGTCGCGAGGCGGAGGTCGTCGACCAGGCTGTCCCAGAAGGCCTGGTTTGAGATGATTAGTGTTGTTGATATAAGAAAAAAAACAGCACACCATACCGCATGGAACGACTCGCGGATGCGATGGAAGACCGGGTTCTCGACGCTGCAGCCGCCCGACTCGTCGAGCTGGAACTCCGGATCGAGGAGCAGTTCGTGCGCCAGCTGCTCGTTGGTCATGCGACCAGGCAAAGCAGCATAGGCGCCGCCGCCCGCGCCCTTGTCGTTGCCATTGCCGCCCGAAGCACTGCCACTGGGAAGAGCGCCCGACAGCCGGTCCTCGTCGAACTTCTTGAGCGCATCCTCGCCGGCGATCTGCTGCAGCTTGGAGCGTAGCCGCTCGATCTGAGTGCGGAACTCCACCTTGAGCTTGGAGTCGTCCGGCTCGTCGGGCGGCAGATGATCCTCCGCTTGATAAAGCGCGATGAGTGCGTGCTTGATGCGACAGGTGAGCTTCGCCTCGTCGGGGACCTTCCACGCTTTGAAGCGCTTGAGGTAATCGAACAGCATGGTAGGAAAGCCCTGGGTCAGCTCATGCGGCACCTCGCTGAAAAAATGCTTCTCGTTGAGGATCTGGCAGATCTTGTCGAACGTGGTCATCAGCGGCGTCGTGGACTCGAGCAGCGCGTGCTCCAGAGCGCCCATCGACTCGAACACGTGGGTCGGGCGGTAGGCGATCATGAAGCCGGCGAGGAACACCCGCACGTTGACGTTCTCAGGAGTGAGCGCCTTCGACGGCGATCCGTGGCGGAAGGTGCACAGCAGATGGATCCGCTGAAGGCATGCCTTGGAGACGGCAATGACCTCCGGTCGCCGAAGAAGGAGCACGAGTGACTCGAAGCTGGAGAGGTGTGATTAGAGTTTGTAGTTTGAATGAATGTTGGAAGCATACCTGATGGACTTCACATGGTTCACGGTAGGTCCGGTGTTCATGAAGGCTCCAGTCACCCGATACGTCAGTTTCAGACAAAGGGTTCGCTTCCATGCCCTCTGAACAATAACAGCACACTTGTGTTCGCGGCTCGCGACAGTAGAACCACAGGCGCGCTTGGTAGTAAGCACAGGAGCGGCAGCAGCAGAGGGCCGTTTTTTGTAAAAGGTCTGCATTGGATGGCGACACTTCGATTTTGGTAGGTATTTATTTACTTTCTGAACTGTAGAACTGGTAGTAGGCTAAAGTGTACAATTCAATACTGTAAACTATTTTCTTTTTTTCTTTTTTTAATTGAGTGTTTGGAATTATTATTTTTAAATTTAAAATGATAAAAACAATATTTTTTCTTTTACTTGTAATACAGTGCAAACAGCAGTAAGAGAAGTGCTTTGAAAGAAATACACAGTGACGCTATCACAAATAGTGTATATATTCATGCAATGCTCAGAGCGTGCAATGCACAGAGTGACGCGGATTCTCATGGCTGCAGAAGAAAGGCTGGATCAAATAATCGATCCAGTTTACTGTCCCATTTCAGGCACTGTGATGAAAGACCCCGTCCTCATGAGCGACGGCGTCACGTACGAGCGCGCGAACATTGAAGATTGGATTAACACCCGCGGCAATCGCTCTCCCATTTCCCAAAAACCATTCACTGGAACGCCTATTATCAACAGAGTGGTCCGAAACCTGATTGAAAGCTCAATCGTCACACTCAGCCCACAGCCCGTCCTCCGCATCCGACTGCGAATCAGTATGCAGTGGCTTGTGCAGTCGAAGTGCCCGTTAACGACTTTCGAAAGCGCGTACGAGGACTTCAGCAAGCGCCGTTTCAAAGACCAAGATCCATGGCCACTGTCCGCTGATCCAGACGCGTGTGTCGACCTCACCTGGGCACACTGCCCCCTTCTTCGCTTTATGGTGTACAAAGAATTCGCCAACGCAGCAGGAGAAGGCCAGAACGCCAGTGACTACACCAAACAACTGGCCGCCAGGTGGTTTGTCGGCAGCATGAAAAACCCCCACCTTCGATCCAAGACAGATCAGCTGGTCAGCGCGCTCGCGTCGGCGTACCAAGCCGTGTTTGACGCCAGCAGCATCAGTGCCGAATGGAAAAACTTCTGGGGAGATTCGCGCTCATCGCGCAACTTCGATGACTTGCCATCACAGCAGAGCAGGTCACAGCGCAACGACCTGTACAATCTACCGACATATATTCATGATTTGTCCAGGCCACATCACGAGAGCGGGTCGTACAACGACTGGTACAGACCACAGCAAAGTACCACTGATATGTCCACACCACACAGTGCGAGTGGCCATAGCCAGTCAAGACCGCAACAAGATTACGACACCCAGTGGGACGCATACGCAGCGTATGGTACAGGTGGACTGCATCGATTCGGGCATAGCTAGGCGATTTTTTGCAGTACACACTGCAACTGAACCCCCTTTCTTCTAAATAAAGCGCTAAACGCATGCTTCACATGCACTCAACTCCTTGTGAATCAGCGCGCCTATGCGGTCCAGGGTCTTCTTGAGGGCAGGGCGCAGCTCGGGCGACGCAGACGCCAGCTCGCTCAGCTTAATCAGACCGCGCTGCACGTCCGCCATGGCCAGCTCCACCTCGTTTAGAATCTGCAGGTATTGGAAACCTATGCACACGAAAAACACGCCGCAAAGCATCCCCAGCACGAACAGCGCGACGTTGGTCCACTGCTCCATAGCATTTCCCGCGCTCTTGCAGGCCTTGCACGCCTCGCCCTCGCACTTATTGGCATGCACGCGATGACCGCACGGACTGACCAACACTGCGCTGCTGCCAGAGAGCGGTTTGTAGCACGCGTCGCATAACATGATGTGAAGTATTTTTAATCCAATGCAAAGGAGACTCTGACATATGAGAACAAAATGTTTCTTTTTACTAGATTGTTGGTCTACATTGTAAATGAGACTCAAGACAGTTGGCAGAACATTTTTAATATGGCTCTGATCTAAAAAGAATAATTTTTGATACATTTTGCTGTGAATTTGATGTTAGCTGCTGCCATAGGGTCGTTGTTATTCGTCTACATCCTTTGGCCCAGTACGCAGCTGCAGTCGAGTCGAGAGTGGATTATAGTAGTGATGCCTGACAATAGTATTCAATTGACAACCAGGCACAGGCCATGGGCCGAGCGTCTGTATTCTAGTCAGGTGACTCAGATAAAAATAGACACCAATGCACCTCCATCATGCATTGCTGGGATGTTTACTGTCCACATACATTATAGTGTGGATGAGTAAATCCTGTAGCAAGTGTTGTACAGTAATTTGTATGAGCTTGGAATTGGTCGCTTTCATTGGTATTGGTTTGAGTCTTCTTTTTGTCTGTTTGACACAAATCACCAAAATGGATCCAATGTCTCGTTTGTGCGTGACTATTTATCTTGCTATGCAGACGGCCTGCTGCTTCTTTGCATTGATCACTTCTATCATGGGTCGTAGAGGGTGCGAATGGCTTTTTGACAAAATGGAAATGATTCTCGATCGCATTCAAGAGCTGATTGTGCGCTTCGTTGAGCAAAACTGGAAACATCTTCTTGTTTCTGTATTGTTATTCATCAACGTGCAAATATTCGAATGCGTCAGCACATCCATGGATATATATCAAATTGTATCAGATCTTCTGAATAGAGAAATCACACTCCATCGGTCAGCACACGAAACCAATGACTTGGTTCAAACAGTTCCTGCAGAGCTATGGTGAGTCATAGTTTTCTCTCTATCTTCAATGATAGCGTCATTAAACCGCTTGTTTTTTTGCAGAATATACAACGGGAGCAAATACATCCAGATCTTGATTCAGCCTCTGCTCCATAGATAAATCCGCAACCCCTTGTGAGAGAAATGAACCCCCTCTTAGTCCTAACCACATGCTCCTGTGCCGCTGGCGAGCGCATGCTGTCCAACTGCACGGCCACAAACTCCGCCATATGCTGGCCGTGCGACGCCGGGTTCGCGTGCCTCAATGGCCTCAGCGAGCCGTGCGCCCTCGGGCGATGGTCTCCGCGCGGGTCGAGCGCGTGCTCTGTGTGCAGCCTGCGGTGCCCTCTGGTCGGTGAGATGGCCGTGTTGCCGTGCCGACCCGAGTCGGATTTGGTGTGTGTGGCGTGTCCGAGCGGCCACGGATGCGACGAGAGCGGGCGCGCGACACAGTGTCCGATCAACACCTTTTCCAATGGCAGCGGGGTGTGTGTGGCGTGTGGCGCCAATACTTCAAGCCCCTCTGGCGCCTCGCAATGCACCCCGACCCGGTGCGCGTCCGGCGAATTCGTGTCGTCGAACGGGTGTCAGCGGTGCCCGGACGGCTTCGGGTGTGATGCGCAGGGCGTGGCGACGGAGTGCAGGGCCAACTGGTACTCGTCGGACGGCCGATGTGTTGCATGTGATCCGAACGCGGTGTCGCCTGCGCGCTCCGGGTCGCTCGACCAGTGCGTGTGTAATGCTGGGTATGTCAAGACGGCCAACGGACTGTGCAGCGCCTGCAAGTCGGGCACGGTGTGGCGGAACGGGACGTGTGTGCTTTGCGACGCTGGGTACTATTGCGTGGGAAAGGTGCACAGGGACCTATGTCCCATCGACACGCACTCGGCGCGCGGATCGGCGGTGTGCACGGATTGCAGGCCGTTCTCTGGGTGTGTGGGCACTGGGCGTCAGCCGTGCACGGACGCGTCCAACTGCACGTGTGATCCCGGGTATATCATGACAGCGGACGGGGCGTGCAGGCGGTGCCCGACGGGGACGATGCAGAGGGACGAGGTGTGTGTGCCGTGCGATCCGGGCTATGAGTGCCAGGGCGGTAACGAGGTGCGGCCGTGTGGGTTGGGGACGTATTCGCAAGGCAATCAGAGCAAGTGCTCCGTGTGTACGGATTGCAAGGAGATTGTCGCGGCGCGGTGCAATGTGACCACCGACTCGGTGTGCGCCCAGACCACGGTGCCGCTGGCGGTGGTGACCATCTATATGACGTTCAAGACCCACGTGGACGGCGAGACCTTCGCCATGTTCGCGCTCATCTTCGTGGCGTCGCTGCCCAGGACCAGGCTGGTGAGCGTGTGTGGCGACGACGCCTGCTACGACTGTTTTCAGGGCGTGTGTCCGACCCAGCGCATGAAGGCCCGGCTGAGCGGCCCTGTGTACCAGATCACAGCCGAGGCGCGCTTCAATGCCAATAAGCTGTATCAGAATTTGGAGGTTTTAGCACAGGGAAATTCATTACGCGAGGCCGCCGCCGCTACTATGGGCAAGCTCACGGATTTGCCTTTTTCGTCTGAATCGCACATCCAGCACCAAGTCATTTGTCCGGGCGATATGGTCTGGGACAAGCGCCTCTCTCAGTGCTACACCACGCCGGACCCCAACGCCTCCTCTCGGCGCACGTGGGCGGGCTTGGTCGTGGGCATCGCCATTCTAGCCGCTGTTGCCGTGTACGGCGGGCGCAGGGGGGTTACGAGAAGGTGGATAAGGGTGCAGGAGGTGAGTGGGGAGGAGAGATAATTGATTAAAGTTATAATCCTTTGAAATTACACCTTGATTTGAGCGTGATAAAGGGTGGTTTTCTTTTCGCACTTACGTTTTACACCCGACTGCATCACGCCTTAACAGGCTCAGTGAACGTACAGCCATGCAGTGTCCAATCACCTTGGAATCAATGGACCGATTGTCCAATCCAGTTGCGTTTTCCTCGTCGCCAGATCAGCCATATGAACTGAGTGCACTTTGTCAATGGCTTGAGTTAAATTGCACCAATCCTTTAACAGGAAACAATGAGACTGTACGTGATCTGATACTGCTGGGATCGGCTGACCAGCGCCGTGAGAGTATGGAAATACTGAGCAAGCTGAGTTTGACCATTGATTCAAATCAGGTTTTTAATATTAAAACACCATGAATGAGACAGAAATGCAACCTCTTTTTGAAAACGGAACGACAGTGAGCGAAGTCAAAGTACATCTTGCACTTGCTGTGTAATTATGTGACATTTGACTGACAAATGTATTTGCACAGGCATTTCGCACAGAGGTCAAGGAAATAAAAGCAGACATTGAACGTCTTAATTCGAAAATCATCGAAGCGAGCAAAACAATATCCACTCTGATGGGAGAGAAAGCGCGTCTTCAGTCGCGTATAGATTTTCTCAGCAATCAGTACTATGATAAGAAAGAGTCCAGTATGTGTCGGTGCCATTTGATGTAACAAACGTCTGTACATAAATCCAAACCCCATCCCACCCACCAATGGACACAACAGACGCTCTACGGGCGGAGTTTTGGCGCGAATTCGACAGCATGGTGCGCGTGCACTTCACGCCGTTTTTGGGGAACGTGAAGGCTGCGTGGAAGTGGGACGCGTTGCCGGACACGCAGTCGGTGGAGCACCTCGGTACAAAGCTGAGCGTGACGCTGGCGGAGTGCTCGCAAGCGCGGATGCGGGTGGTGGTGGTGCCCGTGATTCCGTGGAATGGCGACGCGAAGGAGCACACGGTGGAGTGGGACCCC
>Ga0214921_10009464_pt1 | contig 12326 bp, 19 predicted proteins | sample LL1505_MetaG_FD_177992 | JGI IMG/M metagenome (GOLD analysis project Ga0214921, IMG submission 177992) | Freshwater microbial communities from Lake Lanier, Atlanta, Georgia, United States - LL-1505 | ecosystem: Environmental > Aquatic > Freshwater > Lake | place: USA: Georgia | collected... | reverse complement strand
TATCTAGCAACTCGTTGTAAAGAGTAAGTGATTGCTTGGAAAACTCCTTGATTTTTTCAACCATTTGCTCATTATTATCAATATTAGTATCCTTTGAGCCTTGCTTCTTATTCTTATCACGGGCTCTAAGTTCACTAGGAATGAAGATTTGTGGCTCATCGTCTACATAACGACGGGAAACCTCGTTGCGAGCGAAACCAATCGTGTGACGAAACCATTCTCGTGCTACGAAAATAGGCATCTTGAGACGAAAACGAATCTGAGGATGGAAGAAAGGAGAAATATGATTATGATTTACTAGATAGTTAATAAGTTTCTGATCCTTGTCAGTAAATTCGGTTACCTCTTTTGCAAAACTTACCCGTGCTGCATTCACTACAGTTAGATCATTTCCAAAAGACTCCAGTAGTTCTACGCAACCGGTTCCATCAAGAGTAAAGAACTTATGCGACATTCTTTTATAATACATACATAAATGTTTAAGTTTAATCAATTTTTAAAATTTTTAATCTAAAAAGTAAGGGGAAGGTTCACCAGTATCACGACGTGATGTCATACAGATTTTTTTAGCAGAATCTCTATCTCTTGCACTTGTATTTGGAAGTATAGCCGACAGTGAACCAGCAGGACCTTTACATTCAAAGTCTGGTATTTTTGATCTATCTTTGCTTTTTACTACAGTTTTTAGACGAATGCATGTGGCAGGATTATTTACTCTTCTTCTTTCATTTTCATCTATATTAGAAGGTCTTTCACCATTTTCATCTACGGAAATAACAGGTATCTCTCCAAGTCTTGGATCACAGCTGCTTTCATATTCTCTGGTTGTATTAATTGCTAAAGAATGATTACTACCGTATTCTTCACGACGTGGATCATGAACTTTAGTTCCTAAACAGACTGGTATATCCTGTGTTGTATTCAATCTTCCTGCAATAGGAGTCACATTCGTGCTGCTAATTGCATGTGGGTATAACACACCCTTAAATCCATTCACATTACATTTAAACTCACCCGTACTTAAATCTTTCTGCGCATAGTATAGATTATAACATCCTAATGCCCTCATCCCAAAATTCGCGCAATACCCATTTGGACAGAATTCACCACACGTCATAGGGGTTTCCGTAGTATCAAATCCCTCTTTAGCATACAATATTCTATATAAAATATAAACTATAGCAATTAAAGCAATTGTTCCATATATAAGCATATTATTATTTTTCTTTCCCATCTATACCATGGTTAGATTTTGCGTAAGTTTCCAAAATCCATCTACACTACAGTTAGTCTTATACCATTCTCTACACGCGACTGACATACGCCACCACACATCATCATCAAACTGGCTTAACTTGTTCTTCAAATCTTCTGGCGAACTTACACGAATATAGTGCAATCCTTCAATTGGAGGATTCGCATATGAATCCATATCAACTTCAGGAGCACATAACGGAACAGTTCCAAACGCCATACACTCTACTTCTCTATGACACTTTCTACCGTATCCAGCCAAACATAAACCATATTTAGATTCTGCTAACTTATCTAAATACTCTTGTTCTGTAAATTTAGGACTTTCATTCTCAGATGCCAAATAGTACTCGTCGCATACAGAAGACCAATCATACTGTGTTCTATGTTTTTTCTGAACTTGATTTTCTATCTTCCCATAGAATACTAGACCTTTTGTTTTTTCTATCTGTCTGTCAAGCATATCTTCTACAAGTCTTGGTCTACGTGCCCAGAAACTCCACGCTTTAGAGTTATTACCAATCGGTTTGGGATTTCCAAATAATGCCTTTTTCCAAGTCTGTTCATCGCCACCAGCATCTTTTATCCAATCATAGTTTGGTCTATCATACAATAAAGTATCTCCTACACTATTCAACCATACGTTCTTGTTAGAACTATATTCTTTTTGAACATATCCTCGTTCTACCCATAAATCTATCATCTCTCTAAAAGAATCTCCCTTGTGTCTAAAGAATCCTTTCAGTTCAGGATGAGGAACATAAATAGTAGGTAAATCAGATTTACTATGAACTTCTTCAAAAAACTCTGTTTGCAGAGAATCAATTATCTTTGTTCTCAGAACGGGAGTCAAAGAACCTTTTGGAACAACATGTAAGATATGTTTTAGATTACAAGCAGACAGCACGTGATGAATTTCTCCATTCATATTCATCTCATTCTGAATATCAATTACTGTGCTACTAGGTTTCATTACCCACACATACTTCCATATGGATGATGTAGAATCAGAACCTAATGTGATTAGTAGTTTCGCAGATTGTAGCATAGAAATCTTTCGCTCAAATGATGTTTGCGCAAATATAACATCTACATTTCCATGCTTAGACTCTAGTTCATCAATAAATGCTTTGTTAACATACTCTTCATCCATATACACTACAATTTTAGATGAATCAGAACTATTTTTAATAAAGTTACGTAGTGCAGTCATCTCTTCAGAACTTACCTCTAAATTATCTGATGGGAACCATACGTAGGAACGTTGGCTGAACACCAGAGTATTCTCTGTTTGAGAAATAACTGGAACATTCTTCGTCTTCCAATCAAATAGTGTTAACATTTGAACAAACTCTTTTTTATTAGGAGCCCAGAACTCTCCATCATCTCCATATTTTTCTCGCATTAACAGAATCTTACCAAAATAGTATAAGAGATAATTTTCCACATTTGATGAAATATCTAGTGGGAGTGGTGCAACATACGCTTTCTTCACTCTAACACTCGGTGTCAGAGTGCTTAGATTTGACTTTGACCAATATTCTGTTGAAATCTTAGATGAACCAACGAAAATCTTATCATAACTATAAACTAATCCAGAATTTGTTTGGAAAATATTATCAAAATAGTAGATAGGAATAGAACGTTGTTCAAATGTATTCTTTCCTGAAGGACTGTAGATATATCTTTTCTGTTTTTCAATCATCTTACAATACGTAGCTAACTTATTAGTATTAGAACAGATAATCTCTCTATCAAAAGGAGATAGTTCTAGACGACTATTAAGATCTGTAGATGGGATCTTAGTGACGGCCTCCATATCATGTAAACCAGTCGGCTCAATATATAAGTATACATTTTTATCTACAATCTCATCCTTACTATATGTTCTATAATCGGATAAGTGAAGATGATGCGTTTTGATTGTTAGAGATGGATTTACAATTAAAAATTTCATACGTAACATCTCAAGTGTAATGGCATTATCACAACCTGAAACCCCAAAAGAAAAATTAAAATCTTCATACTTCCATTTACGATTCTTTACAGAAGTTGAAGAAATAATCCATGTATCTTGAGAATCTGCACGAGGACCAAAGATTTCATTACCTCCCTTTTCGTCATCGTCATAACGAAGTAGTGCGAAGAACTTATCTTCTAGATTTGTTGACCATATACTTCTGATTGTAGAATCTAAATAGATATCCGCATTTGCGAATACTACAATAGAATTTTCAGGAATCTTCTCGTTAATATAACGAACTATATCATCATAATGTAAACGTTTACCAATTACTTCTTGAGTCAATTTATTAGATTCTGGTAATTTAGAAGAAAAATCTTTTTCATTCATCAGAATTATATGGTCAATATAAGAATTCTCAATATTATTATATAAACAAGTATTTATTTCCTTTCTTCTCTTTGATTGTTCTGGTATATAGTATTGAGTGATAAAGTAGAGTTCTTGTGGTTTAACTAATTCAGAAGAAACTTTTAGATTATGTGTATTACGAGAAGATGGTTGTAAAGGATACGTGAACCCAAAACGTAGAGTGAGTGCTACTAATATACACGCATCGTTTACTGTATTATCCCACTCACTTTCAATAAAAGTGTAGAGAAGATTAAGTTCATCAATACATAAAATATTATTAATCTTATGCTCTTCAAAAAACGGTAGACCAATCTGGTCTAACACTTTTTTGGAAGCAAATAAGAGACGAACTTTCTCAAAACCTTTTTCACGAATCCATTCAACATCTTCATCTTCAACACATACCACAACATCCGCCTTTACCTTTTCTACATTCTTTGAACCTACACACCCAACATCATACCTATTCCATGGAACACTCATATCATCAGAACTATTCAACCATACAAGTGTTTTCTTATCACGCCATGTTGTTGTTGTATGCTGTAGAAGACGAATCTCTTTGCCAGTTTTATGATGTGTTCCATACATTCTTATATAGTATTTGTGTTTATGGTTTAGACTGCCTCTGATAGAGGAGTATATCTGATATACCTAAGTTTAGTAGGTTTCTTACGACAGCGTTTTCTTACTATAAAAAATCCCCATACATAAAATCCTAACCCAATCAATACAATTATATTAGGGTCCATATAAAGATTCTCTAATAAAAATCTTTATATGGATTCTATTCCACAAGTGACCTGTCTAGTATGCAAACATTCTGGTCATAATGAAAGTAGCTGCCCAGAACTTATGGATCCATTAAAGAACGGATTTTATACTGGTGAACATGGAGGTGGTGGGGGTGAAGATGATGATTAATATGTTATAATATATTATATGGAGTTTATAAATCCAACTAAGAAAGGTTATACTATCTACTCTAAATCCGGCTGCCCTTACTGTGATAAGGCGAAAAAATTACTAGAAGATGATAACTTGACTGTTGTAGATTGCGATTCATACTTGACAAGTTCTAAAGATGAATTTCTTAAATTTATTACTAATCTATCTAAAAAAGAACAAAGAATGTTTCCTATAATATTTAAAGATGCACAAATTATTGGTGGTTATTCGGATTTACTGGATTATCTAAAAGAAGATTGGTCGAAGAACTAGAATCTACTAAAGTGGTATTATCTTTTACTAACTCTGCCATATCCAGTATCATCTTCTCAACAGAATCCATATCTTCTTTCTTAACATTTAAAGTTTTTGTTAGACTTATAGTATAATTTCCAGAATCTTTCTCAAGTCTTATGCTATACTTACTAAAAGATTGATTTAAAATAGCATCATCTGTTTCTTGGAAGATTTCAATCTTATGTTTCAAAGATTCTGCAAGTGATTTCTTATTTTCTAGCAGAAGCTTAAATGTCATTCCTTTTGACTTATAAGTTCCATGAATAGTCTTGTCGCTATTCTCCTTTACGCGTATCATCTATAATTAGATAGTATAAAAAGTGTTAAAGTAGTTAAATAAATCGCAGATCGTAGATTGTCATCTCTTAATTCCGACAATTTATCTTTAAATAATAGATGGATGATAATAAAGAAAAAACAAATATATTTACAAATATAATTGACGAAGAAAATGACAATATTTTATTTCCAAATATTCATAATCGTAATTTTATTATGAAAATAACTAAATTATATACTATTTATAATAAAAATATTAATAAAGATATTAATCTTGATGTTATTTTAAAAACGTTTGAAATATATTCTTTGACACTTGATGCTCTTGATTCTGATCCTGTAATAAATGGTGTTTGTTCATATTTAGGTAATAAATATAATTCTAGTGTAAAATGTAAATTATCTGGTATTAATGATAAACTTGATAATTTAATGAAAGTGTTTATGTCTGGGACAATTGCTACTCTAGAACTAGCAAAAGAATTTAATCTAGAAAAATATATATATAATATTGATCATATATCTATATTTAAAATATATATTAATAAACTGTTTTTTTTCTTTGGATTAAAATCTTTAGTTTCACCAGAAAAATATTTTAAAGACTTTATCGCAGATATTAATTCTATATTTGATAAAGAAATAATAGTAGTAAAATGTTCAGAGGATGATTATGGATGTGGTCGTGCTTTAGAAACAGTAAAGTGTGATACAGAATCTGATGCGGGTAGAGTTATTGTTTATAAATCTGATCCCGATAATGAATTTATAAATTCTGAAGGATTATTTAAAGTTGCTATGAATGTTCAACAAGGTTGTGGAAAAAAACGTAAAGTAAGAAAGACAAGAAAAGCGCGTAAATCTAAATCCCAAAAGAAGACATATAAGTAATTTCTTGTTCAGTAGACTTCCTATTTAAGAATTTATTGCGTTCTGGAATTCTTCCAAATAGATTCATTCTATCTCTATGATTTGTTGCAATTCCATTTAGAGAAGTCCAAATACTATTGTATGATCTCATTTCATCTTTCAAATTATTTAGTAGATTTTGAACCTTATCTAAATCATTCATATCTTCACTATGGATATATACTAGCAATATTGATAAACGGATTGGTGTTGGTAGAATGTCCCAGAATTCCATTAATTTCTGGGCATATGTATATGCCTTACTATCTGTTTCATAGGCCTTTGCAGAACCTCTATAAATATTTCTTGACACTTGATCATATAGAATCATCCAACCAGTTTTATAGAGAATTTTTTGCTGTAGCATCAAATTCTCTGGAAGAAGATTCTCTGGCGATTCAACTTCAAATAATGGTTGATACTTCTTCAAATAATTATCAATAATAAGTTGCTTTTCTCTCTTGGCAAACCACATATTAGTCCATAAATCTGCAAACTTTTCTTCTGAAAAGTTACGAAACTGTGATAGTAATGGAAGTTGAATTCCATACCAATCATTTATAAGTTCAAGAATAAGTTCAGTAATATCAGTCATTTGATACAAGTTAAATGTAATAAATAATTTTCAATTTTATTTAATAAAGTATAAACCAATGTTTGTTTCTTTTCATCATGCTAATCTTGGTATTACCAACAAGATGATTATAGTGTATTAGATACGGTTCTGACTTCTTCCATCTCTCTTCTTTCAAATACATACCGTTAGGAAATAGAGATTGTTCTAGATATTCAAAAGGAATACTATAATCTACTAATTTCTTATTAATCCAGACTTGGTCTTCTCTCAAGTGTTTCCACAAACTATTATCATCAATATAAAATGGCGATTGGATCAGAAAACTTCTTCTTATACAAAAAAATCCAGAACATATATTTGTTCTTGTATTTACTCCTTCATTCACAGAGTCATTTTGAAAAAGTATTATACTATCAGATGCACTAAACTGTTCTTTAATATAAGCCATAAAGTCTTTGAATACTATAATATCTCCATCCATATACGTAATATATTTAACTGAACTAGGCACTTCTAATCTTATCTTCTCTATCAAATCCAACTTAATTTTATTAAATGTCATGAATGTGTCTGAGCCAAATTGACTTGGTGATACTCCTACAGGTATTTGATTGATTGGTTTATAAAAAACTGTTTGAATATTCATAGAAATAAAAAATCTATAAGATTCTCTATCAACACAGACTATCATCAACTTCCATGGAATCTTTGATTTCTTTAATGATTCATATAGGTTAAGAGTTAAATACTTGTAGCCGTTTGTTGTCATCGTCCAGACTAAAAAATCATCTTTAATATATGGATTATAATTCATTATATATTAGTGTCATTAAAAAGGTTTAAAAAAATACTAATTCTTTTTACACCTTTTTAAGTTTTATTCTAAAAGTCCGGAATAGGATGAAACCTCAAAATTCTTTTAAAAGATTTAAACCCAAGTTACCTATAGAAATTCAACAACTCTTACCTGTAGAACTTGTTCACCTAATTCAATCGTATGTTCCTTATACAGAAGTTCCTAAACCTCCAAGCCCAAGTTTACAAAAAGAGTTAGCAAAAATACAAAAATTATCATTAAAAGGTAAATCGTCGATGTATATGAATAATTTAGAAGATTTTTGCTTAGACTGATATAAAGCATGATGACTAATATTATTTAGAGCGAACATGGAGTCGCAGTCACATCAATTACAACAATCACATCAGTCACAAGATTATATATACATAGATATTCAAAAAGATGCACGGATTAATAAACATAATTTAGATTTTACTAAAGTCAATATTTATGTTTTACAACTGGAAAACGGTAAATACTATATAGGTAAAACCTCAAAGAACATATGTGAAAGATATCAAGAACACGTTCATGGACAAGGTTCTGCTTGGACACGTAAATATAAACCAGTCTGTGTATTAGAAGAGTATAATGGTGTAACCGATTTTGATGAAGATAAAATTACAAAAATGTATATGGCAGAATATGGGATTGAGAATGTTCGTGGCGGTGCCTACTGTCGCATGGAGATGCCCAATAGTCTTACAAAGCTTCTATATAGAGAGATATGGCACGCACAAAATAGATGTCTAGAATGTGGTAGTCGTGCTCATTACGTTGCAAAATGTAAGTCTTTCGTTGATGAAAAGTCTAATACTCTATTCCGTGTAGAAACGGTTGAACGAGTAAGAACTGACTGGTATTTAGTTCTAGGATTTACATCTTTAGCACTGTATGCCGTCAGACTGTATACAAGATTATAACATAAAAACAGTAAAATTGAAGCGATACCCGCCCAAAAATAATGTAACAAATGTCGCCATTCCCTGTCGCTTTTAAACATTACAAGCCAAGAAGTCAAAGAATCTATGGTATTATCGCCATTAGTAAGAATGATAGAATTCTTCTTGTGAAAGGCCGTGAAAGAAATAAGTGGTCTTTCCCAAAGGGTCATATCAAGCCCCATGAGACATCTCATAACTGCGCGGTTAGAGAATGTTATGAAGAAACTGGTATTTCACTCAGAAATAGAGACTATGATGACCATAGAAAGCTTTCTTCTGGCTCATACTATATCTATAGGAATCTAGAAGAAGATGAACCTATTATTCAAGATAATAATGAGATCGTTGATGCTTCTTGGATTAGCATCCCTGGTATGATGAATCTTCATACTAACGTAGATGTTAGTAAGTTTCTTATGGTGTATAAGTCAATCGTCTAAATAAAAAATTGATATTAAAAACAAAATATTTTTTGTATCAATATTAAGATGGAACAGTTCAAAGAACGCAGAAAGAAGTCCGATAAAGCTAAAGAGAAGTATGAACGCAACGGTTCTCATACTTCTAAACATATACGTCTGATAGAAAACCTTATGGAAAAAAAGAAATCTACTTGAGTTCATTAGACCAGTTTACAACAAAAGAATCTTTTTCATATACGATATCAAAGTTTTCATCTTTTAACATCAAACCTACCTCATAGTTGTAGATTGGTCTATTAAACGTATGAGATGTATTTAGTTCGTTATAGAAGAAACGACGAAATTTAGCACCAGACATAGCATCTTCTAGAATCTCATTCATCATATAGGTCTTTGTTGGTAATAAATCTCTTAATAGATTTTTTTCTTGATGCTCCATTATAGATAATTGGCGATGATTCCAACGCTTATAGAATTTACGTGCGATATCGCCAAATCTTTCACTAGACATTCCTATCTAAAATAAAAAGATATATTTAGGTAGAAATGACAAGACCCCATAAAAAAAGTTCTCTTCCTCCCATGGTCCACAAGCCTGCTGCAGTTCCTATTATCCACAATGAGAGACCAAGTTTTGGACAGACTATGAAAGAAGGTTTCGGCTTAGGTGTTGGCGTATCTGTTGCACAGCATGCAGTCAACGGTGTTATGAATTTCTTTTCTACTCCTAAGTCTTCAAATCCGGTTGATAATCAAAGAACTATAGAGTATGAAAAATGTATGAAATATTCTGTAAATGATTATGAAACTTGTAAAGTGCTCTTATCAAACTAAAATCTTCGCTGTCTCTTTGCGGATGGTTCTTCTACTTCTACTTCTACAGGCTGCGAATTGAGATTTGCCATTTGTAGTTGATTTATAATATTTAAGTCAACATTAAATTTTCTCTTTAGAATCGCCTTAACATACTGCTCAACAGTATGCGCATAGTTACAGTTAGAGTCAGAACATACGAACCCGTTAATAATCTTATTACACGGTTTGGTATGCTTATACCACTCCCACTTCTTTTCTTGAGAACCGTTCCAAGTCATTTCTATAAAAAATTTTGTAGTTTATTTTTATCAATTTTTTGATTTTTAGATATCATCAATATCAATCTCGTCATCTTCGTAGTCAAAATCAAACGCATCACCATCCTCCTTCTTTATAAATCCAGTTGAACCAATATCGCTGAGAAAGTAGTCAGGGATTACATTATTCTTCTTTAGTTCAGATGCTTGCTTAGAGGTTAGAACACCGATAATATCAAAGTGATTATTCTTACTCTCAAACTCACGCGGCGTCATGATAACAATATCATTTGTCTGAATCGGCACTTGTCCCTTCCTTCGCAGAAGTCCACGAATCTTTGCGATACCTTCTTGTCCACGCTTGTTATTCTCGTAGTAGATACGCATACGACCTTCACCAAGACGATTCAGCACCTTTGCGTAAACGGCGAGTGCCACTTCACCATTCATCGTCTGCTCCACCGTCTTCTTATTCGCCTCCACGCGATAGTTCTTAGAGCTCTGATTCTTGTAAGTCTTACCCATCTTGTTTGTAATAGTTATATGTTTTGAAATCTAGCTTCAATTTTTTACTAAGTAAAATAACTATTAACAACGTTATCTTGTTTACTAAGTTTACTCTTCAAGTCCAAGATTTCAAGTTCCTTCTCTTTAAGAGAAGCGAGTGCTTCCGCAAGTTGTTGCTCTACTGTCTTGGGTAGAACAAGATTACTAATCGGTCGTGGCTTCATCTTTGAGAAGTCCATCTTAAACGACGCATTGGAGCCAGAGTTTTCTAGTTCCTTCTTGCGAGCCTCGGCGCAGAAAGCAGACCATTTAGAACGAGTCATGGCAGGCATCTTATTTATTGAATACTAAATTTCTCATAAAAAAAGTTTTTCAATTTTTAATGTTATTCTTAACGTTCACATAGATTTCAAAGAGAAGCGCTTAACTTTATCTTCAATCGCTCTATACTTCTCATCAAGACAGTAGAGTCCGTGTTCAAGTTCGTGATAAAGAGAACAACCGTTGGCTGTTCCACCCTCTCGTGTTAGAATCTCAAAGTAGTTCTTTTCTGCTGTCTTGATCTCAAAGTAGGCTGCCTCAATAAGGTCAAACACTCTCCAAAACTCTTCATCTCTCGCCTCATCAAGCTGCTCCAGCATGTCATAGGTCTTGACTATCATATCAAAGAACTTCTGCTCATACTCGCAGAGAAGCTTTGCATCTTCACTTGAGAAAGTCATCTTGTATTATTTGAATACTTAGTTCCTTGAAAAAAGTTTTTTCAATTTTTCGCATGGCGAAAAATTATTTGGCTACTTCTTGCTTAACAATTTTTATGGGTCTTCTTCTTATCTTCTTACATATTTAGTGTCTTGATGAATGTGGAAATCTTTTCTATTTCGTTGAATGCAACCATAATACCACCTTGCTCGTCCTTGTAGGTGAACTCTTTCTCCATCTTGGCTGGGGGTTCCTCCTCCTCGCCTCCATATAACTTTATGAGCCTGTTCTGTTGCTCTATGTAGAGCGATACAACATCAACTGCTGACTGGAAAGACGTGTGGGCTCGGTCCCAGACGAAACCGGTGCTATCGTAAATAATGAAGAGCTTCATCTTGTTGTCTTTGTTGGATACTGTGCTAACGGTGACGGCGGATTCAATTTTATACTATCTCTTGCGGCTCTTGTGGCTCTCAAATAAAAAAGGGATTTCACCTCTCGTCTTTATCTTCTTGTCTTGTTTGTTCTTGTTTAGTAGTTGACGCGCGTGCGAAACACCGTGAAGAGAGGAGCCTTCTCCTCATCCTCGTCCTCGTCCTCGTCGTTGATGTCAATCTCGAGCGGGGTATTATTGCTCTTCTTGTCATTATCTTGAAACATGCTCTCAAGCATCTTTGTGGTTGGGATATTATAAGTATCCTTGTCGAACATCAGGTCGTTCTCCTTAACATACTCGCTGATGAACTTGCTCAGCTCTGCGATGCTCGTGAAGTTCTTGTCATCAAAGACTGGCGGCCGCCCATTCGCCGCAAACCCAACGTCTGTGGGATAGTGGAGGTTGTAAGAGTAGCGGGGCTTGCCCAGCACATCCGTCTCTAGCTCTCGGATCTGCGTGTTGAAGTAAGACATCATCTCGGACTTCACCTTGTCAGAGCCGCAAGACGTCTTCTCTGCGAAATGCCGCAGCGTCTTCAGGTATTCGAGCGTGTGGCTGGACTCCTCCATCATCTTCTCACGACTCACCTCCTCCTTAGCTGCCATCTTGGCCTTCATCTCCTCGCGAGAGAGACGCTTCGGGGCGGGCGGGCAGACAGAGTTGCGCTTGGTGCTGGGAGGCGTAGACATCTTAAGTATTATCTGTTTACTTGCTTGTCTGAATACTTGACTAGGTGGGCTCAGACGCTTCAATTTTTTTTCAC
>Ga0214921_10009463_pt1 | contig 12326 bp, 10 predicted proteins | sample LL1505_MetaG_FD_177992 | JGI IMG/M metagenome (GOLD analysis project Ga0214921, IMG submission 177992) | Freshwater microbial communities from Lake Lanier, Atlanta, Georgia, United States - LL-1505 | ecosystem: Environmental > Aquatic > Freshwater > Lake | place: USA: Georgia | collected... | reverse complement strand
ATGTCGTGGAGATTGTTCTTTAAAAGTAATACATTTCATTAATTCGTGAGCACGTATAATAGATTTTAAATAATGTTTACCCCAATATTGAAACCATTTTGGGTTTGATAAAGCTTTATATAATTGACCTTTATTTTCATCATCAAAATAAATATCATCAATTAAATCTTTAATAAAATCTGTCTGTGTAATACTTTGTAATTTTTCTCGTAAATTTATAAGATTTATATAACTTGATGTATTGATTGCATCTTTTAATATCTTAATAAGAAATAAACGATAATATTGATCTAAATCAGTATTTGTTGGAGTTTTTGGATTTGTAGCAGAAAGTTCAAATTGAAATTGTCGACCATCAAGATCACAAATAATATTTGTAACAAATGGATTCTTACTACGATATATAATATGTACAGGTTGATCAATGATTATCATACCCATATTTTTAGGAGTAATAAGTTCAACATCTGATAAATTATTATCAATAATAGTAAGATTATTTACAGTACTATTAATAATATTAGATATCATATTAACGAAAACAGTTCCAACCATAGTAGCATCAGGAATGAAACCAAAAATACCAGAACCAATAAATGCAATTTTTTCAAGAAGATTAGAATCAATATTATAACCATAACCAAAAGTATTAATTGTAAAATTTAATTTAGTTTTATTAATGATATCAGTAAGAGAAGGAATAATACCACGAAGTGGATCCGAATTTGATACACCATCAGTCATAACAATCATAGAAATATTATAATTAATATCATAATTATCTTTTATTTTATTAATACACGTTGTAATACCATCCCATAGATTTGTCATACCATCTGGCTGTAATTGATCAATACACTCTAATGTTTGTTGTCTTCCATAATGGTCTATAAGTTTAAGATCAGAAATAACACTTGCAATATTACTGAATTTAATAATACACATTTTATCTGTATCATTTAATGAATGTACAAATGTTTTTAATGTATGTTTAACAAGATCAAGACGTGATAAACCAGATGATTCTGCACTGTGCGACACATCAGCAGATTCACGCATAGATCCAGATGTATCAACAACAGCAAAAATCATAGTGGGTCTTTTATCATGTGAAAATTTTAGAGTTAACATACTGTGATAATATTCATCTTGAAAGAAATATGAATTATCACAAGTAATATTTGGTGGTTTATAATTTTGTATCATTTGACTTGATACATTTTGTTGATTTTGATAATTTATTTTTTTTTGGTTATCTTTAATATAATCTTGAATCGTATTTCGTAATGCAATATTTGGAATGAGTGTATTTGAAATATATTTTCGTGTAACTGGAGATGTATTATTACTTTGTAGCCAACGGACAATTGCATTTTTTTCATAAGTTATACCATCTGAACAAATTACGGGATCTGTCATTATATCTTGTGTGATAGGACAGATAAAATTTTCAGGTAGAGACATATTTATATATAATTTATTATTTAGTTAACTTTAAATTTACTATTAAATACTATTAAATAATATAGAATAAAAAAAAATCAATTTTTTTTTTGATAATTATCCTTTACACACTAGAAAAATGATCAAAAGTCAAAGGAGTCTTAATTGTTATAAGTGTTAAAACACCTGAAAAAATTAATATTTTTCTTAATTTAAGGGTTGTATACTAGTATATAACTCAGTGGATGGTATGATTAGACCGTTAAAATAATAATCACAAATCATCACATAATTTATATATAAAAATGTAAATAAATTAATATAATTATTTTTTTTATTTTTTTAGACTCTATCTCTATCTCTATCTCTATCTCTATCTCTTTATCTAAATTTACATTTAAATTTACATCTAAATTTATATAACAAATTTCACCTATTTTTATATTTATTTTTATTTATTATTATATATGAGCTTATATGCAGATAAACATCCAACAAAAAGTACAAAAAATACTGGATTTAAGAATAAAGAAAAGGCAGAAGAAACAATAAATATAATTAAAAAGTTAGAAAAAAATAAACAAATGCAAATAGTATTAACAATGTATTATAGAGCTAAACATCATCCACATAGAACAAAAGATATGGAATCAGCTATGAAAATATATAAAATATGGTTAACTAAAAAAGGATACAAAAATAGTATCTCTTAATTGGCATTGGTGTTATAACACCGATAGGCAGTTAAGGATAGTAATTATAATATTTTTCTGGAATAATTAATATATGGAACAAATTGATAATAAATTATCGAATATAATCTATACATCTGGTGAAATAATAAATGAATTAAATGATCAAAATGAAACTATAAATAAAATAAAAACAAATTTATTAAATACAAATAAATATATAAATATATCAAAAAATTTATTATATTCTATGAAAAGTTGGTTTTATATAATTGATTATTTTGATTTATATAAAAAGTATATAAATTATTCAACATCACATATAGAAACAATAGAACTAGATACATTTATTGAACCTCAAAATACAAATATAATTGTTGATGATATTGATGATGATATTGATGATATTAATGATATTAATGATAATATTGATGATATTAATAATAATATTGACGAATATGATAAAATATTAGATAAGATAAATATAATAAAAAATAGAAGTATATATATTTCTAAAACTTTAGATAAACAAACAGAAAAAATAAAAGAAATAGATAATCTAAATTATAAAACTATAGAAAAAATAAAAAAAAGCTAACTAATATAAATATACATATATAAATATAAAAAAAGCGAAAATAAATATATAGAAAAGAGAAAACTAACATAACATAATATAATCTATTCTAACTTATTCTAACTTATTCTAATTTATTAACTTATTCTAATTTATTAATTTATTCTAATTTATTAATTTATTAATTTATTCTAACTTATTAACTTATTCTAATTTAAGTCTATCAACATCATCAGCAACGTCAGCATCAGCGTTGTCGGCATCAGCATTGTCTGCATCAGCGTTGTCGGCATCAGCATTGTCTGCATCAGCATTGTCAGCATCAGCGTTGTCGGCATCAGCGTTATCAGCAAGTGTTGTAGTAACATCGTGAGGACAAAGAGTACGACGAATGGTCTGAACAACATTCTCAGATTGACGTTTCTGTGTAAACATTGTGTTCAAAAAATCAGCAACAGAAATAGCATCATTCAGATAGATCTTCTCGATATACTGCCGGAGAAAATCAGAATCTGTATCTGGATCAAACATGAGTCGATGTTGTCCATGCCATAGGTTGCGCAAACTACGAGTAGATGGAGATGGTGGAGTGCGCGAAATCTTGAACACAGTTGTAAAGGACTTGTCGGGATCACTGATGTTTGTAAGAAATAATCCTTGTTGATAGAGTTGAAACTGAACGGCTATAAATGGATTTAAAATACCGTACTCTACGTGTGTAAGATCACGACTATAGAAAGAACCTTCACCTCGCTTTTTCTTACCATAGAGAAGAGTATGAAGTTGCCATTGTTGATCACCGCGATCAGAATGAAATTGGAAATTCAAACTGGGATTTAATCGAACTTGTGTTTGTCCAGATCTCATATGTTGTGTAGCAGTTTGAACCTGTGTGACCAGATGATCGTAGCACATACGACAAGCTTCAACAAACGGACGGATTGTTTGATTATTTTGTACTGGGTCCGGTGTATGATCAATAGGTGTTGTGAAAACAGGAGTTGTGAAAACTGGAGTTGTGAAAACAGGAGCAGGACGTGCATCATATCGTGATCGTGATTGTGATCGTGATCGTGATTGTGATCGCACTTCATCATAATGTTGTGGTTGCATTTGATGCGGTTGTTGCATTTGCATTTGACGTGGTGATTGCATTTGCATTTGATGTGATTGCATTTGCATTTGATGCGGTGGTAATGCAAAAGCGTTTGGTGGAAAAGATTGTCCAAAAAAAGCCGATCCTGTAACAGGATAGGAAGAACGTTGACTACGTTGCGACGAATGTTGACTACGTTGCGAAGAACGTTGACTACGTTGCGAAGAAGAATCAGAAAAATGTGCCATTTTATTTGTATGATATAAATAAAATATTATAAGTATATCAATATATATAATTTTTCAATTTTTATTTATATATTTTATTACGACACATTGGACATGATTCTACTTTTTTATAACATTGATTACATAATATATGTGTATCATGACAATTTAATCTAATAATTTGTAATTCATCATAACATACAATACATTTATCAATAATAATTTTATAATTTTTAAATAATTCAGATAGAAATAAATATTCACTAAGTCTATTGTTTATTAGATCAAGATTTTTTTTATCATAATATTTTTTATATTTTATTTCTGAATATAATAGATTATTTTTACAAAGAATTTGAAAATTAAAATTTTTTTTTACAGATTCAAATTTTTGATTTATATGTTGTTTATCAGTATCTGAAATTTTATCATAAATATCAAAGAATTGAATAGAATATTTAAGATCATGTGATATTAATTTAATGATATTGTGTAAAATATGTAGATTAGTTAACTTATTTTGATTAGTTAACTTATTTTGATTAGTTAACTTATTTTGATTAGTTAACTTATCTAATAAATTTATTAATTTATCTTTATTATTACTATAAAAATATTTGTCACTAATTGATATAATATCATCATCTGATTCTGGTATAAAATATTTATCAATAATATCACAATTTGATAAATATTCAAAATCATTATTTAATATATTATTTTTTATGTATGTATTAATATCTTGTTGTGTTTTATATTTTTTTAATAAATTTAAAATATTCTCTAGATATTTATCACTATAATGTTCACTATTATATTCTATATATAGATTTATTAATTCATTATAATATCTATCTTTATTTTGGTTGTAACATAATATAATAAAATCAATAACAATACAATATATATTATAAAATTGTCTATTTTTAATTTTATTTAAATATTCTAGTGCTTCTTCATAAATTTTAAGTTTAATATAACAATAACTAATTAAAAGATCTCTTATTATATCTATATTTTTAGATATATTACATAATGATAGATCAAGATTACAATCTTTCATAAAATCATAATCATATTTTGAATCATCATTTTGTTTTATTTTTTTATAAATTTCTATGGCATCTTCATATTTTTTTAATTTTCTATAACAATAACCAATTTTTAGAAGATTATTATTATAATAAATATCATTTATATCATTATATGACTCTAATTTTTCATAATATTGAAATGCTGTTTTATAATCATTTTTATAATCATTTTTATTAAAATAATAATTGCCAATATTTATAAGATCATTTGTATCTAATTCGATTGATATTTTTTGTTTTTTATTTGGTCTATCTGTCATTTGTATATTATATAGAAATTATTATGATATATAAATTATTGTAATATAATAAATAAAAATATCAATTTTTTAGAAAATATTTGATAAAAAAAATAATGATAAATCATATTAAATTATAATTAAATTTTTATTTATTATATATATATATTATGTCAATTAATAATAATATTACAGCTTCAGGAACAATTTATATTAGATATAATAATATACTTGCATGTATGGAATGGTCACAAGATTTAACAAATTATACACAAACTAATTCAACTCAAAATATAATTTTATCTCCAAATAGTGGATCATTAATTATAAAAATAATATCGGATATACAAATAAATAATAAAGAATATTATTTTGTATTAAACACAGATAATATTACAATTGATGGTCAAAATTATACTTTTTATATAAATATATTAGGTTATCGTGGTTTAATTAAGTATGATTTATCATCAACACCATCTAATAATGGATCAAATTTAATTATACAAAATATTCATGTTGATGGAACAACAAGTAGTTTATATACAGATAACACAGAATTTAGTGGTGGATGGATTGGACAAAATCAATTTTTATATGGAACATTTAATAATTGTTCATCAAAAGGACCAATTGTTTATCGAGGAGGTGGTATAGTTGGATCATACGTAGCTAATAATATTAATAATGTTTCAGGGAATGTTACATTAAATAATTGTTATTCTTCAGGAGATATTGATGAAGGTGCAGGTGGTATATGTGGATATCATTCTGGTGATAGTGGTGGAACAGTAACAGTAAATAATTGTTATTCGTCTGGTAAGATTGGTTATGGTACCGGTAGTGGTAGTGGTACACTAGGAAATCAACGAAATGCTGGTGGTATTTTTGGTTCTTATTGTTTAGCATATTCAAATGGAAATATATATGCAAATAATTGTTATTCAACTGGTGAAATTTGTGGTAGTTATGCTGGAGGTATTTTTGGTGCAAATACTAATGTAAATAATGGTCCTGATAATGATCTAATAACAGTACAAAATTGTTTTTCAACAGGTAATATTAGTGGACAAAATGCTGGTGGTATATTTGGTGGAATAAATTATTCTACATCTGGTGGATCTAACAATGCAATATCATGTTATACTACCGGTATTATTTTTAATGATATTTTGACTAGTGCTGGTGGTATTTTTGGCGGTGTAAATTTGGGTCTAACAACACCAACTTATAAAGCAACTAATTGTAAATTTAATGGATCAATAACACAAATAGCTGGAGTAAATGTTATTTCTGTAAGCACTGTAAACACATTAGCTCTTGGTGGTAAATTATAAATTAACACTAAAAATATAAAAAATGTATTTTTATATCTTTTAACTTCTTATGTGTTTTAAACTTTGCCTAAGGCAAAATATTTTTAAATATTTTGCGTTACTTTTGATATATTTTTTAGGCGGATAAAGGATATGTATCTTAAACTTTAACTTTTATATAATTTTTTGGCTGATTAAAGGATAATTTTATCAAGAAAAATATTATTATATCATATAAATATATAATATAATGGATGTTGATAAAATAATTGATCGTAATGATAGATTAAAAATGTTAAAACAAATGTATCAATCATATGATTTTGGAAAAGGACATATATATTTACTTGGTCAAGGATCAATTGGTCCAGCTTTATTATACATGATATTAAAAATATTTAAAATAAAACAAAACCAAATCACTGTAATTGATTTAAAACCAATTGATGAATTAAAAGCTATTGTAAAATATGTTGTTAATGCATCACTTGGTGAAGATTCTACAATCGAAGTTAAAAGCAAACGTATAGATGAACATAATTATAAACAAATCTTTACAAAAGATTATAAATTAACAAAAGATGATATAATTATAGATTGTGCAATTGAAATATGTTCTATTGATATGATGAGAATATGTCAAGAATGTGGTTGTGGATACATTAATTCTTCAACTGAATTATGGGATTATAAAAACATTTATGATCCAATCTCATATACTTTATATCCTATAATTAACGATGTAAAAGAATTTTCAGAAGAACTTAAAAAGAGTGGTAAGATAAATTTTAATGCTGTTATAGATATGGGTTGTAATCCTGGAAATGTAAATCTATGGGCTCAAGCTGGTTTAGATATGATTAATAAACATTATGGAACTAAAAAAACTGCAGAGCAATTAGATATCAGAACAATTCATATTAGTGAATATGATACACAAAGATCAAGTATTCCAAAAAGAATTAATGAATATTGTAATACATGGGCATCAACATGTGAACCATTTTATGAAGAAGGTTTAGCACCAGTAGAGATGTCATTTGGTAATCATGAAGAAATGCCTGATGAAAAATATATTGAAAATGTTCAAGATAATAATAAATACGTCGCATTTAATAGATTATGTACAGAAACATATGCACATTCATATACCCCAGGATATAAAAATTATATTGGTATTTTAATTAGACATGGTGAAAATATTACAATTGGTGAAACAATGAGTACTTATAAAACACAAGATGGAAAAAAAGTTAGAACTTGGTCACCATCAGTATATTATGTATATCATCCAACACAAGACACAATGGCATCACTTTATGAATTAAAAGAAAAGAATTATAAATATCAAGATAATACAAGATTATTTACAGATGATATTATAGATGGACGTGATGAATTAGGACTTACATATTTTTTAGGCAATGGTGATATATTTTGGATAGGATCATTATTAGATATTGATGAAGCACGTGATATATATGAGAATAAATTTAATGAAAAAATTAATGCAACTGTTGTACAAGTAATTGGTGGTTATTTATCTGGAATATTTCATATATTAGATTTAAATAAACAACAAAAATATAATGGTGTAATGGTTCCAGAAGATTTACCATATAAAGATTTTTATAAAAGAATGAAACCATTTTTTGGAGAATTTATCTTTAAAAAAGTTACAGATTGGGATTATAACATGAAAACACGTAGTATAACTTTTAGAGATTATAAAGAAAAAGCAATGAATAATACTCCAGAATGGACATTAAAAGATTTTCTTATTAATCCTGAAATATTTGGTTATGACGTTCCAAAAAATATAACAAAAAAGAAAGATAAAGTAGATAAACCAGATGAAGAAAATAAGAATAAAGGAATATTTCAACATGGTAAAGGATTAGAAGAAGATGAAATTGGATCAGGAATGTATAAATTAGATAATTATACTAAGAGAAAATTAGATAGTTTGATACATAATAGAAAATAAAATAAAATATAATATAAATAAAATATAATATAAATTAATATTATATTATAATATATTATAATATATTATTATAATGTCAGAAAAAGATATTGAGGAATTAAAAAAAATTTTAACAAAAGAAAAATTAGAATTAATTAAACAAAAAATAGAAGAAAAATATAATAATCCAGAAGAAAAATATATATTATATTTCAATCCACCTGAACAATATTATTATTCATCATATCATAATTTAATAGATATATTTAAAAAAGAATATTTATGGTGTTCACATATATTATCACAAGCATTATTACATATATTTGATCAAGTTCGAACAAGAAAACAAAATTTAGAACCAGTTATCTATCGATTAAAATTAAAAAAAATAAATTTATTAAAATCATATGATAAAGATAATAATAATATATTTAGTAATATATTTGATATAGAAACAATAAAAAAAATAGAAACATATTTTAAAACAACATATAATGATTTAGATAAATTTATTTTTAGTGGAGAAAAGAATAAAAGAATATTATATATTTTACAAATAATAAATGAAAATATGTTACCAGAAATGAAATTTAATGGATATTATAATGAATTTGATCAAAATGAATCGGCATTTATAAATGATAATTTAATTACAGAATATAAAATATCAAGATATGTATCAACAAAATTAAAAAGAAAAGATTTATGTACATTTCCTATAAACAAAGAAGTATTTTTAAGATTATTCTCAGATAAACCAATAAAATATACAAATACTATTGATATTGCAGATAAATCTGAATTACTTGAATCTAAATTAGTTGAATCTAAATTAGTTAATTTTTTTAAAGAAGATACAAATGATTTATTAGAAGATACAAATGATTTATTAGAAGATACAAATGATTTATTAGAAGATACAAATGATTTATTAGAAGATAACGAGGATGAACAATTAGAATCATCAAATATTAAACATAAACAAATTTATAAATCTGAATTTGTATTTGATAAATATCGAATGATTTGTGATTTAGATAAAGTTGAATATATTGAATATGAAGACTTTGATACAAAAAATATAATAAGATATCAATGTAAAACACCAAAAGAATATTATTATGAAAAAAAATATATTAAATATAAAATAAAATATTTAAAATTAAAATATCCTTTATCCGTTAAAAAAATATATTAAAAATGAATTTTACCCTTCAGAGTCTAAAAAGTACTTTAATATACTTTTTTGACCCTTGATTAGATATTGAAGTTATCATATATAACTCGTAACCGTTAAAATAACCGTTAAAATAATCATCACAAATCATAACATTTTTTATAAAAAAATGTGACAGTATGATGATTTTTTAAAGCTATAAATATTAATTTTATTTATTTTTTCTATAAATATTAATTTTATTTATTTTTTCTATAAATATTAATTTTATTTATTTTTTCTATAAATATATATATATATATATATAATATGGATATTTTACAAGATTTAAAAGAAAGATTTCCAGATATTGGAAATAGTTCGACAACAATTAATATATATAATAGTAATGGAAATTCTATTGAATTTATAGAAAATATTGTATACCAAATAATAGATGAAAATATGAATAAAATACATCAAAATTCTTTATCAATATTATCTATTGCAACAGGTCATGGTATTTTAGAATATGCAGTTTGTCATCAATTAAAATTAATATTACCAGATTTAAAAATTAATTTAATAATTTTTGATCCGGCATATGATACATATAAAAAATATTATGATTATTATGCTACAACAGGAAAAATAAATAGTATAGTGTCAATTTATACATTTTTTAAAAATTTTATAGGTTTTTCTGACCATGAACAACCAACAATTCAAGACATATATACACAATTTAATGCTTTATATAAAAATACATTACGAACAGCTACCTCTTTTTATAGTATAGGACCAGCACACCCCTATTATGAAAAAAATATTACAGAATACAAATTATATTCTAATATTATCGAAGAAAAAATCAAAAAAAATAATATTGATATTATTATTTCATCTAATTGGCAAAATACAGGTGGTACTGAAATATATTACGATATGATAGGTATATATAGAGTATTAAAGCGTTATATTTATTCTTCTGCTGAAAAAATTAAATGTTATAATTATTTTGTGAATGAAGAAAATAATGGTTATAAAAGATTTAAAGGAAGACAAGTAAAAATAGGATCGGTTAATTTTGAATATCCAGATCAAATGATTAATAGTGAAGAACATGCACAACATGTACAACAAAAATATATTAAATATAAAATAAAATATTTAAAATTAAAAAAAATGATTTCATAACTCTTAACAGCCTAACGATATCAAATAATCATCACATTCTATCACATTCTATCACATTCTATCACATTCTATCATAATCTTTAATAGATTATGATAGAATTTATAAGTATTTTAACGAATAAATGATATAAATCTAATATAACTGTAATATAAATGTATAATTATTTCAGGCGGTATTTAATAAAAAATTGATATTTATATGCATTAATATAATATATATATATTATTATATTATTAAATTAACTAATGGAAACTAAATCACAAAAAATAGTATTATCTATCGAAGGAAATATTGGTGTGGGAAAATCAACATTTACAAATTTACTTAAAAATAAATATAAAAATTCAATAATAGTAAGTGAACCAGTTGATATATGGCTTGATACAAAAACAGAATCTGGAGAAAATATCTTAGGATTATTTTATAAAGATATTCCACGTTGGGGATATACATTTCAAAATCTTGCTTATGTTACACGAATGATCAAGATACAAGATGCATATCTATCTGAAAATAATGTAATATTTTTAGATAGATCTCTTGGTACAGATAAAAATGTTTTTGAAAAAATGTTATATGATGATAGACTTATAACTGATATTGAACATGATATGTATAATTTATGGTGTGATTTTTATATGAGATATGTTAATAAAAATAATAATTGGAATTATATATATTTACGTTGTTCACCAGAAACATCATATAATAGAATAAAAAAACGTGGTCGTGAAGAAGAGAAAAATATAACTTTAGAATATTTAATAAAGTTACATAAGTATCACGAAGATTGGCTTATAAATTTAGAAAATGTATTGATTATTGATTGTGATAAAGATTTTGAATCTGATCAAGAATATCAGAATACAATCTTTGAAATGATTAATAAAAAATATTTTACTAACTTTATTTAATAACTTTATTTAATAACTTTATTTAATAATTTTATTTAATAATTTTATTTAATAATTTTATTTATCTTTTACATGCGTCACGTGCGTCACGTGCTTTACGTGCTTCATGCATTGCACAATTTTCAGCATAAATTTGTTGAATAGATATGCAATCATCTTCATAAGATTTTTGATAATATGAGTTATAATTAGAAGATGGAATTCTAGTTATAGAATGAAAATTTCCCGCAAAATATGGTTTACCATTTGGTGTAGAACCAACAATGATGCCATGGGAAGTGACAATGGGTTCAGAAAAATATGCCATGTAAGACATGATTATTATAATAATATAAATACTATTATATAATATATTACAGATTATTATAAATTTCAATTTTTTTTCATATAAACATAATGTTTATATGA
>Ga0214921_10009461_pt1 | contig 12330 bp, 11 predicted proteins | sample LL1505_MetaG_FD_177992 | JGI IMG/M metagenome (GOLD analysis project Ga0214921, IMG submission 177992) | Freshwater microbial communities from Lake Lanier, Atlanta, Georgia, United States - LL-1505 | ecosystem: Environmental > Aquatic > Freshwater > Lake | place: USA: Georgia | collected... | reverse complement strand
ACCATTTTCAGCCACATATTTTTTATAGTCATTTTTATTCGTACCATGAATGTCATTAGCAAAGTATAGCTGGCCAAGGTAGCAAAGATCAGTTGCATATGGGATAGCATAAGAAGCTCCTAATGCCTTAACAATATCAAAACTATATTTTAAAGCGCTAGTTTTTTTCTCCAGCGCTAGTCTATACATATCATCAGATTTGAAGTCGAAAAAACCTGGGAAAATGCCAGTTAAGGATGTGATTGTAAAAACAATATCAATATCATATTTTTCTCCAATACGCATTGCCTCTTCAACGCTCAGAATATTATCAGTCTGAAAAAAAATATTAGCGCCATTTGATTGAATTAATAGTGATGAATCATGATCTCCTTGATCATTAATAAACATTACTGCAGAAGTATTATTAGCAAGAGAAATAGATTCGGAATTATTCATTTTATAAATATTGTTTAATCCGTTTGCATTTAGCGCTTTCTCGAAATACGGAGCCTTAAAATCAGGAACTAAAGTTTTAGCGGCTCTTACCTCAGGATTTAACCTTGCCAGAGATTCAGGATGTAAATGATCATCATGAGCATGAGAGAGATATAAAAAATCTATATCCTTAATTTCTTCTGGCTTAATTTTAGGCGGTGGATAATGCCATATGTTTCCACCCCAGCAAGATCCAACCAACCATGGATCCATTAGCAGTTTTTTACCTTCAAATTCAATTAGAAGGCTAGCTTGAGTTAAGTATGTTATTTTCATGGAAATCAATAAAGATATGTTATTAGCTTTGGCAAAATGACAAACTTTAGCGTAACTTTTTTATGTAGCCATTTGGGTTAAAAGTCATTAAAAGTCGCTCCTTGCTTTTATCTACAATAAAATTAGGATGCTTAGGTAGAAAATTCTCAACCGCTTCCCACGGACCAGGCCCATGAGAAGTATACGTTGGGTGCCCATTTAAATTAGTATCTTCAACAATAAGATAACTATCTATTGACACATAAGGAGAAAACAATTCCAGCTCTTTAGATACATGAACTTCTGAATGGTCAGAATCAAGTATGACAAGAACTTTTTTTAATCCAGAGTATTTTAAAAATAAATCATCAATTAATTTGATATCAATACTGGAACCCTTTATATATTCGATTCTAGGATGAGATGGTCTTTGATGATCCTCTATGTCAATAGTTACAATTTTTCCATTTCCGATTAGATCGCAAATATGAGCCAAATAGAGCGCACTGCCACCTTTGTATGTGCCTGTTTCAACAATCAAGTCTGGTTCAATTTCATGTAAGATTTCTTGGTAAATCCACATATCCATTGGACATTTGAAGCATGGGACGCCCATCCACGTTGTGGACTTATAAATACTTCCCATTCCAGACAAACCCACATGATACAAATCATGAAAGTCATTAATTATTTTCTGTTCTATTTTTTTCATTCTTTATTTTAAATTATTGTTGGAATTCTATTTTTTTATGAAATAACACCGCGCTGGCTCAAAAGAAAATTTCTTTAAGGTTACAGGTTTGCCTTTAAAAAACTCGAGAAAAGCTTCTGTTTCTCCCGGCCACATTGGGTTGTTAATTTCATCGAAAGCTATAATACCACCACTAACAACGCGATCAAAAAGATCATTTAATGCAGCAAATGTAGGCTCATAAAGATCGAGATCGAGATATAACAACGATATTAATGTATGTGGATTATTTTTTAAAAACTCAGGAACAGTTTTAATAACATCCCCTTGAACCAATTCAATTTTCGGCAAATGATTGATGTACCTATTTAAATCGAATAATTCAATTGATCTCTTTACATCGGAAAGATGTTCTTCTGAAACACTAAACCCCCCTTTTTTAAGTTCTGGTGACTCGTAATTTGAACTCTTGTCTTTATCTGAAAAGGCTGGAAATCCGGAAAAGGTATCAAACCCAATTATTTTTCTTTGGTAATTGTAGGGCTCTAAAATAGAGCTGAATGATGCAAATGAAAACAATCCTGAACCCATATAAACTCCAAATTCAAGAATCGAACCGTGGACATCTAAGACTTGTTTAAAAAGTTCCCATTTGTATAAATAAATCGCCTGCTGTTGACGAGATACAAATCTTGGAAAAGCCTGCAGTTTTTGGGGTATTGATCCAGAAGCACCCTCAAAATGATCTTTTATCAAGCTTTGATATTCATCATTATCCTTATTACTAAACTTTTTCACTTTAAATCCATTTCTATTTTAAATTATAAAATTTTTGAGTTTAAATTAACTGCCGTACCATTGTAATATTATCGTTTGATAATTTTTTTATATATTTAGTTGGTTGAGTCAAAAAACCTACTTTTTCATAAGCTCTTATAGCGGCATAATTTTTTTTATTAACGCCCAAAACTATGCATTTGATCCCTTTATTTTTTTTTAGCCATTTAAAACTTTCTGTTAAGACTTCTGCAGCTACTCCCTTGCCCCGCCATTCCTTTTCTCCAATCAGCATACCCATAATTGCATAACTTTCATGAGCATTAATCGGCTCAAATTTTAAATTTCCAATATGTTCATTATTAAGCTTATCAAAAATTCCTAAGAATAAAATATTATCTAGGTTTGATTTGGACGAAATATATTGTTGCAACATTAAAATATCAGGCTTTAAAGCAGTCATTTCTATATAGTCAGCCACATCTTTATCATAAAACCAATTTAGATATTTATCTGTAACATCATTGATATTAAGTTTTCTCAAAAAAAATCTATCAGTAGAAATTATCGCTGTATTCACTATTGAATGAAGTCCCAATCTAAAGCAGTTCCAATCTTAATATCCCTTTTAACTCTGCGCCCTAATAATATTTCTTTATGCTTTATGGCGATTCCATAACCAGGTCGGATAGCGCGAATATTATCAACCGTCAAAATGTCCCCTTTTTTTAAATTTTTAACTACATAAAGTGAGCGCCTAAACAAAAGTGATTTTTTCTCAGTTTCTGAAATATCATAATTTACAGCCCCTAAAGCTTCCCAAGCTCGCCTTGTTTCAATTACCAACTGAGCCATTTCATTTGGTTCCATTGAAAATTTGCTATCAACTCCGCCATCAGCACGGTTTAACGTAAAGTGTTTTTCAATCACTGAAGCGCCAAGGGCTGCACTAGCTACTGATACTCCAATACCCATAGTATGATCAGATAAACCAACTTCACAATCAAAAAGTTCGCGCATATGCGGAATAGTTAAAATATTTGCATCTTTTGGATTTGCGGGATAACTGCTGGTGCATTTAAGTATAATTAAATCCTTACAGCCTGCGTTGCGCGCTTCTTTAAATGAATCATCAAGTTCAGCAATGCTTGCCATTCCCGTTGAGATAATTATTGGTTTTCCAGTGGCTGCGACCCTACGAATTAATGGCAAATCCGTATTTTCAAAAGATGCAATCTTGTAACAAGGAACATCTAAGCTTTCTAGGAAATCAACAGATGTGTCGTCAAATGGAGTGCTAAAGGCAATAATTCCTAATTCTCGAGCACGATCAAAAATTGGTTTGTGCCATTCCCATGGTGTATAGGCTTGACCATACAATTTATATAGTGATGTACCTGTCCACAAGCTTTTAGGGTCGCTTATATGAAACTCTCGCTCATCCAGATCCAAGGTCATCGTATCAGGAGTATAAGTTTGAATCTTTAAGGCATGAGCACCTGATTTGGCTGCTTCATCTACAATCTCTAGAGCACGATCAAGCGACTGATTATGATTGCCTGACATTTCAGCAATAATAAACGGCGGATGATCTAAACCAACTTTTTTCCCCGCAATACTTATATCCGTTCGATTATTCATTTTTTTACCTTTTTAATCTTTATTTGATATTTGTATCCTTGATGAAAAAAAAAAGCAGGATATCTATCATTATCAACTACTCGTAATAAATTAAACTGCTCTAGAATACTTTTTTTTGGATCAATCTCACTATCAGCATACGTTCTTTTTTTCATGTAACTCCCAGGATTACCGATTTGCTCACTCGGCTTAATTTCTTTAATCCGATCAACAGCAAAAGTCATTAAAAAAATCTCCGCATCAAATAGCTTATTATTGATTTCGTCTATGAGCTCGTGCCCTTCGAGTGCGAAAGACGTTTTTAGCCATATTAAGCCTGTATCAATTGGCTCTGCAGCCTCTATCAAACTCACAGTTATCTCATTTTCGCCATCTAATATTGACCATATATGTGGTGACCAGCCTCTGCGTTTCGGCAAATTACTTGCATGTAATACTAATGATGATTTGTATTTAGCACGCTCATGATCTCCAATCATTTGACTGCATGACACAAGAAAAAGTATATCTCCCCCTAACAACTCCGCCTTATCAAAAACAAGCGAAATGTTATGTTGTTTCAGTGTCATAATTTTGCCCCACTCGTTCAACCTCTCAACTACAGGATGAAGGTGATCAGTGCATAAAATAGAAATATTCATAAACAAATTCTCATCTCATTACTTACTCTAAGAACACCAAATCCATCTGTAATTAAGTAGGCGCTTTCTGATATTTTTCGAATTTGCTCTGGATTTGCTATCAATTCAGTTAAGCACTTTTTCAAATTTAATAAATTTACTGTATCTCCATTGCCGATATAAATGCATGCATTAGCAGCCGCAAGTTCTTTAGCTATTGCAATTTGATTATCAGCCAGCGAAACAAGTAAAGAAGGTAGTCCTAAAGAGCATCTTTCCCAGCTAGCTGAACCACCAGCTCCAATCGACAAATCAGCCTGCAACATTAACTGGGCCATACGGGATGTTTGCAGATGGTAAATATAACCATACTTTACACAAGCATTTTCTATCAATTCTTTAAATGGATGCTGAGCGCCAATCACGACATCAACTTGAAGTCCAGCATTCATTTCTGATAAAGCCTCTATTGCTTGAAATGTGTAATTTTTAGCATCAAACCCACCAAAAAATACTAAGACTTTTTTAACCTCACCATTTCGCACTTTTACTTGTTCACGTAAGGCTCTAAATTCCTCACGTAATAATCCATAGTTAGGGCCTAGCAATAATTGACAATATGCAGGCACTTTGTCGTTATAACGGACTTGCATATCTGTATAGTAGTTTTGATCTAGTAAAATATCACAGTCGTGATGACGATCTGCGAGGTCGTCAATCACCATAATTTTTTTGACGTGCTGACGCACTATACTTTCCCATCGTGAATCTAAAGCATAATGATCAACAACAATCCAATCAAATACTTGGCCAAATAAAGCATCAACTGTGGCCTTTGCATCATGCGCTTGGCTGATACCTAACCAACTAGCATGAGCTAACTCATCAATTAATGCCTCCAAGTCATGCGCCCTCAGAGGAACAAGTTTAATGTCTTTTGTATTAAGCATATTGCTTAAGTGCTCTGGCAAATCTCGACTAATAAAGCGTATATCTGCACCTTGCTTTTTAAGCCCTTCTGCCAAAGCAAGGCAGCGCATAAAATGGCCTGTGCCGATTTGATTGGATGCATCTGTTCGGAAAGCAACTTTCATTCATTAGCACTTAATTTAAGCGTTTGAATCCACCATGACATACTGGGCCTTTCATCAAAGTCATTACATCTCGGCCATCTTCACATTCTTTAATAAGTTTAAATATAGGATCTAGTGCTTCAAAAAAGCCAAATAAAACCTCCGGTGTATGTTCAATACAAACGTAAACGCTATTTCCAGCTAAGTAGCCTTTGGCTAGCATCTCTTGCGTTATCAGTGTTTTATAAGCAAGTGAATTTTCACTTTGAATTGTAAAGCCCGTTAAAGCAGGCAAACCCCAATGAGTAATATTCAGCTCATGTTTATCAGCAAGCTTTTGCCATTTTTGACGAATTTTCAACCCTGTATGAGTAATGGTTTCCCATGATTTAATTCGCCCCATGACTTCCAAGGTTTTTAGGGCTGCCGTTGGGCCGATGCGCTCAGTCCAAAATGTACTACTGATAAATGAAGTTTGCGCTGCTTCCATAACTTCACGCTTACCAATAATTGCAGTAATACCATAACCATTACCAAGCGCTTTACCAAACATTGCCATATCTGGCTCAACACCATATTTTTTATGCAAGCCGCCAAATGTCTCACGAAAACCTGAAGTACACTCATCAAAAATAAGCACAATGCCGCGATCAGTTGCCAACTTTCGAACTTTATGTAAAAAGTTGTCTTCAGGGCCTGTATTTCGAACCACTTCCATTTTAATCACCCCAATATCTTGCGCATTTACTAAAGTTTCTAATTCAGCATAATTATTGTAATTAAAGGGAAATACGGTGCCCTTAAGGTTGCGAGGAACACCGTTTGGCTGTAAACCTGGGAGCAAATGACCATCTAAACCTGCATCGTCACCTAAATTTGCTGATAAATACCAATCGTGCCAGCCATGGTAGCCACAAATCGCCACCTTATCTTTGCCTGATGCGGCACGTGCAATTCGAATAGCGATCGCATTTGCTTCGCCACCTGATCTTGCAAGTCTTACCATATCGGCCCATGGATGAAGTTCGACTAGCTTTTCAGCTAAAAAAACTTCTTCAGGACAATTAAACGTTGACATGTTGCCGGCTGATACCGTCCGCTGAACTACTTCATCCACTTCCGGATGTCCATATCCCAAAATATTAGTGCCAATTCCCATAATTGATATATCAATATATTCGTTACCATCTAAATCCCAAACCTTACAACCCTTAGCCTTACTAAAATATGCTGGCCATTGGTCGGGCAAAAACATCTCGGCACGTTTAGATAGAAGCATATTCCCACCCGGAATGACTTGCTTTGCTCGTTTCCAAAGTTTTTGTCCTGTTCCCATTGCCGCCCCTTCATTTCTGACCAAGTGATGATTGATGTTGAAAATTGCTGGATCTTGCTTTTGAAGAGTAAGTATATCGCCCCACGTAAAATCTGTATTTGGATGGAAGTACTCAAAAATTCTCTCTATGAGTTCAAAATCAGCTGGCTCATCCACCGTCCAACGCAAGGCGGATAAATCTTCGCTATGTTGGATTGCTTCAGTTTTATACTTACCAAGCTTACGTAAATAGGGTGTGACATGCTCTCTATCAAATGGGTCTGTAGTTTCAATGCTTGCTTTTTCTAATGCTTTAAAAGTAAAAACTTCGATATCTAAACCATCAGGATAAGTTGGCGGATCTATGTTGCTAAAATAATCGACATTTGCAGCTTTGAAACCGCGAATCACTTCATCAACAAGCTCCGGGTCAACAACTGGGCAATCGCCTGTAATACGAACAACAACATCAGCTTGATGAGCTTTTGCGGCATTCATGTAGCGATCCAATACGTCATTTTCGCTTCCCTGCTCGCAAGCATAACCAAGCTTACGAACATGAGTGACCAAAGGAATATTACGTTCATCAATTGATGTAGCAACAATTATCTGATCAACTTCCTTTGCCTTAGCTAAACGATCAAGAAGAAGTTCTATCATTGGAATACCACTTATAGGCTTCATAACCTTATTAGGGAGGCGAGTTGAACCCATTCTGGCTTGAACTATTGCAACGATTTTCATAATTTAGACCAATTTACTGGGTTAATTAAGTTTTCATCTGCACTTACCAAATTAGGTAGGTCAGCATTTAATAAATTACTGGTGGCATTTATAATTTCCTTTAACTGTTGATGGCTATCAGCGCCTACAACCACACGGGCGATTTCAGGGAAAGAAAGAGGAAATGCTAATGAGCCCTGAAGAGCAGAAATATTATTTTCAGCAAGCCAATCATGCCATTTCTTCCATAGATGTTTCCATGGTGAAAATTTTGGCGGAATGTCTATTTCTTTCATCAATAGCAATCCTTGAAGAAATACCGAACGCGTATGAATTTCGATGCCATTATCTTTCAATTTTTGCATCCATCCAGAATGTAAAAGCCTTTGATCAATTAGATTAAAGGGTGCTTGGACTATATCAAAACTAAAACCATTTTTTAATGCTTCAAGTTCATTGGGCGAATAAATTGAGAGTCCAATTTTCTTAACTAAACCTTTTTCTTTTAATGAATCTAATGCTCCGTATAGTTTACGTCCATTTGGCCCATGTAAATCCTCAGATTTATGAAGCAATAAAGCATATATTTGGCCAACACCCAAACGCTCGAGAGATGAACTTACTTGCTCGTGAATCCAACTATTAAGATCTAAACATTCATTAGGCATTGCTGGAAGCTTGGTCACCAGCTTGAAGTTTTCTACGCCAACCTCTCCCAAGCATTTTTCACTTTCACCATATGCTATAGCAGTATCTATCGTATCTATGCCATTTTCAGATGCTAAACGTACCATTAATTTTGCTTCAGCACGTGAAACTTGACCCGATTTATTGGCTACGCCGTAAGGCAGTCCAAACTGGACTGTGCCGAGAGCAAGCCTCACCCAATAACTTCCTTAATGGCTTGTATAACTTGATTTTGTTGATCGTCACTTAAGTCGAAAAATAAAGGGATACTTAGGGCTTGCTCATAATACATTTGAGCTTTAGGATAATCTTCAGGCCTAAATCCAAGTTGACGGTAATAAGGTTGAGACGGAACGGGGATGTAGTGCACCTGGCTACCTATACCATATTCCCTCAACTTCTTCATCACTTGACCGCGGGTTAAAGCAATTTGTTTAAAATCAATCCGCAATATATATAAATGATGTCCGCTTTGATCTCGTCCTGTTGTTTGAGCAGGACGGCAGCTTTTCATTTTACTAAAAGCTAGGTCATAATTCTTAACGAGCTCACAGCGACGATAAATGAAAGAATCTAACTTCTTAAATTGGGACAAAGCCAGTGCACATTGAATATCTGTAATACGATAATGAAACCCAAGCTCTTGCATTTCATAGTACCAGGGGTTTTGTTCACCATCTGCAAATGCTTCCGCTTCAATTTGGAGCAGATCATCCAATTTATTTATGCCATGGCTTCGAGACCTAATTAATTTTCGATAAGTTGCTTCATCATTGGTGGTAATCATTCCACCCTCGCCAGCAGCAATTGCTTTAACTGGATGAAACGAAAAAATGGTCATTAATGAATTTTCACAACAACCAACCCGCTTTCCATTTGGATAAGTTGCACCTAATGCATGAGCTGCATCTTCAATCACGATAGCTCCAGCCTCATCAGCCAAATTTTTTATTGCGATCATGTCGCAAGGTAACCCAGCAAAATGAACTGGAATTATTGCTTTAACATTAGAATTTTTTAAAAGGACTTCTCGCAGAGCGTCCGGTGACATATTAACCGTTTCGGGGTCAATGTCTGCAAAAAGCATGTCGCCTCCGCAATATCTTGCTGCATTAGCACTTGCAACAAAAGTGATTGGGCTAGTCACAACAGATGTCCTGGGGCCAACGCCTGCCGCAAGAGCCGCGAGATGTAAGGCAGCAGTGCCACTTGAGACAGCAACCGCATACTTGACGCCAACGTATTCTGCTAAAGCATTTTCAAAAGCCTCAACAGCAGGTCCTTGGGTTAAGAAGCTACTCCTTAAAATGTCAACTACAGCCTGAATATCATCTTCATCAATATGATGTTTTCCATAGGGGATCATAATGCTTGCAACTCCTGTGCAAGCCCATTCGCTTCTTGGGCTTTAAGTTTTAAAATATGCTGATCAAGTCCGCCCATTTTTTTTCCTAGGTAATTTGAAACTTTTTTATTAGATAAGCTCATATCATGTGGGCGATTTACAAGAGATGGTTTATCTATTATTTTTCCATCTTTAATCAAGCTATTATCAAGGTTAAATTCTCGAGCAAGTTTTAATCCAAAATCGTATTTTGAAATACGATCATCGCCAACCATATTAAATATCCCTTTGGCTCCTTTCTGAACTAATTCATGTACGTTATGAACTAGCGGATCAATAAGTATGGGTGTGTAATAAATATCTTTAAATAAACTTATCTTTTTACCCGCACGTAAATTATTAATGACCATATCACTGAATGAATGTCGATAACTTGTACCCCAGGCATAAAAATTTGTTCTGATAATTAACGCTTCTGGATAAGTATTTTGAATATAACTTTCAGCTTCCACTTTTGTTTTAGCATAAACATTTATGGGTGAAACAGGAAACTCTTCGTCAACTAAAGATTCATTTCCTGAAAACAAATGATCGGTAGATATGTAAACCATAGGAATGTTTAACTTAGCGCAAACCATCACAAGATTTTTTGTTAGATCTACATTGATATATTTTGCTAATGTTGGATTGGCTTCACATTGCTCAATGCTCGTAAATCCTGCGGCATGAATAACTAATTGAGGCTGTAATGCTTCAAGTGCTTCTGTTAAAGCTTCTTTAGAATCTAAATCTAATAAAATACTTCTAGTATCTTTGAGATTGATATTGCGATTATGCAGCCCTAGCGTTACATTAAATTTTTCTCTTATAGTAAGAGCCCAATTTAAAGCCAAAAGACCTGAGCCGCCTGTGATTAAAATATCTTCTTTCATTTAGGTTTAAAAGACACTCATCTTTGGTTTATTTTGATTTATCCATTGATTAAGCTGTTCAATTGACATCCATTCAACATTATTGTCAGAAGAATAAATAAAATCATTTGCAACCTTTATGCCGTCCTTTATTCGAAGTGGGTCATTATGCCAATCATGTATCATAGGCAGGATTTTATAGTGATCTTTATATCCATATGTGTATGGAGCATCTTCAAATCCGATCATTTGTTCATGAAGTTTTTCACCGGGACGAATACCAATAAATTTTAATTTGGCAGAAGGATTCACGGCCTTAGCAATATCAAGAATATTCATGGATGGAATTTTTTTAACATAAATTTCACCCCCCTGCATGTCTTCGAATGCATGCCAAACAAGCTCTACACCTTGCTCTAAGGTAATCATAAAACGTGTCATTCTTTCATCTGTAATCGGTAACTCATTCGTTGCTGCTAAAGATTGAAAAAATGGGATAACAGACCCACGGGATCCCATGACGTTACCATAACGTACGACTGAGAATCGAGTATCGTGCATGCCCGCATAACCATTACCCGCCACAAAAAGCTTATCTGATGCAAGTTTCGTAGCCCCATAAAGATTGATTGGATTACTTGCCTTATCTGTAGATAAAGCAACCACCTTTTTAATACCTCGATCTATACAAGCATCGATCAGATTCATCGCGCCATCTACATTAGTCTTAACACATTCAAATGGATTATATTCAGCTGTAGGTACAATTTTGGTGGCTGCGGCATGAACCACATAATCTATGCCATCTAGAGCTCTTGAAAGTCTGTCTCTGTCTCGCACGTCACCTATGACAAAAATTACACGCGGATCACCTTGATATTTTTGTGCCATCTCCCACTGCTTCATCTCATCACGCGAAAAAATAACCAAGCGCTTAGGATTGTATTTAGCAAGCGTCATAGAAACGAAAGTATTTCCAAAGGACCCAGTGCCGCCTGTAATAAGAATAGATGAGTTTTTTAACATAGGTTGTTTAATTATATTTAAAGTTAATGAGAAGATTTTATAATATCGCGATAGCTACCAACGTTGACAATTTTTCCATCGGCAAGCTCAATAATTTTGGTACATTTTTTTAAGGTTGTAATTCTATGGGCTATCATAATGACCGTAATTTCTTTGCCAAGAGATTCAATAGACTTCATCACAGACTCTTCGGTTTTATTATCAAGTGCACTCGTGGCTTCATCAAATACTAAAATATCTGCATTTTTGTATAGAGCTCTTGCAATGCCTATCCTCTGACGCTGTCCACCTGAAAGCCGTACCCCTCGCTCGCCGACGAGCGTATTATATTGATTTGGTAATTTATCAATGACGTCTTGCAACTGTGCTTTATGAGCAGCATCGCGCACCCGATCAAAATTAATATCTTCTCTATCAACACCAAATGCAATATTTTCTGCAATCGTTGTATCTGATAAAAAAATTGCTTGTGGCACGTGAGCAATTCGTCTTTGCCAACTGCGAACATTCTTCTTGGTAATAGCTTTTCCATCTACTTTTAAAGTCCCTGATGACGGCTCTAAAAGACCCATCAAGATATCAATAACAGTGCTCTTGCCACTTCCAGTAGCTCCAACGATACCCACCCGCTCACCTTTAAAGATAGATAAAGTTAGTCGCTGAAGAACATTCTGAGAGCCAGTCTTATATCGAAAGTTAACCTTATCAAATTTGATATTGCGATTAAAATTAATTTGAATCAATTCTTTATTGTAAAAATCAAAAGGTAAAGGCTGCTCAATCAATAAA
>Ga0214921_10009460_pt1 | contig 12332 bp, 9 predicted proteins | sample LL1505_MetaG_FD_177992 | JGI IMG/M metagenome (GOLD analysis project Ga0214921, IMG submission 177992) | Freshwater microbial communities from Lake Lanier, Atlanta, Georgia, United States - LL-1505 | ecosystem: Environmental > Aquatic > Freshwater > Lake | place: USA: Georgia | collected 2015-05-28 | reverse complement strand
TGCCACGGCACATCATGTGTTCACGGTGGGTCGGGATAATTTGCCCTTGTCCTACCCCGACTTAATCATCGGTCACGGCATCATGGGCCGTCTGTTGGCGCGCATGGTGATTGCCGCCGGCAAGCCGGCACCTGTGGTGTGGGAAACGCAGACCATTCGCCAAAAGGGCGCCTTGGGCTATGAGGTCATACACCCCGATCAAGATGTGCGCAAAGACTACCGCTGCATTTGCGACGTCAGCGGCGACGCCGGTATTTTGAACAGTGTCATTCCCAAAATGGCAGCCGGTGGTGAGGTCGTATTGGCAGGCTTTTACAAACAGGATTTAGCCTTTGCCTATGCCCCGGCCTTCATGCGCGAAGCCAGTATCCGCGTGGCAGCGCAATGGAAAAAACATGACCTGGATGCAGTGGTGGCCATGTTTCATGACGGCAGCCTTCCACTGGAAGGACTGATCACACACACCGAAAAAGCAGAGCATGCGCAACGTGCCTACGAGATCGCTTTTGGTGACCCGGAGTGCCTCAAAATGATCATTGAGTGGCTTTAAAAAAAGCAACTGAGTCACTCTTAATGAACGATCATCCAAAACCTTTTGTCATTGTCACCGGCGCTTCTTCGGGCGTCGGGCTTTACGCGACGCAATCACTCGTTCAACGAGGCTGGCATGTGGTGATGGCGTGCAGAGACCTGCCCAAAGCCACACGCGTTGCCTATGAAATGGGTCTTGACCCGGCGCAGTTCAGCATCATGCAACTGGACCTGGGCTCACAGCAAAGCGTTCGGGATTTTGTGGCGGCCTACATCGCCAAAGGCTGGCCTTTGCATGCCCTGCTCAACAACGCAGCGTCCTACCAGCCTCGTTTGCAAAGCCCCGCCAGATCGCCTGAGGGCTATGAGCTCAGCGTGGCAACCAATCATTTGGGGCATTTTCTGCTGAGTCGCCTGTTGTTAGACCAGCTTTTAAAAACCCAGACCGAACAACAATTGCGCCAGCCGAACTTCAGGGCCCACTTGATCACACTGGGTACAGTGACCGCCAATTCAGAGGAGTTTGGCGGCAAGGTGCCCATACCTGCACCCGCCGACTTAGGTCAGCTGACGGGCCTGGAGCAAGGCTTTCAGGACCCTGTCGCCATGATCGACGGCAAGCCCTTCAAGGCCGGCAAAGCTTACAAAGACAGCAAGCTGTGCAACATGATCATCAGCCTTGAGTTGCACCGCCGGCATCACTCCGCTACGGGTATTATTTTTGGCACGGTTTACCCGGGTTGCGTGGCCGACACGGCCCTTTTCAGAGACACCCCCGCGGCTTTTCAGCGCATCTTTCCGTGGTTTCAAAAAAATATCACCAAAGGTTATGTGACACAGACTCTGGCAGGTGAACGCGTCGCACAAGTAGTCACAGATGCCGAATTTTCTACATCCGGTGTGCACTGGAGTTGGGGCAACCGGCAGAGCGAGGGCCGCGCCGCTTTTGCGCAAGCACTGTCGGCCAAAGTCACGCAGCAAAGCTTGGGAATTCGTTTGTGGGAACTCAGCGAAAAACTGGTGGGCTTGGCGACTTAGCAAAAGCGCCGGCTGACTAAAAGACGGCGTGATCGCCTCTGTCTGGAACGCCTTCACCTTTTACCCAGCGCTCGTAAGCGTCAAACAGCGTTTGCGTGCCATGCGATGGCGTGGCCTCCGCGTCGTAGCGTTGGGTAGCAGCATCCCACAAGAGCATGGACTCCGTGGCGTAATAGCGCCCGATGCGGGCCAGCTCAGCCTTGTCGGCAGCGCCAGGCACTACCTTGCCAATCCAACTCAAGAGCGTGATGATGACGTCCAGTAGGCTCACGGGTACGCTCTTGAAACGGGCTGGCTTGCCCAAGAGCGCAAACAGATGCTCTCCCTGCTGCCGCGGAGTGATCGCCGGACCAGGGCCACCAATGGACAAGATGCGCTTATGCCGGGTTTCTTCTTCCAGACAACCAGCCAGAAAATCACCTAGGTCCTCGTCGCTAATGGGTTTGCAAGCGGTGATATTGCCGTCGCCAAACAGCAAAAAAGGTTTGCCATCTTTGACCCTTTGCAGCTGACCTGACAAAGATTTAAAAAATGCAGTGGGCCGCACAATGGAGTACACCAGCCCGGAGTCGATCAGGACTTTTTCAAAAGCCAGTTTGGCGTGCTGAAAACCAAGCAAGGGTTTTTGCACACAGATGGCCGAGAGCTGTACAAATTGACGCACACCCACCAGCTTGGCTGCTTCCAGGGCATCCACATGCGCTTGGTAGTCGACTCGCCACGCGTCTTTCGGTGTACCGGTTCTGGAGGCCATGCAAGAGACAATTGCATCGAAATTTTCACCCACAAAACCGTCTTCACGCAAAGATGTTGGGTCGCAGGCATCGCCCCAACGGATAGTGGCGCCGGCAAGTTGCGCAGACAAATCGGGGTCTAGGCCATTCTTGCCTTGGCGCGGCCGCACCAGACACACGACATGTTGGCCGCGCTTGAGAAGCGCACGCGCAGTGGCTCTGCCTATAGTGCCCGTTGCGCCCAGCAAGAGTACCCGCTGTGATGAGCCACGCTGAAGGTTCAAGGAAGAAGAGGATGCGGGCACTTCAGTCATCACAGCATGTACTCAGTCAATAAATTCCAGAGAGGTGACAAAAAAACACTGGCCTGAACCAGTGATTTTTTGGGTTGTTGGTGGGCCCTCCAGGACTTGAACCCGGGACCAAAGGATGATGAGCAACTTCAGTAAATTAAATTTTACCTATATCAATAGGTTACAAGAGCTCTGCTGAGGTGTTGAAGCAAATTTGAAAGCATTGCATCTCACGATGCAATTTAACCCTCAGCGAATTGTCCATCTAATCGGTGGCCAAGGCGGGCTCGGCTCCGGCTTGGCAGCCGCCGAGCCCAATGACATCGAACGTTTGTTTAAAACATATGTGTGACCCACACAGGGCTGTGTGAGCGTTGGAGAGCGTACGTCGCAAAAGTGAGCACGATTCGCCACATTTAGGGTAAATTGCAGGCTGAACTGGGGATCCAGCTATATGGAGTAAGTGCAGGTGTATGCATTCAAATATCAACGCGCCGAATCGGTGACCTCGGCGGCGGCGGCCTTAAGCGCCGACGACGAGGCCAAGGTTTTGTCGGGGGGCATGACTTTGTTACCGTCGATGAAGCACCGCTTGATCGCGCCCACCGCGCTGATCGACGTGGCGCGCTTGCCGGATCTGATCGGTGTGCGTGAACAAGCCGACCATTGGTGGGTGGGTGCTGCCACGCGCCACCAAGACGTGGCCGCCCACGTGGGCTTGCAAAAAGCCATACCCGGCTTAGCGCAACTGGCAGGGTTGATTGGCGACCCGCAGGTGCGTGCTCGCGGCACCTTGGGCGGCTCGTTGGCCAACAACGACCCCAGTGCAGATTACCCCGCCGCTGCATTAGCCTTGCAAGCGGACATCATCACCGAGCGGCGCAACATTGCGGCCGACGATTTTTTTCTGGGCATGTTTGCCACCGCTTTGCAGCCCGATGAAATCATCACCGGCGTGCGCTTTTGCACGCCACTGCGTTGTGCTTACGCCAAATTCAAACACCCTGCATCGGGTTATGCGATGGCCGGCGTGTTTGTCGCTCAGTACCCCGCTGCGGGCGCAGATCATGACGGGTGGCGGGTGGCAGTCACAGGCGTGGCCAATGGCGTGTTTCGATGGCACGAGGCCGAGCAAGCCTTGACAAAGGGAGCAACCACGCCCGCCTTGCAGCACGATGATGTGATCGACGACGTGCATGCGCCAGCGGCTTACCGCACCCACTTGGCCATGCAAATGCTGGCGCAAGCTTGCCAAGCATTTTGACAACCCAAACCCACGTTGCCGAGCAGCGCCATATCCTCGAATGAAACTTACCCTCACTCTCAATGGCTCACCCCGAAGCGCAGATGTACCAGAGCGCACTTTGTTGGCCGACTTGTTGCGCGACACCTTTGGCATGACTGGCACCCATGTGGGTTGCGACACCACGCAATGCGGTTGTTGCACCGTGCATGTGGACGGCCAAGCGGTCAAGTCGTGCACCATGCTTGCGGTGCAAGCCGATGGCTGCACAGTCACCACCATCGAAGGCTTGGGCGCCAATGGCTTGCACCCCCTGCAGCAAGCGTTTTCTCAGTGCCATGGGTTGCAATGCGGCTTTTGCACACCCGGTATGGTGATGGCATCGATCGATTTGCTGCGGCGCAACCCCAAGCCAACGCCGGCGCAAATTGCGGAGGGCTTGTCGGGCAACCTGTGCCGCTGTACGGGGTATATCAACATCATCCGTGCAGTGCAGCAAGCCAGCCAAGCCATGCAAGGGGACGCGCCATGAACGCCGTCACCCCTCACGCTTTGCTGCGCAAGGAAGACCAGCGCCTGATCACTGGCACCGGTCAGTTCAGTGCCGACGCAAAAGCGACGGGTATGCTCTATGGCCATGTGATTCGCTCGACCCATGCACATGCACGCATCACCCGCTTGGACCTGAGCGCGGTACTCAGCACCGTGGGCGTGCGACAGGTGCTGACCGCTCAAGACGTGCAAGCCGCGGGCTTTGCCGACTTGCCCAATATGGTACAGGTCAATGACCCGCAAGGACAACCGCAGACAGTGTGCAACATGCCGGTGTTAGCGCATGACAAGGTTTTGTACGTGGGCCAACCTATAGCCTGGGTGGTGGCCGACACGGCCCTGCAAGCGCAAGACGCAGCCGAGGTGGCACAGATCGACTACGACACCTTGGACGTTGTAGTCACCTTTGAAGACGCCACCGCTCCTGGCGCGGTGCAGTTGCACGCCCAAGCGCCGGGTAACACATCGGTCAAATTCGAGGCAGGCGACCGCGCAGCGGTGGATGCGGCCTTTGCCAAAGCCCACTTTGTCAGCGATATCGCCATTGAGAGCCAACGCTTGGTGGGCTCGCCCATGGAGCCGAGAGCAGTATGGGCCTGGCATGACGAGACAAAGGGCGTGACCCACGTGCACACCCCCACCCAAGGGGTGGGCGGCATGGCGCGGTTTTTGGCCCAAATCACGCGTTGGCCCCACGAAAGCATGGAAGTACACACCCATGATGTGGGAGGCTCGTTTGGGCTGCGCAGCGCGGCCTACAGCGAGCACCTTTTGGTAATGCTGTCAACGCGTGAACTCAAAAAGCCGGTGCGTTGGGTGGGCTCGCGCTCGGAAGTTTTTGTCAGCGATTGGCATGGCCGTGCACTGCGCTTGCACGGGCATATTGCACTGGACGCACAGGGCCACATCTTGGCCATGCGGTTTGAAAACCAGGTCGATGTCGGAGCCTATAACGTCTACTCCAGCACCCACATTGGGACATGCAACCTATCCATCACGATGGGGGGAGCCTACCAAGTGCCGGCCCTGCACATGTCGTCCCACATTTACTTCACCAACACCGTGCCGGTGTCGGCTTACCGGGGTGCAGGGAGGCCTGATATTGCTTATGCCATCGACCGCTTGATCGACCACGCCGCGCACCAACACGGGCTGGACGGCCTGACCATTCGGCGGAAAAACTTCATACCGCCCCAAGCTTTTCCCTACACCACTGCCAACAAAACGGTTTACGACAGCGGCCAGTTTGAGGCGGTGATGGACCACGCCATCGGCCTAAGCGAACCGGAAGGTTTTGCCCAGCGCCGCGCCGATGCTTTACAGCGCGGCTGTTTGCTTGGGCGTGGTTTGGCTTATTACTTGGAGGCGTCTGGCCCCGGCGGCGCTGCCAAAGACCAAGTACGTGGCAGCTTTGACGCGCAAGGAGTTTTGTCGCTGCATGCCCTGACCGGTGCCTCGGGCCAAGGCCACGAAACCAGCTTTGCACAAATTATAGAAAACGAAATCGGTCTGCCCACGAGTGCCGTGCGTTATCTCGCCGGCGAACCCGCGCAAGGCCTGGTGGGTAACGGCACCGGCGGCTCGCGCACCTTATACGGCGCGGGCAGCGCGATCAAAAACCTGTGCCAACAATTGATGACCCAAGCCAAGCCCGCCATCGCGGCATTGTGGACATGTAGCGAAGCAGACATCACACATGCCAAAGGCGAGTGGCAAGAAGCGGGTGGCGCAAAACGCCGTTTGCGCTTTGCCGACTGGATCACCAGCTTGGGCGCGCAAGCGGCCGAAGTACATGCCTTGGGTGAAGCCACCTCTGGGGTGACCTTCCCTAATGGCTGCCACATTGCGGAGGTCGAAATCCATATCGCCACTAGCGAGGCCGAGGTGGCACACTACTGGGCAGTTGATGATGTGGGTCTGGTCATCTCGCCTGAGCAGGTGCTGGGCCAAGTGCAAGGCGGGGTGGTGCAGGGCATGGGCCAAGCCTTTGGTGAGCACGCCATTTACGACCGCGAGACCGGCCAACTGTTGACGGGCTCCTACATGGACTACCCCATGCCGCGTGCGGGTGGTTTGGTGCGCCACTTTCACCACGAAACCCATGCCGTGCACACAGCCCTCAACTTGTTGGGATCCAAAGGCGTCGGTGAGTCGGGTTGCTCGGGCTCGTTACCGGCCTTGGCCAACGCAGTCAGTGACGCTTTGCGCCAGGTCGGCGCGCCGCCCATCGACATGCCCTTCACCCCAGCCAAGCTGTGGGCGGCTATCCTGGCCTCACCACACAAGCCGTGACGTGCTTAGGATGTAAACGATATCTCTGGTATGTGCCCTGTGAAATTGGTGGGCCCACCGGAAAACTAGGGATTACGAAGTCTTAATCTAGTAGATGTCCTGTCTTAACAAAGATGATGCAACCTTCCTTACTGAAAGGTTTGTGCAGACTCATGTGAGGACTTCTGATCCACGATCCTGCGGGATAGCGACCGTGCTCATCTTCAAAAACGCCATCAACAACAAAAATCTCTTCTCCACCATAGTGCCTGTGTGGGCTGAAAAAAGTTTGGGGTGCCCATCGAACCAAGGTGGAGCCACTGCCCTGTTGCATGAGTGGCATCACGGTGAGTCCCGAAACCATGCCTTGGTGCCAAGTGGCTGTATGAGTGTCGATGACTTCTCGCTCCAATTGATCTGACCCAAGGTGTCGCAACTTCACGAAAAGCACGCACCCGGAATCACTAAAGGGCGCATGCGAAGAACCCGGCGGATTCATGATGTAGGTGCCGGCGCAATAGTTGCCAGCCTCATCACTGAATGTTCCATGCAATACAAATATCTCTTCCCCAAGCTCATGAAGATGCGCTTGAAACTTAGAGCCTGGCTTGTATCGAACTAAAGAAGTTGCCTTAGCTACCTCATCTCCCTGGCGCTCAAGCATGCGCCTTTCAACGCCCGATTCGGGGCTGGCGATCCATGGCAACTCATGGTGATTAATCACGACCCTTTGGCTGTAATCGGCATTGATATTCATGGGCCTAATGCGAAGTGATGAGGCAGTTTAAAGCAATGAAAAAACCCCCGGCATTTCTGACGGGGGTTTGTAAGGTGGTGGGCCCACCAGGACTTGAACCTGGGACCAAAGGATTATGCTTACCACTACAGCTTTCGCTGCCTGTTTCCAGTTTGTAGTCTGGACTGTCTCTTGTCTTTACGACCTACCCGTACAGTCTCTACACCTTCCCAATATTGCTACTGGGCTTGGCTCGGGATTACCACGCTGTGAACAGCAGAGGCTTCCCCGAATTTGAGTAGTTCTACATGCCAGCAGAGTGAACTTACCTGCATGCAACCCAACGGCAAATGACCATGACATTTTTGTGTTTTAGGTCACCTGCTCTTTAAGTCCTCTGCTCTAACCAACTGAGCTATAGGCCCGAAAAACTGATTGTACTTTGAGCATTTTTCGCCTCAAAAATGCCGCTTAAATTTTCAGCAAAGTATGGAAGCGGTGTGGAAGCAAATTTGCAATGCTGAGGCGCTGTAACCTGTTGATTTCATTGGGGATTTATATACAAGCCATGTTGTTAACTTGTTTATGAGTCCTCTGCTCTAACCAACTGAGCTATAGGCCCCTGAAATTCATTGTACTTGCCCCTATTTGAAGCCTGAGAAATGACTGGACTTGGTGTCCTTTGGAGGATCTAATATAAAAACAAATAAAACTTTTCGCACAGTTTTTATGACGCCCGGGCTCTAAACTTCTTTTCAACCAAAGGAGTCAGCATGGAAGCCCAAGAGAGTTCAGAACTGGTGGAAGAGGCCATCGGTGACAAAAGTAAAACGCGAACCGCACTGACCATCTCGGTGTTTGCCATGGTGCTGGCTTTTGCCAGCCTGGGCGGCTCCAATGCTGCCAAAGAGTCCATGCACGAGAACATTCAGGCGTCCAACGCTTACGCGTTTTACCAAGCCAAGAATATTCGTCAGACATCGCTAAAGATTGCGCTAAGCGATCTTGAACTGCAAGTTCTCCAGCAACCTGCCATGCCCGGACCGGCCAAAGAAGCGATTGCCAAAAAAATTACCGAGTACAAAAAGACCGTAGATCGCTACGAGTCAGAGCCTGAAACCAAAGAGGGCAAAAAAGAACTGATGCTCAAGGCCAAAGAACACGAAACCGCAAGAGACCACGCACTGCGCCAGGATCCGTGGTTTGACTATGGTGAAGGCATGCTGCAAATTGCGATTGTGCTGCTGTCGGTGTCTATGATCGGCGCCATACCTGCCATGTTTTACGTAGGTACTTTTTTGGGCAGCCTGGGCTTTTTGGCCACTTTGAACGGATTTTTTCTGTTCGTCTGACGCTGGCTTTACTTGCTGTGGCTCAGCGCGCTGCTGACCAGCCTGGAGGTGATGTCAACGATCTGAATCATCTTTTCGTAGGGCATGCGCATGGGGCCGATCACGCCCAGCGTGCCGACCACCTGACCATCGACTTCATAGGGCGCCGTCACCACTGACAACTCCTGGTAGGGGATGACCTGGCTTTCGCCGCCAATGTAAATACGAACGCCTTCGGCCCGGCTGGAAACATCAAGCAGGCGCATGAGTTGGGCTTTTTGCTCGAACAAATCAAAGAGCTTGCGCAGGCTGCCCATATCGCCGGAGAAATCGCTCACAGTCAGCAAGTTGCGCTCGCCCGAAATGACCACCTCGTCACGCGACTCAATGGCTTCGGTACTAACTTGTACGGCGGCCTGCATCAAACTGGCGATTTCACCGCGCAGCGCTTCGACCTCATTTTTGAGCCGCTCACGCACCTCTTCCATGGCCATTCCGGTGTAGTGGGAGTTTAGGAAGTTGGCCGCCTCAATCAGCTGGGCTTGTGTGAAATCGGTCTCGGTGAAGATGACACGATTTTGCACATCGCCGTCCGGCGAGACGATGATCACCAGAAAACGCCGCTCTGAAAGCCGCAAAAACTCGATATGCCGGAACACCGAAGTGCGCTTGGGGGCCATCACAACACCCACAAAGTGCGACAAGCTGGACAGCATGTGGGCGGCGTTGCTGAGAACTTTCTGGGGCTGGTCGGAGGCCAGCACTTGGGCACCCATGCCGCCGGCGCTCAGGTGACCAGTCTGCATGGTGAGCATGGTGTCAACGAACAGCCGGTATCCCTTGGCCGTGGGAACCCGGCCGGCCGAGGTGTGTGGGCTGACAATCAGGCCCAGCTCTTCAAGGTCGCTCATCACGTTGCGAATGGTGGCCGGCGAGAGCTCCAGGCCCGATGCCCGTGAGAGCGTGCGCGAACCCACCGGCTGTCCATCGGTGATGTAACGCTCTACCAGCGCCTTGAGCAGTAACTTGGCACGGTCGTCTAACATGCGCTTGATTCTACGAAGACCTGCGAGCCGGTTGTGATGTAATTTAAAAAATGAGTTCTAAATTCCGCCATGTCGCCCTTATAGGTAAATACCAGGCCCAGGGCTCACGCTCGGCACTGGAGGACATCGCGCGCTTCCTGATTGAGCAGGGTTGCGAGATTGCGCTGGAAAAAGACACCGCTAAAAATACCGGCATCACGGCGCATTCCATTTTAGATGTTGCGCAAATTGGTAAGCAATGCGACCTTTGCCTGGTGGTCGGTGGCGACGGCACCATGCTGGGCATAGGCCGGCAATTGGCGCAGTTTGGCGTGCCATTGGTTGGCATTAACCAGGGGCGGCTGGGCTTCATCACCGACATCGCTTTTGACGACTACCAGACCACCCTGACCCCCATGCTCCATGGCAGCTACCAGGAAGACCCGCGCTGGATGATGCAGGCTGAGGTGGTACGCGGGGGCGAATCTGTCTTCAATGCCACCGCCATGAACGACGTTGTAGTCAATCGTGGCGCGTCAGCCGGCATGGTGGAGTTAAGGGTCGAAATCGATGGCCGTTTTGTCGCCAACCAGCGTGCGGACGGTTTGATCATCGCCTCCCCGACCGGCTCGACGGCCTATGCCCTGTCGGCTGGTGGGCCGCTGATGCACCCCTCTATTGGGGGCTGGATTCTGGCTCCGATCGCCCCGCACACGCTGTCCAACCGGCCCATCGTGCTCTCCGACAAAGGAGAAATTGCCATCGAAATCGTGGCCGGTCGTGACCCTAGCGTCAACTTTGACATGCAGACTTTTGCAAGCCTGCGCCATGGCGACCGGATCATCGTGCGTCGTTCAGCGCACCAGGTCCGCTTCTTACACCCGGTCGGCTGGAGCTACTTCGACACCTTGCGCAAGAAGCTGCACTGGAACGAAGGTGTGGCCTGAAGCCACGACCCACTTGCAATGAGCACTGTTTCATGAGCCTGAAAAGTATTTTTTTGCGGGATTTTGTGATCGTCCATGCGCTGGAGCTGGACCTGAGCAAAGGCTTCACTGTGCTGACCGGCGAAACCGGGGCCGGCAAGTCCATCTTGATCGATGCCCTGCAACTTGCACTGGGCGCCCGCGCTGACGCAGCCATGGTGCGCGAAGGCGCGCAGCGCTGCGAAATCAGCGCCACCTTTGACTGCCCCGCTTCCCTTGTGGACTGGTTGGATGAAAACGGTTTGCCTGCCGGAGAGGAATTGCTGCTGAAACGCACCATCGATGTGCAGGCCAAAAGCAGGGCTTGGGTCAATGGCAGTCCTGCCACCGCCACACAGCTGCGGGAGATCGCTGACCTGCTGGTAGATATTCACGGCCAGCACGCCTGGCAAAGCCTGACCCGGCCGGATGCGGTGCGCGGTCTGCTGGATGCTTTTGCCGGCGTGTCACTGGGCCCGCTCAACCAGTGCTGGCAAGCCTGGCGCACAGCACAGAAAACACTGGACGAGGCCCGTAACGCCCAAGACAGTCTGCAACGCGAGCAAGAACGCCTGGCCTGGCAAATCGGAGAAGTCGACAAACTGGGGCCCGGCGACGATGAATGGGAAGAACTCAACACCCAACACAGCCGCCTGTCCAATGCTCAAGCCCTGCGCGAAGCTGTAGAAGCCGCGCTGCAAGCCCTGCAGGATGCCCAGGACAGCGCCTGTAGCCAGCTCGCACGGGCCGCGTCTGCACTCCAGGCGCAAGCGCATATCGAGCCGCAATTCGTTGCCCCGCTAGAGGTCCTGCAAAGCGCACTGGCACAGGCTGAAGACGCGGTGCACTCGCTCAATGGCTATGCCCGGCACGCCGAGCTGGAGCCGCAACGCCTGAGTGCGCTCGATGAGCGCCTGGCCAGCTGGCTCAGTCTGGCTCGGCGCTACAAGCGTCCGCCCGCCGAGCTGCCTGAACTGCTTGCCAGCTGGCGCCAGGAACTGCAAAAGCTCAATGCAGCCACCGATCTGGCCGCGCTGGAAGGCGCTGCTGCGCAAGCCCACTCAGCCTACAAGCAAGAAGCTGCAGTTATCTCTAAGGCGAGGCAAAAAGCCGCGCCAGCGCTGGCCAAAGCCATCACGGCGGCCATGCAAGGGCTGGGCATGCAAGGCGGGCAATTTGAAGTCAAGCTGAGCAAGCTCGAGCAAGCCGCCGCCTACGGTCTGGAGCAGGCCGAGTTTTTAGTCGCCGGCCACAGCGGCAGCACGCCGCGACCGGTCGGCAAAGTGGCCTCGGGCGGCGAGTTGTCGCGCATCGCACTGGCCATTGCGGTCACCACCAGCCAGCTGGGCCAGGCGCAAACTTTGATTTTCGACGAGGTCGATGCCGGCGTGGGTGGCGCCGTGGCGCAAACCGTCGGTCGGCTGATGCGCCAGTTAGGCAAAGACCGGCAAGTCATGGCCGTCACACACCTGCCCCAAGTGGCAGCCTGCGCCGACCAGCACCTTGTTGTCGCTAAGCGCAGCGACAAAGACGGCACCGCCAGCACCGTCAACGCCGTTGAGGGTCCGGCCCGGGTCGCAGAAGTTGCACGCATGCTGGGCGGCGAAAAACTC
>Ga0214921_10009459_pt1 | contig 12332 bp, 5 predicted proteins | sample LL1505_MetaG_FD_177992 | JGI IMG/M metagenome (GOLD analysis project Ga0214921, IMG submission 177992) | Freshwater microbial communities from Lake Lanier, Atlanta, Georgia, United States - LL-1505 | ecosystem: Environmental > Aquatic > Freshwater > Lake | place: USA: Georgia | collected 2015-05-28 | reverse complement strand
GCCCACTAACCCGGCTTCATAGGTTATATCCTTATATTTTGTTAGTTGGTCTTTTTCATTCTCAAAATTATTCCAGCTATCCGTATTAAGTATTGATGACGCTAACAATTTATCAAAAAGCTTTCTATCATAAATCTCAAATAATTTGACATTATTTAACGACTTAGCAGCAGATAATAAGGAGATAGGTAGAATCATAGAGCGTATTATTTTTAAAATTTAAAAATCGTATTTACTATATATAAGCAATATTTTATTTGGAAAATAAACGCGGCTTTGGTTTTGATAGGTTTATTCCATTTTTCTTTTTTCTTTTGATTTTATAGTCCTGAATATAATGGATAAACTAGCATTAGTCCTTAACAAAGCAATTGAAAATATTTCCGCATTATCCGCGGATGTTGCTAGATTAAAATTAGCCAATGCGCAGTTAGTTGCACGATGTGCCGCAGCAGATGACCGCATCCGCGAATTAGAAACCCGTCTAGGAGTGATGGAATCCCAGGTGGATCCGGATGTATTTCTAGACGTGGTGAAATTGGAAGAACTTATGATCAAGATTTGCCGTGAAAATCCTAATAATCTCGGGCCACGCGGACCGGCAGGGGATACAGGACCAGCGGGTGCTACTGGTGCAACGGGTTCCACGGGTTGTATAGGTCCAAACGGTCAGACCGGTGCAACTGGTCCGACCGGAAATCAAGGCCTGCAAGGAAATCAAGGTCCTCCGGGAGAACAAGGCGCGCCAGGGGTACAAGGGGCAGTGGGACCAACTGGTGCGACTGGTGCACAAGGTGCAACTGGATTTAAAGGTGCAAACGGCCATATGGGTATAACTGGTATGCAAGGTTCTCCAGGCGTGCAAGGATCGCAAGGCGAACGAGGGCAACCGGGAGAACAAGGACCGACCGGCTCAATCGGGGCTGAAGGCAGACAAGGCCGTGATGGAAACCAAGGCCCGCGCGGAGATGCTGGACCTGTAGGCAAACGCGGGCAATGTGGTTGCGATTGTACCTGTATGCGAAAATCTTAATTGAAAATAAGCAATGTAAAACAAAGCAAAATATAATTGAAAAACTATCTTAAAATCCTATAGAAAAATCTTAATGAATTTAGATGAGAATGTTTTGCAAAAAGGGCATGGATATCCATCCACTTGCAACGGTTCTTCATTGTCATTATCATCTTCATTTGCATTTTCATCTATTTTTTTCTTAATATCCGCTTGCATTTTATCATGACAATGCGAACATAACAAATGCCCGCATTCTAATGTAGTACTAACTTCTTGTTGCATACAAATACGACATTCCGGAACAGAATATCGACTAGAATTATTATATTCACTATACTTTGCAATTTGTTCCTCTATTACTTTTTTATGGGTTTCAAATAAATCCATTGATGATAGTAATAGATGATTTTTTAATGAATCTTGTAATTCTCGGTTTTTTGATTTATATTCACTAAGTACTTTATGTTTTTCTATTTCCATCTCTAGATTACGTTTCAAATTATCATTTTCCTTAACTATATGATTTAACATAATTTGTTTTTCATTGTAATTGAATAGTAAAGTCACAATAGAATTATTTAAAACTTCAAGCTTTTGACATCCAATTTTCCCCAAATCATCTGCTAGAACAGCTAGCTTATCATTGATAAGAAAATCGGAAATGATATCACCATATGTTTTAGGAGCATTTTTAAATTCTGTTTTGCAAGAGGCACATCTAGAACACATAACACTAAGTTTATAATATTTCTCAAACCCACTAAGATTTATCATCTGAATCTTATCATTTTCAATACCACCAGTACCCGTACCCGTACCAGTACCCGTGCCACGATTATAATTACTAATAATTCTAGAATATGCTATATCTTCAAATCCAACTAATTCATAACACTCAAAACATCTAGCTGTTGGTACTATTATCCCGCGGCTCGTATTACCTTCATCACAACGCTCTCTATCCACACGCCGTACTAAATATTTCGAAATACTTTTTTCTTTAAAAAACCATCCATTATTTCTAATTAAATTTATGTTATCATTTTTTATTTTTATCATTCTAGAAATAGAACTAGAAGTAGAACTAGGACTACACTTATATTTATAATAAAATAAAAAAGATATTAATATTAACACAAGTATTGTATAATTCTTTATGTTTGCAAATCTACACAGGATAGATGTAATATCATTCTTCTGATATTAAATCATCTATATTTGGCACGGTTAGATTAAGTGCGATAATAGGCTTATCATTAAATGTTTTCTTGCTGGATTCAGATGTTGCTTTTCTAGTAGATTTGAATCCACCACCATCAGTTGCATCAAAGGATTTAAATTGAGAAACTTGGCTATAATAATTAGATGATTTAAATTCATCCTTTTTCAAGGTAGAAGCTTCATCAATGGTATCGCTTAATTGGTCTATAAATTTACTTCGTTGTTGAAAATATCCAGATGTCATAATTTTGGATTCACACGACATACAGATACGTTCCTTCTTTTTACTATTTGTAAAATTACTTAATGGATATCCACAATACGTACACGTATAAATTGTCTTTGTAATTACCTTTACAAACAAATCTAGCCCATATTTTGCAATATAACAATTAGCGCAAATTAACTCTAAGTTATTAATAGAAAGGTCATGCATTTTTCCGTTTTTACGATGGATAAGTAATTGTATAGGATTCCCTAGCCAAGTTTTACTAGTCTTACATTTTTTTTCAACACATTTATAGTCTTTGAAAATCTGCAATTTTAGTAAAAGACATAATAATGCGGTATCATTATTGAAAGAAGAATTAGGCACACAAATTTTTTTTACATCTCCTAGAATATCTTTACTGAAATATTCAATCGTTTCTTCATTATATTGGAATTTACTATCTGCTGCAGATTCACTTACCTCTTTTTTAGGTTCCTTATTTACTGTTTTACTAGGTGCTTTTTCTTTTAAAATAGTTTGGTTAGTTTCCTTTCTATCGGAATTAGTGCTAGATGTAGTTGTTTTTTTTACAATTGGTTTTTTAGTTATTATAGGTTTTATAGGTGTATTGGTATGTGTGATAGTGGAAGCAGTTTTAATTGGTGAAGTACTGGATTTAGTTTTGTTTGCTGGTATAATAGGGATAGATTCCATATCTATTTCAATATCAGAATGCTCCTCTTCGAAATCTCTTAAATCATCAGAATAGGCATTGCAACTAACACCATCAGAAAATCCATCAGAAAATCCATCTGATTCGTTATCACTTAACTCTGGTTCAGACATTTTGCTAATTTATACAGTTCTTGTATTATAATTAGGCAGATAAACTATTTTTAAATTATCAATTTTTTGCAACCAATGAAAAACTAGTTTGCAAAAACATTGTCTAAGTTTAACCGATGGGGCAGTTCTAAAAGAACCTAGTACAGGAATCTTATAAAACTAGGTTCCTTTATTTTTAACAGTTTGTAAAAATGGATGTGATAGGCATTGCACTGCATTATACCGTTTATCGGGATCCATAGCTATCATATGTATCAACAAATCATATAAATCAGCATTTCCTCTAACATCAAAATCGGAATAAACATAGAGCATTATGAATATTGCAATCCCTAATGCATAAATATCTGCTTTTTGTAAATAACCATTAAATTTATTTTTGTCTGTTCCAAAATAGACAGGTAAGATTTTGCCTGATTCATATAAATCGTGAATTTTATTATATAATGTATCCATATTTTCTTTATAATTACCGAGTAATTCGCGTTCGTTAATCCGCATTATTGTATTTTTATAATTAGTATCTAGGTCACGAGTTATTTTCAGTAATTGATATGTGCTAGAGCGTTCTCGATATCTATTAACCGTAGATGAAACATATAATTCTGGCGCAATGTAATTTGGAGTGCCACTAATCCTAATGTTATTATAATCACTACAAAAATCTGTAGTTAATAAATTAGAAAGTCCAAAATCGATATATCGCAATTGAACTTGATGTGTATTTTTATTGAAACTCATCATTATATTACGTAATTTTATATCCCTATTTACTATACGATTAAAATGCATTTTTACAACACCTAGAACTAAATGTTTAACATTTTCTGCTAAATTATCAATGAATAATTTGTGCATTTTTGCTTTTGTTCCTTGAAGTTTAGTGCTAACGACACCAATATCTGTAAGACTATACCCTCCATAATCCATAATAAGATTAATAGGTTTTAGAGCTAATTCTAAACGGCAAGCATTTTTATCTTTTTCAGGCTGCCCTTCTATTAATTCCCATTTAGTTAATTCATCATTAAGATAATGAACGTTGACAAAATCACGGCGTTCTTCTGGTATATTATTGATATAACAATATTTTTCAAAGGTGAGATAATACTTTTTCCCAGGATCTATTTTCTTTAATAGCTGTGATATCTTTAATTCATTTGAGTAATGTACATCGTGTGTTGGTATTATTTTACTTACCATCAAATCAGTATTTTTATCTTTTTTAGAGCATTTGAGTGCTGGAGATACTACACATCCAAAACCACCTTTTCCTATGAATTTCCCCCCATTTTGAATTTTAGTATTGATATTTTTTAATGTTTGAATAGAATTGTGTATTCTTTTTTTGGTTTTTATTATTTCTAGTGAATTCATCTTATTATAGATTTATTATAGATATTACTATAGATATTACTATACTTTATAAAGATTTGAATTCATAAGGAAAAAGATACTAAAAGAGCAAAGCAATAAGATAAATACAAAAATCACTAAGAAATGTGATAAATATTAAATCATTGGAAGTATGGGTGTTGAAGACACTGTAATACATTATACCTTTTATCTGGGTCAAGCTCTATCATATTCTTAAGAAGATGTGCTAGTTTGGGATTCTTCTTCAAATCAGAACACGATGAATTACCATGACAATATTTATGCAAAATTTCATAAAATGTTATTCCTAGTGCATATACATCCGATTTATGTACGTATCCATTAAATTTATCATTAGGATTACCAAAATATTTGGTTAAAATTGTACCATCCATAAAAGATTGTTTTATACTATCGATAAGTGCGCGTGCTTTAGGTTTAATAATACTGGCATCTAGGTTCAATTCAATAAAACTTTTTTTTAAACTTTTTTCTAATTCTCGCATTATTTTACCTAATATAAATTCTTTATCATCTCTATAATATTTTTTTAATTCACTAGAAATTATAATATCAGGTGGCATTAGTTCCGGAGTGCCTTGCGCGTGAATATTATATTTAGAACTAACATATTGGGGAGTAAGTATTTCAGAAAAACCAAAATCAATATATCTTACTATTACATCACTTTGTGATTGGCTTGTCCAATCTATCATTAAATTTTCAATCTTAATATCGCGTTGAACAATATTATTTTTATGTAATTTATAAATACCTTCTAGAAGAAATCGGGCGTGATGTTTAAAATTATTATAGAATAGCTTTGCCATTTTAATTTCATCAAAATATTTAGATTTATGATCAGATTTATACTTTTTTCTAGATGAAGAATGCATTTTTGCATTAATATGTAATACATCACCCAATTCTTTGTTACCATTGGATAATATTAGATTACGTGGTTCTAATTTTAAATCCACTTCGCAATGATACTTATCTAGTTTTTTCTTATCGAGCATTTGAATTTCTAACGATTCATCATCTAGATAGCGAACACTCGCAATATTACTACGGTCTTTAGGAACATCACTAATTTTACAATGTTCTTTGATGTACAGAAAATATTTTTGATGTGGATCAATATATTTTAATTTATTTGATACTGCAATTTCATTATCTGTAGTATCTTCTTTATCATCAGAGCGACCTATAATCTTACTCACGTCATCCCTAGGAATACTATATCTTTTTTGGCTTAGTGAATATTTCTTACTTTTTCGATTACATTGTAATGCCGGAGTAATTACACATCCGAAAGCACCGCTACCCAAATATCTACCACCTTTTAATATCGATGTATTTTGCAATTTATTTTGTAATTTATTTAGTTTTTTGGTTCTCTTGCTTATTGTGGGCATTTATAATATATTTCATTATAGTTTAATTAGATTTTTGTTCAAGTTAAAATCAAAATATTTTTTTAGGAAAATATAATAACTACTATATATAGAAGGTATAACTTAGAAGATATAACTAGGTTATTTTATCTATAAATATAATGGAATTAGGGCAAACGTTGGGACAAAAATTAGGACATAAAATGTATAAAAAAACACGGAAATATGAAACTAGCGAATTTATTAACACAAATAATAAAACTAAAAAACACAAGCAACTTTATCCAATTAATGCAAGAAACTATAAAACTGGTTATATTGGTCAAATAGGCAAAATTGGTCAAATAGGCCAAATAGGTGGAGATGGCCAATATACTACTAGAGAAAAATTATTTGGTAAGACTTACACTGAAATCCCACCAGAATTCTATTTTGTAAAAAGTAAAAAGGAATATGCTCAGCGTGCGAGGGATGTAAGAGCATCATGGATTAGAATCGCAATTAGTTGGAAATTAGGCAAGATGCGCGAGCAAGAATATCTAATGTTTAAAGCCCTATTACGTGCTAACTTGCATTTTGCACGGTTTAATCTGTATTTTGAAAAGCTGACTCAGTTATCAATCATATTAAATCACGGTAATGCATCTTTAATAGAAGATGCACGTCATTCAATGGATTTAATTTTTTCTTATCAAAAAGAAATACAACACGAAATATCTTTAAAAGCCGGTAAGAAAGGTATTAAACCTAAGGATGTGGAAAAAATAGTAAAAAAACAGGATAAAGTACGAAATAAATTATTTGATGCATTTGTATTCAAAAATAGTTATGACATAATGGAAGGTTGTAAGGGTCTGCTAGGTGTTTCAAAGAATAAAAAACTCCTTTGCATTCTTAGTAAATATCGTAAGGTAGAAGCCAAATTTAATAAATATTTTGGCCGATTTCGAGATGAAATAAAAGCATTTTTTACTGCTTATCAGGGATGTGCTGGTAATTCTAAAGCAATTGATTTACAATTATTAGATATAAGTGGTTTTGAAAAAGTAGATAAGGAAACATTTATCGAAGACCAAACATGCGATACTTTTAAAGCAAATGAAGCAAAAGATAAAATCCTTGCAAAAGCGCTATCAGAAGATAGTGCAAGAGATATTACAGCTAAAGAAAAACAAGAAAGTATAAGCACTAGGTTCAAAGACCAGATGAGTTCACTTGATGATATGATGAAAGCCTTTAATAAAAAAATTAAAGAAATAAACCAGCGATTTCGTATTATGGAAAATTATGGCGTGCATAGATATCCGGGTATGAAGCCGCAAAAGAAACGGATGTTTCAAGCTATATTAGGTGAAAAAGGATATCAGGTTACCAATCCCAAAAGATTAGCTAAATTATCAATGGACCCAGATTTTATAAAACAATTTGAAGATGTAATTAAAAATGTTGCTGAAAAAGGAAAAGATTTATTAATTCCTGTGGATAAATCTCTTGGAGACTTAATACCTATTATTCATTTGGATTCTAGTAAACTGGAAGTGAAAGCAAATATACCTCCTGGAGAACCGGCGCCTACGATACGGGAAACAAAACTAACATTCTTATCAATGAATATGGATGGATTTAAATATGCTAAATATAATATTACAGATTTTCTACCACCAGCACCTGCACCAGCACCTGCACCTGCACCTGCACCTGCACCTGCACCAGCACCTGCACCTGCACCTGCACCTGCACCTGCACCTGCACCTGCACCTGCACCAGCACCTGCACCAGCACCTGCAGATCCATTTCCGAATATAATTTGTATCCAAAATGGAACAAAAGAAATGGCATTAAAAACCGGTTCATTTGCAACTGGTTTTCTTCAAGGCAAATATATTCCAGTATCATTTTCAATTCATCGTAATGGAAAGTACAATATTATATTCGTCCGTGCTGATTTAATTACCCCCGACCCATCAAAACCGGATTATATAAAGAATTTGCAACCGGCTAATCAATCTAGCCGATTCGTTTTAAATGAGTTTCCACCAGGAATGACTTGGGAAAATAACGGTCGCAGCTATACTGCTGCTAATTTTGTGTTTGATAGTGTTATTGGTGGTACACGGATTCCATATAAAGACAATCAAGGTGTATGTGTTGTTTGCACTGAATTAGTTGGTAGTCGTGAAGATGATATGTTTTTTGCAAATAAAGTCCGGGATTTTCCCTATACTGGTTTAGATGGCACGCAGAAGAAAGGGCTGCGTGGTGCACAAATCACTAGTATATTGAAAATGATAAAAAGCTATAATGGTACTTTGCCTGATTTCTTGGTGGGTGATATGGGTGGTATGTACGATGTACCATCAATCAATATTACAAAACTAGGTGATGAAATAGTACCTAATTCTAGAATTACATATCAACAAGAGGCGTGGGATTTTTTTAAGAAGAAACATCCAGATTTAGTTCAATATTTCTTAAGCAACCCTGTAACTGGTGAAGGTAATATTAATATTAATGATTATTTATCAAATGGTTTTAATGATGCTCTAGAGAATTATTCACCGTATACTATTGCACCAAATACAGCAGGTGATACTATTACTAAATCAACACCACCATTGCTTTCTAGCTATATTTTCAGTAAAGGTGCACAAGGAACTAATATTTCAACAACATCTCATACACAAAAACTAATAAGAGATATTGCCAAATGGGGTGGAAATATTCCAATATCTCTATCATTCGATGTAAGCACACATTTATCCGATATTAGTGATGCACGGCAAGGACGTGCAACAAAATCGATAAATATTAGTGCTCAAACACAAGATGTTATCAAATTATTTACTGAAGAAGAATTACAACGGATTCTCCAAGTTATTGATAATTTAATGGCCAACTTTGCATTTGGTCGTTCGCCGTATCTACGTCGTGATTTGGGATGTTTAAGTCTCCGAGATGGTGGTGCATTTAGTAATCGTGAATTACCAGCATTATATGATAAAAAGGCATTTGGGACGGGTAAAAGTCTATTAACTGTACCAATTAATAAAATTAAATTTTCACATTTAGAACACGTTGCAAATTATCCAGAGAATCAGGCCGGAATCAATCAACTGAAAGATTTGTATTGCCTGGAATTTCCTAGCATAATAGATACTTATTTATTCCAAGCTAGTGGTAAATTTTCAAATGCCGCAAAAGCGGGTGAATTTTATAGTGTTAATCAGACAACTAGCAGTGCTCAACGTGTTAGTGGTGATACATTTAATTTTCCGAGTAAACTTAAAATCCTTTCTGATGCGGAAGCAGCTCCAAATCCAGAAGACAAATTACTAACGCCAGATATTGCTATTCGTTTATTCGTTATGCCCCGCCGTCATTTGAAATTAGTTATGGGTATAGACTTAGAAAAGCACGGTGCTAGCAATCTAAGAAAGCTTACAACTCTTGCATTAGAAAATTTCTATGCGACATATGCTACTAGCCGTCTAGAAGGGCGTTTAAGTGAAATCCTACAATCAAGGACAGGACCACCTAGTGATGCATCTGTAAGCGCACAACCCTCTTATAATATTTTATCTCACTTGTTAGAAAAAACGGCTGACGGGCATTTAACCAACTTAAATAATGGTAATGCCATTCTAGATTTATTTGAAATTATATTTATTTTCTTACGATTAAAATTTATAGACCAACAAGTAATATTATATAATATTAAAACTAAGGAGGAACAAAAGGAGCAAACTAAATTAGAAAAAGCAGTTATACATTCAATTCAGGATAAAAGCACGGCCGGGAATCTATTTGATACCATTACTAATTTACTATCAACATCCCAGGATCCGCTAAATAAAATATTATATAATTTGAAAATTATACGTAAGGACCCAGCAGGTCAATACCTATTAGAACCTAAAACTGAGAAGGATCCAAATAGTTTTTTTGGTATTATTGCAAAAGGTTATAAAAAGGTGGCAATACCACCTAAACCAATTGCAGAATTGGCTAAACAGAAGTTATTGGGATTACAATATATGGAATCATTCCTTTCTAATGAATTAGGTGCCCGTCTAGAAACAATTGCAAATATTCTAGAACATCAAGTGATTACCCCCGAATCTACTACACATTTTAATAATAAAACTAATTTGGCAGAAGGTATTGTTGGTATTCCACCTACAGAATATGAACTCGCAAATTTGGAGGCGAATATACTTGTTATCCACCGGGCGACACAGGTTGCTGAACCAAAAGAGGTAGCAATGGCAAATGATATTTTGACAAGGTGTAGAACAATATTACAAAATATAAATCAAATAAGTGATGTTTGGCAGGAATATTTTGTTAATCTAATACGTGTACTCGAACATTATAACCAAACAATCCGTCTGCTAGTTTTATTTGAAAATAATGAGGAACATCCACCGCAATTTACTAAGGCAGATATTCTATCCAAATTAAATTCAATATTTGCAAAAATAGAACCAGCTATTGCATCTATCAAAAAATTACCATTTCAATTATCTAGAGATGTGGAACTCATATATGACCAAATGAAACAAGTAAAAACCCATATAGAAAATCCAAATGCAAAAGATGATTTGGAGTTTTCATTCTTAAATGCACTCGAATTATCACAAGGCAAATCGCTTAGCACTATTCAGGCTCAGTACGAACCCACTATACACGATATTCAATTACGCACATCGTATTTAATTTTCAATCGTATTATATCCATTGCATACCCTAATAAACCTACCACAACAACACCTAATTCTCCACTAGCACCAGCACCAGCACCAGCACCAGTACCTGCTACTGCACCAGCACCACCTGCAACACTAAAACCGGTTGATTATAAAGAATTAGAAAGACTTTGTGATTTATTAGAAATTGGATATAGTAATTTCAATCGTCGTCATCATTCTGTTCAGTCAGGCGGTAATGGAAATGTAGAATTATTAAGAAAAAATTATGAAATACTTGTTAAAATTTCACGGTATATTTGGATTAGTATGGATATACTGGGAAAAGATCAACAATCATATGATTTTGTTTCAAGGTCAGGAGCTGCTGCTGCAAAAACAACTGTTGAGTTAAGTAAGTTATTAGATGAAATTGTATCTAGCCTATCACAATTCAATGATATGGTTGGAAAATCACCAAAAAATAAAGTATTATGTGGATATATAATAAAACCGCTAGGGGTGTTAATAGACTTTGCATATCATATTACTAATGCATTTACCAATGACACCAGCAAGAAATTTGATACAGACCAATTAATTACTGACCCTGTCACACCTGCCACGGCATTGAACGAATTATATAGGAAACTGAAATATGCGTTAGGGAAGGGTAATGAACTGGGTGCTCTTAATACAGCTCATAGTGATGCTAATATTACTATGATATCTGGTAATATATCGGGAGCATTAGGTAGTTTACCAAATCCTATGAATTATGGTGATGTAGGTAATGCAACTATACTTGCATTGAAAGGATTAAAGAATTATGAAGAATTTGTTCGTCATGATGAAGTAATGCAACTTCAAACAGATAAGATAGTGGATGCATCTGGTATTGATAGTGTTGTTAGTGTTGAAGAAAATTATAATCAATTTAAAATGGATAATTTGAAAAAGATGGGAGACTTAGATGATAGAATATCGGTACAAATACGAAATCTGCAGGCAAATGATTATTGTGATAGCAACGCAACAGCTACTAAATTAGAAAACGAGGTACAAATCACTTATAAACCTAGCATATTTAATTTGGATGTAGCTACTTTTAAAAGCACACCCACAAATCCAGGTGGTACTATATATGATAATTTAATGGATAAAACTGATAATTCTATGTTGTATCTATTTCTAGATGTTATTGATTATTGCAAAAATAACCAAGTTGATATTGGTAATATATATGGTAGTGCAATTGCGGGCTTATTTAATTTTACTGATAATGACATAAAACAATTATTTACAAATAATCAATTCTCTAGCATTTATGAACAAACTAGAATTGTTGATAATGGTTCTGGAGGTTTTGTTATGCACAATTACCATAATGATTTTAATAAATTTCTATACTGGCCTTTTAAAGATATTGTAAGTGATGATATTGCAGATTATATAGCTAGAGGTAGTTCTCGCGGTGAATTAGCAAATGATCGTATTAGTGCTGCACGACCATATAACAATTTTTTATTCTTGTTGTATAACTTGTTATATTTGAAACGTTTTACGAGTACAAAAGAGGA
>Ga0214921_10009458_pt1 | contig 12332 bp, 12 predicted proteins | sample LL1505_MetaG_FD_177992 | JGI IMG/M metagenome (GOLD analysis project Ga0214921, IMG submission 177992) | Freshwater microbial communities from Lake Lanier, Atlanta, Georgia, United States - LL-1505 | ecosystem: Environmental > Aquatic > Freshwater > Lake | place: USA: Georgia | collected... | reverse complement strand
AACCGGTACTTCAGGATCAGCAGGTACTTCTGGTACGAGTGGAATTTCGGGCTATGTAGATAATGATTGGCTATATTTCAAGCCAACAACCGCAACAATACCTTCAACCGGAAATAATTTTGTATTATCAGGTACCACAACATCAAATGGTTCGGTATCATATAATGACACTAATGGTATTATAACCTTAGCAGCAAATAAGACGTATAAATTATCAGCTTCGTTCGCACTTGCCAATTCTATAAATAACGCTGAAGCACAATATCAATGGATAAATGTAACCGCAAGTAATACTTTAATAGGAAACATAGGAGCTGTAATAGTCGTTAATAGCAGTGCCTCAGCAGCTTGGCAACCATCAGCAGAGGCAATTATTGTCACAACGGGAACAACACAAGTAGCCCTAAGAAGTACTTTTGCTAATTCAACTGGTGATTTTGCTACGAGCCAGTGTTTTATGATGGTAAACCAAATAAATGGCTGGTCAGGTAGTTCTGGTACATCAGGATCTGCAGGAACATCAGGTATATCAGGATCTGCAGGAACATCAGGTACATCAAGTAATGCAAAAACAACAGGAAGCTGGACTTTAGCTACGGGTGCCAACACTGTTAGCTTTACAGTTACTGCTGGTCAATCATATGTTATGTGGGTGAATGGAAATATTCCAAATGGTATTGTTAATTGGAACGCCACGGTAACATTATCAAACTCGAATGTACCTGTAATAGGTGTACAGTATGCTTGGAATTATGTTGCAGGAGGTGCTTTGTTGCTAACATCAATACCAAGCCAAATAATTGGAACTGCTGGAACTATTAGTACATCAGCTCCAGCAGTTTCAAATTCAAATACCTTTACATTTGGTATAACCAATAGCAGTGGCACATCCCAAACAGTATCTTATGGGTATACACAGATTTAAAATACGATAAAAATTGTAATTTAGCTGAAATAATTTTTTTTACTCGAAAAAGTTTATTAAATTTGTGAAACTAAAAAGGAAAAGAGATATATAAAACTCAAATTAACAAAGAAATGAAAAAATTCTTCGGAAATATCGCCATTAACTTTATGCCTCAAGGCAATAACCCGTTTGTACAGGTGGGGATTGCAAAATGGTATATTGGACAAAGCGAGATATCGGAAGACATAATATTAGGTTAATGTAGAAATATAAAAACCAAACATATAAAAAACTCCGATTCTCAAAAAGAATCGGAGTTTTTTTTTGGTATAGGGTGCGGTAGCTCAGTAGGTAGAGCACAGGACTGAAAATCCTGGTGTCGGCGGTTCGATCCCGTCTCGCACCACCAAAATATAAAAAATGAAAAAGATGAAACGAAAACGATAAGGTCCTCTAGCTTCAACTAAGCTATGACCATTAAATAAAAAAATAATGATCTCTTAGCTCAGTTGGTTAGAGCACCATACTTTTAATATGGGAGTCCCGGGTTCGAGTCCCGGAGGGATCACAGAAGAAAGTGAAGTTCATTGACATATCGTACAATTAAAAAATAAGGTAGTAGAGGAGTCAGGTTTATCTCATCGCATTTGGGATGCGAAGCACGGGGGTTCGAATCCCCCTTACCTTACAAATAATGGGGCCTTAGTTTAATTGGCTAAAATTTCTGACTTGCACTCAGAGGATCCGGGTTCGAGCCCCGGTAGCTCCACAAAAATACACGGAATTGGTGCAATGGTAGCATACGGGTCTCCAAAACCTTTGATGTGAGTTCGACTCTCTCATTCCGTGCCAAATTAAATTGTCCTGTGGTGTAACGGCAGCACGTCTGGTTTTGATCCAGAAGATTGAGGTTCGAATCCTTGCTGGACAACAAATTGTCGATTAGCTCAGTTGGTTAGAGCGCCACGCTGATACCGTGGAGGTTTCGCTGGTTCGAATCCAGCATCGACAACCAAACATTGTGACGTAGCTCAGAGGCAGAGCGCTGACCTGTTAAGTCAGATGTCGAGATATCGTAATTCTCCGTCACAGCAATAAGCGGATGTCGTATAATGGCTTATTACTCCAGCCTTCCAAGCTGGAGATGCGGGTTCGATTCCCGCCATCCGCTCCACAGCGAGTTAGCTCAGAGGCAGAGCACCCGGTTCATATCCGGAAGGTCGGGATCTCGGAATTCCCACTCGCTACTAGAAAAGATCAGGAAATATTTTTTTATCCCGAGATTAGTTCTTATCTTTACAGTCCTTTAGCTCAGCTGGTAGAGCATCTGGTTTACATCCAGAGGGTCGTAGGTTCGAATCCTACAGGGACTACTTTTAAGGGGTTATCGCATAGCGGCAATTGCAGGGGACTGTAAATCCCCCGACTTCGGTCTCCGGTGGTTCGAGTCCACCTAGCCCCACCAAATTTTATAAACATGAACAAAGAAAGATTAGCAAGTCTTGCAGAAAGACTATTGGAAATCCCTAACGCGATTTCTGAAAAACAAGGAATGGTTTTGGATTACAATGAACAGATCCAAACAATCTCTAATGAGATTGCACAGATTGAATCTGTAATTAAAACCGAAATCAATTCTCAGGTTGATGACAACGGTAAAAAGTTATACACCAATGCAGAATCTAGAGAATCTGCTTTTATCGAGGTGTCTAGAACAAACACTGAATTGATGGACAAGAGGAATTCGCTTTCATCTGTACAATGTTATATGGCTATCGAAAAAATTAAGACCGAAGCCTTAAGCAACGAACAACGAAACATTAGATCAATCCTATATTTCTTCGGAGGATCTGAAAACGAAGTAATTTAAAAAAATCACTTAATATTTTTTTATCCCGTAATAGTATCATATATTTGTTATATGAAAAACAGGATAATTATAGCAATCGCAATACTATTATCGGTATCAACACCGCTATTAGGACAGACAGCTTTAGAAACATTTGTTCTAAAAGAGCTTAATGCCTATAGAAAATTAAATAAACTAGCACCAGTCATTTATTCGGGTAACGTATCTAAAGCTGCAGTCCATCACACTCAGTGGATGTCAGGTGTTAATTTCGATAAAATGAAAAAGATAATGGAAATTGACGATGACTCAGAAACTATGAGTGCACACGTGGAAACCATCGATGTACCTAATTTTAAGGAATTAAAGACGCTAGAAGATAGGGGAAACTTCTACGGTGTTATCAGTGATATTACATCTCAATGGGAAATATGCAACATGACACCAGCAAATACCGGTAATTACTTTATATCATCGCAAACACCCGACGATGCTCTTGCTAAAGATATAATAAAGCAATTTTCACAATCACCAGGTCACGACATGGCAATGAAAATTGATGCAAAATCTGCATATGCTGGAATAGGTGTAATCGTTAAAGAAGTTGTCATAAATGGACAGTCTTATAAGATTGCGTATACCACAATCTATTTCATAGAAAAATAGGAGGATATATACATAAACATAAATCTGTAAAATGAAAGAAAAATTTGTTTATGAATCGTTCACAAACTTCCTGAATTACAAGCTTCTTATGGAAACAGCAACTGCTGAGGATTTAGCACGTCTTAATGAAGCAGATACTGATCCATCTCCTTGGGATTTTAAATTCGATAGTGGTAAATTCAAAAAATCTGATGTCACAGCAGACCAACTTAAAAAGCTAGATGACGATTTCAAAAAAAGAATAGTTCCTGTTTTAAATAATCAAAATTACATAGGACAAAAGTTAAGCGTTAATATCTCATCTGCATCGAGTAAGGTACCGATAAATCCATCAGGATCAGTTGCAAAGGAACTTAAAGACCTCGGATATAAACCGGACAATGCCGGCTTATGTAAAGCTAGGGGAAATACAGTTGTTGAGATAATAAAGGGCATACTATACAAAAGCTTCGGAGGAGATATGGAGGAATCCAAATTCTTTAAAGAGATGGAAAAGAAGGTTACTTTTGTTAATAAACCAAATCCTAATATTGGCCCAGAATATTCAAAAGAAAAGGGGGATGCTCCCGAAGATCAAAAATACAAGGATAATCAATACATCTCAGCAACACTAGATGTAACAGGTGAAAAAATTTCATCTGATTTACTTATAAAATGTAATATGAATCAGTCATTCAAAGGTGGAAAGGCAGATATTAGTAATGGATATGCTGGATATGATAAAAAAGTGTATCTTAGTGCAAAGAGTGGCCAGATAATGGAGATAACATTCGATCCATTTACAGTTCCAGATTCTATACTATTCTCTTACGCAGGGGCAAGTCCTAAACTTTCACCTTTTATGGGAGCGGTTGGTGCTAAGTTTATAAAAGCGAAATGGTCAAAGACTGAGGAAGACAGGCTAAACGCAGAAGTAGCCAAAACCGACGGAATGATTCCTGCTAAAAAAGAGCTTATAGGAGGAACTAATTACCTTGTTATTAATTATAAGGACCACCTAAATAACGTCATTAATAAGGGTGGGGTTTTAGTTAAATCGATTGAATCAAAATTAAAAACTCTAGGACTTAAACCTATAAAAGATATCTGTCCCAAATTCTTTGATGCTAACGGAAAAATAGAGGTTTACGCAACAAAGGATAAATCAGAACTTACCGTAGCTAAAGACTTAGTTAATGATCCTAGCGCAATAACTTACCAGCTTCTGAAAAGTGGTGCACTTGCGCAATCACCAAAAATCGATAATGAAGCGCTAAAGATAAAAGTCACCAAGAATATAACAAGGGACGAGATCACATTAGTTGCTTTCTCACCTATTACAGGAACAAGCTTCAGCTTAAAAACAACATGCGGATAAAAAAATCTAAAAATATTTTTTTATCCCGTAACAATACCATAAGTTTGCGCTATAAATAAGAAAATACTTTAATTTTTTATACCCTATGAGAAAAAATTCTTTAGCTTCGAAGGGACTATCAATGTCTCAAGCACAGTCAATTTCTAATCTTTGCAACCAAAGATCAAGAGACATCTCTTTTAAATTAAGAGACATCAACAATGTTGAAAAGGTCCTTAAAATAGGGGAGGAGACCTATGTAGAAACCCCCGGCAAAAAGATGCCAGAAAACGTGGTTGATCTGCTAGCAGATAAATCTAGACTTCACGCTACTCAGGCTTTTTTGATGGAAAACATTAAGGCCAAAGAAGAGATTCTCAATAATCTTAAGAACGCCCGCATGGAATTTGATATCGAGATTCCTAAATGCGGTGAACTTCAAAGTGCAGAAATAGATGATTCCGTTAACGAAGATTGGGCTTGGAGTCAACTTTCAGTATCTGAATATAACGAGTATTTAGAAGCGGAAGCTTACGCATCTCACGTAGGACAATTCATTCACAAAGGGGGTAAATTAGATAACTTAAGATCGGAGTTACCTACACTTAAAACTCTAGAGTGGATCGAAGTAGAGTCTGGAAAGAAAACCCCTCTTAAAGTTAGTGTACATCACACATCTGAAGAGTTAGGTGATTTACATGAACAACTTGCTGGAGTTCATAGAGCTCACGAGCAACGTGTTAACTACTTCAAGGCAAAGGTTAAGAATTTAGTAACATCGGAGAACGCTAGAATTGCAAAAGAGAATGCGGTTAGAGAAGCTTCTGTTAATGAAGCCAATCAAAAAGTCATTAGCGATTACAGCAAGGCAAAAGAGGAATGGCAGGCTAACTACCGTCAAGCTTCCCATTTGTTTGAGGAAGAGCGTCAGAATGATATTAAAAAAACAGCAGCTTTGAGAATAGCTATCGATCCTAGATTTCAGGTGGTGATAGATATGTTCTTAAAAGACGTAGCTGAATAAAAGAATTGGGTTGGGTGTGGATAGTCACAAGATGATTCCACATTCATTTAATCTGGGATGGTAGGGATTTTTTATATGCTGGCTGAATGCCCCTATATTTATAAACTACAAATCTTATCCGCCTCTGGGTGGGTATAATCATATCCCGCCTTTCCTACAAATTCTAAAAACTGAGATAGAACTCACCAGTTAGACAGGTTATCGCATGCGAAAAATTGGCTAACGAAATGGGACTTAGTTTTTGACTTTGACTTTGTAGTAGGAAAGGGTCTTTGATATTGACTTAGATTTGGTTTTAGTCTATGCTCTTTATCATCTCAGATACCGAAATATTAAATGGAAAGGACTCTGATAAATACAGAGTCCTTTTTCATGGCTTCATAGTGTAATGGATTAGCATACCTCGCTTCGAACGAGTTGGTGAGGGTTCGAATCCTTCTGAAGCCACGATACCCGTATATTCCTAATAAAAACAATATATAGAAAAATAGTTAACAATATTAAATGTCAACCTACATATTCAAATATAATCCAGGAGGAACAGCAGAATCAGGAGCTACCCAGATGAAAACCCTACAATATTCTGCCGGCAATGTGGATGTTAGTACAGGGGGATGGTACGGAGGTGTCGATGACACTGGTGTTTATGTAATCACATCAGATACAACCACAACGGGATTAGCAGGAAGAAGCACAGGTGGTGGAACAGGTGTTGCAGCTGCTGGGGTACCTACATTCTGGAGAACTGCAGGAACATCAGAAGCTCAGCTTTTAGCAGTTGTTAATAGATTACCAGGAAGCCCAGGTAATCTTGCAACAGTAGCGGGAGCCACTGCTTGGCTAAATTCAAACAACTATGGATTATTCTCTCCTCAGGCTGCAGATTCAATTAGAGCAGCTTTATCTACTAGTGTTTCCGCTTATGATGCTGCTACCGGGGGGAACTTCATTAAGGTAACCGCTGCAGAATATGCTAATGTGGTTTCAACAGTTACCGGCACTACTAAGTACGTTATGAACGACACCGACTTAACCTCAGCATTTGGGGGATGGTCTACCGGTTATAACGTCTCCTATAATGACACAGTAAATTCGATCGGAACAATACCAACATCCAATTACATAATAGGATATGCTTACTCCGGAGGATTTGGGGCTTCGATAACAACCTATTTAAGAACAGGAACCACAGTTAACGGAACTCACTCCAAAATAGGATCTAATGTAACATTCACTGATAACGGGTCTAAAACGGTTTATTTTATTAGAAAAGCACCTACGGATTCAACGGCTTCCAAAGTTTACCTCTCGTTCTACACTACAGGAGGTGGACTAGGACAGGTTGTGGGGAAATCCAATTATCCAGTTTATTACTCACTAAATGCAGACACCAATACATGGACGGTATTTACCGGAGCTTATCCAACATTACAAGCTTTAGCAACAACAACAAAATCTTGGTAATTCCATAAAATATTTTTTTATCCCGAAACTTTTTCCTATTTTTGCATAAAATTAGAACATCGAAAGAATATATAACAAGCAAATGAAAAATTTATTCCATACAAGCACAAGTTCAAGCACATCGACAACGTCATGTGATGAGGACAACTTGCGCTATACTAAGGGATAAACAAAACATTTAAAAATACTTTAAAGGTCTCTTAGTCAAACTAAGAGACCTTTTTTATTTTACGCGGTCTTTGACATATTGGAAATTAAAAAATGGAGGGGTAATTAAGCTGGCGCTTGACCTAGTCTTGAAAACTAGCGGTACCTTCGGGTATGGGGATCGATACCTCACCTCTCCGCACATTCCTCCGTAGCTCAACTGGTAGAGCAGCTGATTTGTAATCAGCAGGTTGCAGGTTCGATTCCTGTCGGTGGATCTAAACAAATGGCACTGTGGTCGATTGGCTCAGGCGTCCGCCTGCAAAGCGGAAGAGATAGGTTCGATTCCTGTTAGTGCCTCAAATAAACAAATAAAAAAAGAAGTCATGGAGAATAAAATAAAAGAAGAGTACCTGCTCAAATTTGAAGCTGAAAGACTCAAGTTAAAAGCGGAAAGGAATGCAAAGTTAAAGGAGTATTGGCTGACGTTACCAAAGATAGAAAAACTAGAGGACGTTCCTGTTATTCCACGTGTTGATGAAAAGGAGTATAGAGAATTCTATGTACCGAAATTAATAGCTGCTGGTGCTATACCAAAGGCAGATCTAGTTGACAACCAATTCTACTATGGCGAGTATAGAAGGGCAAAAGTAGGTAAATGGAATGCAGAAGAAAATGTTTTTGAACATTGGAGGTATAAATTCGGATTTCGCTTAGATACGTGTAATCATTTCGAAGATGATAACGGATTTGCGTTATTCGTTCCTATTAGATTAGCAAACGAAGCTGAAGTGGAAAAATATCTAAACACAAAATAATACACGGTGTGTGTAGCTCATTTGGTTAGAGCGTCTGGTTGTGGTCCAGAAGGTAGTCAGTTCGATCCTGATCACATACCCCGCCGATGTGTTTACCGAGCTAGGTCGGTTAAAATGGAGAGTGATTCACGACGGCGAGTGAGTCCGCCTGCTAAGCGCGACGTACGGGAAACCGTATGAGGTTCGATCCCTCCGTTCTCCGCAAAAAAATGAATACTTTTTCCGTTTTTGGTCTATAAAAAATAAAGAACTATTATGAATAAGTACAAGTACGAATACATCTGGTTGGATGGTTATGAGCCGGAGCCAAATCTAAGGTCTAAAACAAAGATCCTTGACAATATTTATGTTGTTGATGCATTGCCAATTTGGAGTTTTGATGGATCATCTACAAGACAAGCAGAGGGGAAAAAATCTGATTGTGCGTTAAAGCCAGTTAAAGTTATTAAAGATCCAGAGAGAAAGAATGCTTATCTTGTTTTATGTGAGGTGATGAATCCTGATTTAACCCCGCACGAGTCTAATCATAGACATCTTTTAGAAGACAACAAAGATAATTGGTGGGGGTTTGAACAGGAATATATTTTGTCTCAATGCGGAGTTCCCTTAGGATTTAGAGCAGGACAAGAGCCACAAGGAAAATACTATTGTGCAGTTGGAACAGAAAACGTATCCGCAAGACAAATAGTAGAAAAACATTTAGATGTTTGTCTGGAAGCTGGTTTGGATATAACCGGAATTAACGCAGAGGTTCTTATCGGACAATGGGAATTTCAAATTTTTGGTACTGGTGTTGATGCAGCAGATCAATTATTGATTGCTAGATATCTTCTAGAGAGAATAACAGAAGAGTTTGGGGTTACTGTAGAATACCATCCTAAGCCTTTAAAAGGTGATTGGAACGGTTCAGGTTTACATACTAACTTCTCAACAGACGAAATGAGAAATTCTGGAGATTGGAGTGTATTTGAGAGAATATTTGAAGTGTTTGATGAGAGAAGAAATGATCACATGAAAGCTTATGGATCTGATAATGATCAGAGACTAACAGGTCTTCATGAGACACAACACATAGATAGGTTTTCTTATGGTGTAGCTGACAGAGGTGCTTCTATTAGAATACCACAAGCAACCATCGATAATAAGAAAGGGTATCTTGAAGATAGAAGACCAGCTTCTAACGCAAACCCTTATCAGATCATTGAACAGATTCAGATAAGTTTAGAAAAAGTTGGGGTTCTAGCTTAAAATATTTTTTTACCTCGTGAAACAATAATATATTTGCAGAGTATTAAAAACACAAATAAGATCTTTGACTTACTGAAACATAAAAATATACATTGCGGGGTGGTGGCAGCTGGTCAGCCCGCTAGGCTCATAACCTAGAGATCGCCGGTTCGAATCCGGCCCCCGCTACAACTCCAATTCAGGGTCAAGCCACATCGTGCCACGAATTGGAATCAGAAAGATCAAAGGGAGAGGTGGCTGCGACCCCGGATCTTTCAAAAATATTGGGCCAGATCAAGCCTCTTGAGAAAGCAACGTAATCTGCCTCCGTAACCGGAAGGGTACGCCGGAGGAAATTAGGTCCCGTGGTTGAATGGTTACAATTCCACCCTGTCACGGTGCGAGATACGGGTTCGAATCCCGTCGGGACCGCAGAAAGATAATGGTCTCTCCAACCAATGTGATGTCGACAATCACGGTTGGATCAAGAGTTCATCACCCCCCGAAAGGGACAGTGCCTGGATCCAGTAAAACTCAGGAAAGCACTTAAGATTGGAGCGAGACGGGTACTCCATCATTATCTTTTTATTTCGGAAGATTGGCAGAGTGGTCGATCGCGGCAGTCTTGAAAACTGTTGTACTGCAAGGTACCGTAGGTTCGAATCCTACATCTTCCGCAACGGGTAAGAGGTACTCGGAGAGATTGGTCACATTCTGTAAAAAAGTGATGGTAGTAAAAAAATCCTCGACCTAATGAGGTATCGATTCGGACTAACGATAGCAAGATCCTGCATCGCCGACGTAAGGATTGACAGGTTTTTATGTGGTAAGACACTAATGAAAAAGCTTCGCGTGGCTCGTACCCACGGAGGTGATGGTTCTCGAAACAGTCAGAGTAACCCGTTAAAATCCAGCTTAGCATATCTCACTAAGCGAAACTTGGTCCCTTCGTCTATCGGTTAGGACGTTAGGTTTTCATCCTAGAAAGAGGGGTTCGACTCCCCTAGGGACTACTTAAAAAAAGCAGAGAATTTTATATCCTCTGCTTTTTTTGTGGGTTAATAAATAAAAGGTAAAGGCTATGGAATATATAGTACTAAATAAAATCAAATTAAATGGCTTATAGAATTTTACTAAGGAGAGATTCATCAGAAAATTGGTCTACCAGTAACACAGTGCTTATGGCAGGAGAGCCTGGATATGTAACAGATACAGGGGAATTAAAAATAGGGGATGGAGTTACTGTATGGAATTCATTAGAAGTGTATGCTGGAATCACCGGCGGTACGGGAAACGCTGGACCTACAGGAAACGTTGGGCCCACAGGAAACACTGGACCCACTGGAGCGGGCGGAACGGGTGCTAATACTTTTTATGGGAGTCAAACTATAACAGGAACGACAGGTACACTTATATTAGCTAATTATTCACTATACAATTTTCCCGATGACGCATATGCAGCAACAGGGGGAATACCTTTAGGCGGATTATACCACAATTCAGGAGCTGCTAAAATCAGACTGACATAATTACTAGCAACATTATAAAGACCCAATATATTATTGGGTCTTTTTTGTGATATATAAAATTGGTTTAGTCCTGATAGATTTATATAATGTGAATATATACTAGACAAATAAACATAATGGGTTAACCTAGATGCCATATAGAATATTACTAAGAAGAGACAATTCAATAAACTGGTCATATAATGATCCGGTTTTAATGCTTGGCGAACCGGGTGTTGAATCAAATACCGGAAAATTAAAAATCGGGGATGGACAAAGCCCATGGAGTGCTTTACCTTATACAGAGGGCGTTACCGGACCTCAAGGGGATGCAGGAACTGTTTCCGACATTCCGCCAGGGTCTACTGGGTCTGCTGGTGCGACTGGACAGCTGGCTCTAGATTCAGATTTCCTCTACGTTTGCATCGGAACCAATAGCTGGAAGAGAACTACACTTACATCTTGGTAAAATAGACTAATAAAAATAATAAAAACCGGAGAATATCCAGTTATCCTGTACATGCTCATATTCTCTAGAACAGGGTAAATATTTTTATCTTAATTGATTTTTATTTTTTTAACCCGAAATTTAATCGTATTTTTGGATAAAATATAATAACAAATAACATATGGCTTTCGAAGACGATTACGATGATAATTTAAACGATCCTACCTATAAAAAAGGAAGTAGCAAAACTCCGGCTCTTGATCAATATTCAAGAGATTTAACAGAGATGGCTATAAGGGGAGAACTCGATCCTATTATAGGTAGAGATGAAGAGATAGAAAGGGTTTCACAAGTGCTCTCGAGAAGGAAAAAGAATAATCCGGTTTTAATTGGTGATCCTGGTGTAGGTAAATCCGCTATTGCAGAAGGTCTTGCGCTTAGAATTGTGCAAAGAAAAGTTTCCAGGGGATTACTTAACAAAAGGGTACTTAGCTTAGATCTAGGATCTGTTGTTGCAGGTACTAAATATCGTGGGCAATTCGAAGAAAGGATAAGAGCAATTTTAGAAGAGCTTAGGGGTAATAAAAACGTAATCGTATTTATTGATGAGATCCACACTATGGTTGGAGCTGGTGGAGCATCAGGATCGTTAGATGCTGCTAATATGTTTAAGCCTGCTTTATCAAGAGGTGAGATACAATGTATCGGGGCAACAACGATAAATGAATATCGGCAAAACATTGAGAAGGACGGAGCATTAGAAAGAAGATTTCAAAAAGTTCAGGTAGATGCACCAGATTTAGAAACAACGCTATTAATTCTAAATAACGTTAAACAAAAGTACGAAGAGCATCATAACGTAACTTACACTGACGATGCAATTGTTAATTGCGCTAAATTAACAGAAAGATATATCACTGATCGTAACTTCCCAGATA
>Ga0214921_10009457_pt1 | contig 12333 bp, 12 predicted proteins | sample LL1505_MetaG_FD_177992 | JGI IMG/M metagenome (GOLD analysis project Ga0214921, IMG submission 177992) | Freshwater microbial communities from Lake Lanier, Atlanta, Georgia, United States - LL-1505 | ecosystem: Environmental > Aquatic > Freshwater > Lake | place: USA: Georgia | collected... | reverse complement strand
TCGAATGGAATGGAATCGAATGGAATGGAATCGAATCGAATGGATGTTATTACTTAAACATTATATTTATTATAGTATAATAACAACGCGGTAGCTGGGCATAAAAGAGGTTCGATGAGTCATCTATCTCCTGATATTCCATTTATCGCCAAATATCAGCCATCTAAAATACCGGATTTTGAACAATTGGACGAAAATACAGTTACAATCATCAATAGTCTCATAGAAATGGATAACCTAAATATTATGTTTTATGGCGAATCCGGATCTGGTAAAACATCCATCATTAATGCGATGATCCGCGAATATTATAAAAAGTCAGGATGTAACAAGACCATGATAAAAGAGAATATTCTAGTTCTTAATAGTCTAAAAGAACAAGGAATCCAATATTACCGAAATGATGTGAAAGTTTTTTGTCAGACGATGACGATGATTCCTGGAAAGAAGAAAATCGTGCTCCTTGATGACATCGACCTCATCAACGAACAAGGACAACAAGTTTTTCGGAATTGTATCGATAAATACAGCCATAATGTTCATTTTATATCATCATGTACGAATATTCAGAAAGTAGTCGATACGTTTCAGACCCGTAATATTATCGTTAAAATTAATCAACTAAACCGGGCTTGCTTGCATAAAATTATGCTAAAAATAAAAATGAATGAACGGTTGCTTATTACGGCGGATGCCGAAGATTTCTTACTCCGTGTTTCAAATGGATCGGTACGAACACTCATTAACTATCTTGAGAAGACGAAACTGATCGATCGAGAGATTACATTAGAACTCGCCAATAAGATTTGTACAAATATCGGGTTTCATCGATTTGAAGAATACACCCAGATTATACTGAATGATACGCTGGATACGAATACACGAGTTCGTAACGCGATTCAGATATTATTTCAGTTGAATGATGAAGGGTATTCTGTTTTAGATATATTGGACAACTACTTCCTCTTTGTCAAGATGACGCCATTATTTACGGAAGATATAAAGTATCGAATAACATCGTTGGTTTGTAAGTATATTACGATATTCCATAACATACACGAGCATGATATTGAATTGGCTCTATTTACGAATAACCTTGTGGGGTTGCGCCCCCATACGACGCAAGGCGATAAGCTGGGCTAGTTACTGTGCTAGATGTGCTGAGGCTAGATGTGCTGAGGCTAGATGTACTGAGGCTAGATGTACTGAGGCTAGATGTACTGAGGCTAGATGTGCTGAGGCTAGTTACTGTGCTGAGGCTAGATGTGCTGAGGGTAGATGTGCTGGGGCTAGATACTGTGCTCAGGCTAGCACCCAGACGCTTTTATTAACAGATACTTCCCCACCAGCGTATTCGACTCCAGCACCTGTTTCGGCGAAAGACGCGCAAACCACTGAAACTTGCTTCGCCGAAGTATTTCCTGTTCTGGGATATAGATGCCGGCAGAGGTGGGTGAGATCGGGACGTCAATATCCGCGAGGAGTTCTTCCAACAGAACCGGTTTGTTCGTCGTTGTTTTCACACCCAGTTCCTCGGCAGGAATAAGACTCAACGCTTTTGGATCTGACACTTGTTTCGCACACCACCATCTCGTTGCTTCTCCTGTGAAATCCATATCTTGCGTTTGGTCGCGGTTATTAATCTCCATCAAAAATTCCATATATTCCTTCATCACCGGATCGAACTTTTTACAGCCCATCATCTTCGTCGATGGCGAGTATTGTTTCTCTGCGGCGAGAGATGACGTTGTGCGGAGTTCGCCCATCACGACATTCGCTGTTTGAAGATGAGCATCATAAAGTGAACGCAGATCATGAAAACATATGAATGAACTCGGAATCAGGAACCCGCCGTAGATATGTAGAATCGTGGCAAGTGCGAGGTCGCGGACATGTGTGCGAAGCGGTCGCGGTAGATGTTCAACACGTGTGCGCCATTCTGGTATAATCTTCATGAATGCGTCGTCGTCGATGAGACATACGTTGAAGCTCTCGCCACAGTGTTCAATAATATTACGGATGGTTAAGTATTGATACGGTTGGTTCAAATTGTCACTTGTTCTAGATCCGAAACTTTCCCATGACCGCGCGTTTTTATCGAACTCAATATGAACCCAAAGAATCGGTTTGTTGTTTTTGGTAATACTACTATCATTCAAGAGATACTTCTGGATGAGTTGTCCGTCATCATACTGTTCTTGGATGTCGATTGTTTTCTTATATTTGTTATAAATGAAACCAATCAACATAATAAGGAGGTAGGCGATTGCCAATTTTACGACTTTGTTTTCGAACATATATTGGATAATAAATGGAATGTTTCTTAAATTGTATTGTTATTATTATTTTATGATATGTTATAATAAAAATAGTTAGTTATTCATAATCACACAATATATTTACCTTTTACACAATATGTTTATTTACCGGTTTTAATCTTCGCGGTGGGTCGTTGTGGTAGTAGTTGAATACTCTGGAAGAATCCAACATATTCTGCGAGCATGTCTTGTTTGATTTGAAATCACGATTTGTTCAACAGCGTCGTAATCTGTGTTTTCGTCTCCTTTGACATACCAGGCGCCAGGCTTGTTTCCGAATCTTATTGTACGTATAATCAGTCGTGAACCCTGTGACCTTGCACATTCAAGAACATGGGGTGGAACTGTTTCCCAAGATTCGTCCGGTGAAAGAAGTTGTATCGGTGTTTCTTTCACGGTTCGTCCGTTGACGCGTGCGCCTCTGTCGCCAATATCTGAATTGTATCTCTTGATTCCGTTCATTCGTCTGTTGCTCTATATTCCATGGTTATGTAAATTAACATTTCAATTTTATTCGAATTCAGCGAAACTTTACCGGACTATATTGTCAATTCTCCAACCGAAATATATCCGAATACAGCTTCTTATGAATATCGCGAGAGATTTCATCTTGTTTGGCTAAAATGAAGGCGCGTCGCGTATCTTCCTCTTCTTGACGTATACGCGACTGTTCATACATTCGTTTTTGCTCTTCTGGATTTATTTGACGGTATAAATCCCGTCGCGATTGGTCTCTAAATGTTTGTAATTCATTCACGTTATTGAACCTCTTTGTCTTATAATAGTCTTCTTCTGTTACTGGAATTACTGACTCGGTATGTGCTTTCTTCAAGTCTTCATATTTGAGGCTGTCAAATATACCGCTTGAGTATTCTTGGGGTCGTTCTCTCGTTAGGTCGTAGGTGCTGCCACCATTCCCGCCGCCGCCGCCGCCAGCGTATTCCAGTTCCTTTCTCTCAACAAGCGCATATTTATTCCGCAGTTCTTGCTTGCGTTGATTTAATATGGCGACCTTATCAGTCCAATTACTGCCTTCGCCACCTCCTTCACAACTTTCTTGGTTTGTATTATCACGAAACCAGTTTTCATACCCCGTCTCTAGTTCATCATCTTTTAAACGGTATTCTTCAAACTTTTCATTAAACCATCTATTAAATTCGCTTACTTTCGTCGCTTTGTCAGTCCCGCCGCCGCCCCCGCCGCTGCCGCCGCCTCCGCCTCCGGTCATCATTTCATCAAGGCGGCGTTTCATTCTCTCATGCGTTGCTTTTGAATACTCGTCATCTGCGTCTGGTTGGTATCCTTCACCGCGCACCAGGCGATTATAATCTACGATCGATTTGGCCGCCGCCGCAGCCTCCCCTTTATCCACCGATGTATATGGCTGACGGAGTGTATCTTTATTGATACACCTAGACGGAACTGACGGAACCACCGTTGCCGATGTACGCGGAGTTCTCTCCACATATTGCGTATAATGTTCGTCGGTAGTCGGATGACGTATCGTATATATCTGATGGACGATACGATATGCCTTCGTAAAGAAGAGGAAGTATTCTTTAGGGAGTTGACTCTTGTCAGGGTGGGTTTTCAAGACAGCGAGTTTGGCGCGCTTCAAATCTGACTCGTCGAATAAGGTTGGAAGATTGAATAATGAGAGAATGTCCGGTAAATTATAATTGTCAATGTTAAGATCGAGAGATTCCATGATGATGAGGTAGTGAAATACTTATTATATTGGTATTATGTTATGATTTTATGTTATTTACTCTATATATGGATCACAGTAAATAACATGAATAAAATTACACCGATCGGGTATCAGTAAGGCACAACGCTAGACTTTGGCACATCGGGCGAAGAATGCGATGATATCGGGGGGATTGGCGCCTGTTACGGAGTCATCTGGTATGTATTCGGTATTTCCAGATTTATAAAATAGGAATACAGGGATTCCATTCACCATTCGTTTCTGCTTCATAAATGCGTAGAAATCGAGAGAATCGTCTACGTTGACTTCATAACACTCTACGGGTCGTTCCAAGCGCAACGTGATGTTGTCGGCCTGTTCTACGGCGAGGTCTTTTATTGTTTTACACGGGCGACACCAATCTGCCGTTAGTTTCAGGATGGTGTGTTTTCGTTGTTTGGAATTAAACTCGAGCAATCCCTTAAATGATTCGCGGGTAAGTTCGATCGGGGTGAGAGACATTTAGCTATATATAATCAACATATTTAGTATTATTTATATTATAATATATTGTTTATATATACAGAGAATGAGTGATGGTTATTTACCTATTGTTCGCAAAAGCGATATTGAATTTGTCGTAATGGTAGAGAAAAAATTGAGCAATCAGATACCGATTTATAAAAAGGACGAAAATGGGGATTATATTTTCTTAGGTCCCCCAAACCAAAATAGTGATTATGAACGTGATTTTCAAGATAATAAATATTTTATAAAGGAAGAGGATAAAAATTATCTATACGGCGGTAATAAAACAAAACGTCGCCAGTATCGCTATCGTTATTCATCGAAGAAGCGTGTTGCGTCTCAACGTCGTGGTCGTCAAACCAGATATTCTCGACGAAAGTAATATATGATGTAAATATAAACTACGCATAAATATGTCTAGTATATATTTTCTTGGAAATACAACTTCTTATATTAGTATTCCAAACGCCGCCGCTCTCAATTTTGAGACACAAGATTTCACAGTAGAATGGCTTCAATATCAAATGGACACAAACCCATTTCCGCGAATATTTCAGAAGGGGACATATACATCAAACACAGTCAGTATTGGAGTGTCTATTGAAGGCGGGCGATTTTATTATTGGCGAAATAATTCGCCGTATCTTGTTGCTACTCTTACATCGAGTAATTATAAGAATAAATGGGTACATTTTGCCATTTGTAGAACGGGTGGAACAACTACATTTTACATGAATGGTGCGTCGTTTGGCACACCTTTACCCGATACTTATAATTATACGAATTCCGAAAATATGGTTGTATCAAACGAGAGCACACTTACCTCAACAACGGCATTCGGTGGCTATATGTATTACTTTCATTATATGAAGGGTATTGCGAAATATACCGCCAATTTCACGGTCAGCGAATCGATGGTTTCGAATACCGCCAACACCGTGCTACTACTAACTGCGAGCGGTGCTTCTGGAAGTCTTGGAGCTACGATTACTAGCACAGCCGGAACATTTGCGATTGTGCCTACATTCTCATTACCGCCGCCTCCTGCGCCATCGTGGTTTCTTCCAGTAATGTTCGGGAATCGCGCATTATTCACAGATAACATCCGGTTTTACTACAAACCTCACAGTTTGGCATCTGGTGGAGTCGGTGGAGTCCGTAATTATCGGAAAAAGGGGCGCAGGACATAGGTTATACACCATTCCATTTCATTTGCTTCGTTTCATATGATACGCCTTGTCAATCCGTCCATCTCTCAGCACTGATGCGTCTTTTTCATGAATCTCATCGCGAGAGATATTTGACGTAAGTATCAAAATTAAATTTGGATAAAATCCCAAGTCCGTGACTTTATCCAACATACTATTCCAGTCGGATTTATCCATCATCGGAATCGGAATATAGAGATGTGGTTTTACGTGTCCATCCAAGACATTTATAATCAGCTTATCGCACTCCTCTAATACCAATACAAGCGGTTTGTTATCATCCGGTGAAATCGTGCTATATACTTTCGAGAGATTATCGCCTGGATCCGTCGGCTTCCATGTATCACAAAAATACGCGCCGATCTGTTTCGCAAGGAGTAATGTAAGAAGTGATTTACCTGTGCCTGGCTCGCCATAAATAAAAAATGTGCCGCTTCGCGAGGATTTATTTCTAATGACGGAGAGAATATCGTCGATAATATTCTGTTGGTAATCTCTCGGCTCTCGTTTCAAGAATTTGGTTGCGTCATACTTACGGTCGGAATATTCCCACCACCATGGATTGCCGCGACGTTCACGGATGTCGATGATTCTTTTTTCGGTAGCGGCGGTGTCCGCGGCGGTGGTAGTATTGGATAATGTTGTATTATCTAGTCTATCAGTGGTGGCATCATATGTTGCGCGCTTCATAATAATATACATTGTCAGTCCTTGAGAACCATGCTGTGATTCATTTGAACCAATATAACCTATATACCATTTTCCGTAAAATAAGCCGAATGGCTTTCCATTATTGTAAAAAACAGAACGTTTGATGTTCAACTTATTGATGAGTTGGTTGCATTCGGTTTGATCCGTAATTTTATAGCCTTGGATTTTGAAAAAATGTGCGACTATCATTGGAAATGTATAAAGTACGGGAATGGTTGTAATGAGAGACATCAGGATAATGTCGGAAATGGCCATTTTGGAGAATGGGAAATATAATAGGATTACATGAGAACGGTTTATATAAAAATGGCGGGTTCTGGAAGAACGGCGAATTGTGAAATGTCAGTGATTGGCCGAAAATATTCGGTTTGAAAAGTCAGTGATTGTACGAAAATATAATTCTACATATCATTGACAACCAAATGGAATGGAATTCTCTGTTTTCCGCCGAAAATATTTCGTTTAAAATCAATATTTGGTTGAATGGTCGATTCAGTAGGATGGACAAAAATGGACATTTTCCAAATGATAACAAAATGGTAATTTTGCGAGAAATAAAAAACGCAAGAGCATAATAAGTGTATACTTATGCGTTTTTTTATATAGTCAGTCACAAATTACCCATCTAAAAAACGGACATTTTAAAAATGTCCATTTTGGCTATAGCGGCCGAGACTTTTGAAATAACATGAAAAAACACGGTTGTGACTGACATGCTCACAATATATATTTTTGTTCGAAAATATTGTGACTGACTTTTTTGAACGGTATCAGTGGAGGGTGGTTTGACGACCCCCCAAAAATGGACATTTTTTCGGACATGATAACTTTGTTATCATTTGTTATCATTTCATGTAACATAACATTAGACGGCGGATGGTGTAATGTATATTACGATTATAAAAAAAAACGCAACCCGATATAGTGTCGCTTACCATATATAATTGCGTAAAAAAACGCAAGACTGTAAACTCGTGTGTATGTGTATGTGTATGTAAATGAAATTAAATATATTATGGTTTATATATAAAATGTTATTTTTTTGCGATGCTTGTAAATTTTATACGTCAAATCGTTATGACTATAAAAAACATATTCAAACAAAGAAGCATATTTCAAAATATGATGTATCACATTTAGACGAATCAAAAAATGAAAACGAAGAAACTTATAATTCCACTATTGATACCGAAATTGTAGTAAATATAACTGATAGTTCAAATCAATTATATAAACAGTCTATTCTTCCGAAAAAGACAAACCGTCGTTTAAGTAAGAGTCAAACATGTAAATATTGCGGTTTGTCTTATGCTTATTCGTCTGGATTGTCTCGTCATATGAAAACATGTAACAGCGCGATAAATGAAGAAACACAAATAATAGAGACAAATGACACCAACGTTATGAATATGATGAATACAATATTACAAGACAACGTCGCATTCAAAAAGATTATTGCGGATGTTGTAAAAAATACAACTGAAATAATCAAAACAAATCAAGACCTCATGGCGAACCATCAAGACCTTATGGCAAACCAACAAGCAACAACCGATAAAGTATTAGAATTATATAAAAATAATACAGCTTCTGTTACGAATAATAATATTTATAATCACAAAGGCGACAATCACTTTAATATAAACCTATTCCTGAATGAAACGTGTAAGGATGCGATGAATATGAGCGACTTCGTGAATTCAATTGAACTATCAACAAAAGACATGGAAAACGTAGGCAAGAACGGTTATGTAAAAGGAATTTCCAGTATATTTATTGATAATTTGAAAAACACGGATGTTCATAAACGACCGATTCATTGTACCGATCGCAAGCGCGAAGTATTGTATGTAAAAGAAGATGACAAATGGGAACGCGAAGACATAAACTCTCATAACATGATAAATGCCGTCAAAAAAGTTGAGCAAAAGAATATCAACATGATTAATGAATGGGCTAAGCAACACCCTGAATGCGAGAATAGCGATACTCGTTCGAATGAGTTGTATATGAAATTATCGAAGCACGCGTGTGATGGTGAAGATGAAAATATATCGAAGGTTATCAAACACATCGCCAAAGAAATTGTGATCGAACGTAATAGCTTAGTAGAATAAACAATTCATGAAAATATAAAGTTGAAGTTTGGACGAATGTTTATCAATAATATATAAATCCATTTATTAGTTATTATAATATATTGATGACTGGTGCTGTATTATAATGAACAAAATAACTACTAATTACATATACTTGTTACACGAACGAGAGTTTATCAGAACATCCGAAGATATATATAAGGTCGGGATGTCGCGACAATCCAATTTGGATAGGTTTAATAATTACCCGAAGGGTTCTATATTACTATTTCAGATGGAATGTATTGATTGTAGATTTGTTGAGTCCATCTTGCTTCAAGTATTCAAGGACAAATTTTACAAATGCTCCTTTTATGGAAACGAATATTTTAAAGGTAATAAAAAAAGTATGATAGATATCATATATTTAATTATAACATATGAAAGTCAAATACGAGAACGTACAACAGATAGAAGTAAATTTATTGAGGATATTTTGAAAGATAACAGCATAATACGTAATATGAACGATATACAACAACAATTTTTATCGTCTTTGTTACAGAGTGGAACGTCTGTTAATATTCAACCAAACACTAAATTTTACTGTAAAAAGTGTGACTTCTACACTAACAAAATCAGTAACTATAAGGAACATTTGCTGACGAAGAAGCACAATATTACTTCGATTACCATTCCAGCAGAATGTCCGAATTTGGCACCACCCTCTGTTCCAGACCCGGAGCCATCAAATATAGAAGAACCGGATGAACCATCGATAACTAGAAAAACATATAATTGTAAAAAGTGTAATAAACCCTATTTTTCAAAAAAAGGTGTATGGCAACATTCTAAAAAGTGTCAACCATTACCGGCGCCCACCCCAAAGCCCGAATCATCAGATAAATCAACAATCGAGATAATGGCCGCAACTATGATGGAAATGTATAAAACAACCCAACCAAAATAAAACCCCACCTTATAATAATATGAACAACAGCGTTGATGTTATTATCGTCGGAAGCGGTATCGCCGGACTATACACCGCCTACCAAATCAAACGCCTCGCGCCAGCGAATACCACCTTTCTCATTTTAGAGAAGAACCCGAAAAAGTGGATGGGCGGTCGCGCCGGTAACGAAACATTCTATGGTTCCAACGTGGTTGTAGGTGCCGGCGTCGGACGTAAGAATAAGGACCACGCACTTATACAATTACTCAAAGACACCGAAACGCACTACTCGGAGTTCAAATCTACGCGAAACTACACGATGTTTCAACCCGTCGATCTCATGGATATGATGCGAACCCTGAAAGCAGAATATAACGCTCACCCCACCCGACATCAAGATAAGACATTCAAGCAATTTTTCATAGATATATTTGGCATCGAAAGATACAAAGATTTCGTCATTACGACCGGTTATACAGATTTCGAAGATGCCGACATCTATGAAACGTTGTATCATTATGGAATGGACGATAATGTAAATAGCGGATGGGCTGCTCTCCACATTCGTTGGAGTGACCTCGTCGAGAGATTGTATCACAGAATAGGTGAAAAGCATTTCAGGTTTTCGACAGAGGTGGATAGGATAGTGTCTCACGTTGATACCAATTATCGGTTTGAAATCACGACAAACGCCACCAATCATAAAACATACCATGCGAATCAAGTGATCGTTGCTACTACGATACAAGGAGTCCGGAAAATCGTTCCAGGTGCGTCATCGCGGACAAGTATATACCATCACATCAAAGGCCAACCCTTTCTTATTATATATGCGAAGTTCGACAGAGTAAGCACCGAAACCATGAAAAAGTATGTCCAGGCATTCACCGTAGTTAGGGGTCCGCTTCAAAAATTGATACCGATGGACCCGAATAAAGGAGTATATATGATAGCTTATACGGACAACGAACATGCGAAACGACTAAAAGCGAAGGGCGCACTTGAAAATACGCCGATAGCTCGCGAAATGTATTCAAAGTGGATAAAAAACGCACTTGGAATACCGGATAAAGAACCGCCGCTGAATATAATAGCGATTCGAGATTATTACTGGAATGATGGGACGCATTATTATGCTCCGCTGAATACACGCGAATATAAAACCCGATCCGACTTTATTCGAAAGGCACAACATCCGATGCCTGGAATGGTGGTTGTCGGAGAGGTAGTGAGCCGACACCAAGGATGGGTCGAAGGTGCGCTGGAAAGTGTGGACGCGGTAATGAATGATATTACTAGATCTGGAAAATAGTGCGACAAAGTTTATCGAACCGGTCATCGTCCACTTTAGTCGACGCAATATTGTGTATTTCAATACGATTTGACTTGCTTGTATATTCCTGGTTCGAATGAAAACAATCGCCACATACCAATATTACAATTATTTTGTATTTTAAGTTTGGATATTTTGTTTGAAGAACGAGATCTAAATTTTCAGCGTCCTCAAGGTCGCTGGTAATATTCGTATATTTCCCGTTGTGCTCTTGGTGATGATGAGGCGCATGCCCTTTTCTAATAAATATAAGTTCTTCGGTAGCGGACTTACATAGTTCCATGAATCGGTTGTATCGTCGAACATATTTTTCTGTATCCTTTTGTAATAAATGAGGATGAACAAAATCATGGTGGAAATACATATCGTACTGGTTGATTCGTTTGTTAAGAGGTTCTGTAAATGATTTGAAATCGTCATTTATACATGATGATACGCCATTATATGTGACGGTCCAGTCAAATGGAAACGAAAAACTTCGTAAATTATGTTTTTTTATAAAATCCGCCAATCCACAATCCACGCCAATAGGTACAATCATTCCAACGTTTATAAATATTATATTGATTCTCCCTTTATGTATGTTATAATATCGATTGTCAAAATATAAAGTATATACCCACCGGTTGTAACTAATGGGAAGTATTCAATCATGATTGTGTATTATATTGTATTATATATAACATAATACGAAAATGTCCGCACCCTATAGTCTTTGAGGCAAGAGGACGCGGCGTTATGCGACTTCCGCCACCACCCGCTCCAATTCGGAAATCCGGATATGCGGTAACTCGGTATGTGCTTCCCAGAAATATTTACAATACGACCACTTGAAATCCAGTTTATCGCAATAATAATGCGAATATGACCTCTTCAACTTTTCCGCCAGCAACGGAGGCAACAGTCCATGTGATGCCATCGGAAGGACATAACACAACTGGACCAGATCTCGAACTGGGTTTTTTATAACTGTAGTAGCATCGGGAAATAATGCTGTATCTAAATGTGGCATATAACGCATTAAATCAACCAGAAGCGGCGCATAAGGATATGTATAGGTCCATCGCCAATCCACGCAACCGGTCGAATAATATCGCATAGTCCATTCCAATCCTTCGATATAATTCACGCAAATCATCTGAAGTCGATCGATACTTCCAGAACCACTACTACCACCACGCCTTTTACCGCCTTCGCGTTCGCGTTCGCCTTCACGTTCTCTAGCATAAATATCGATTCCAAACAACGCATCATAATATCGAAACTCCCAATTCTCTCGAAAGGGGTCGATATATTTCTCGGCCGCACGCTCTTGAAGAGGGATCGTCATAAATTCGTTCAAAGAATGACATCGTTCGATATTTCCAACCATTTGGACGACGCGATTACATGCGATTTTCGTAAGTTCGCGAATATCGACGACGACGACGACGTCATTCACAACTGGTGGCTGTTTCGTATTATCTTCGTTGTTATCCTTTCCGGATTTATTATTATTATTATTATTATTATTGG
>Ga0214921_10009456_pt1 | contig 12335 bp, 13 predicted proteins | sample LL1505_MetaG_FD_177992 | JGI IMG/M metagenome (GOLD analysis project Ga0214921, IMG submission 177992) | Freshwater microbial communities from Lake Lanier, Atlanta, Georgia, United States - LL-1505 | ecosystem: Environmental > Aquatic > Freshwater > Lake | place: USA: Georgia | collected... | reverse complement strand
CTAAAGATGACAAAATATATTCATTTTTAATAATAATAGATTTTATAGATTTATTTTTCATGATCTTATATATGTATCTAAAATAAAAATAGAAAAAAGAAATAAAGAAACTATTAAACAACACTTTTAAAAATAAATAAATTTTAGAAAATCATATTATATTTTTCTTCTCCAATAGCATTTTTAAGTTTTATTTTTAGTTGATTTATATAATTTTCACCATATGATTTTGCCAAATCTAGATTATTTTTAAACGAATCAAATGGTGTTTTAAGCTCTAGTTTTTTATCAATCAATACTTTAATTGCTGGTGTAAAATCGGCAACAATACAATATTGAAGCATCATAAAAAGAGCAGTAACACCGATACATGTCTCTTTATCAATCAATTCTTCTTTAGATCCATAATGAATTGCAGATTTAACATCTCTATTTTCAATAACTTTATGTAGAATACTTTGTGAACTCATATAATGAGTCCATCCGGTAATAGGATCAGAAGCGTAAATTTTATCACCGATCTGAATAGATGTCATATTTAGTATATACTTTAATTAATTAACAATTACATATCATTATATATTATATATTTATATTTTTCAATTTTTATAAAAAAATTATTGAATATGCTTTAGCATGTGAATCAATTTTTTATCTGAGCCTTTAGTTTTAGATATTTATTTTTATATTTCAAATATTTTTCTCTATATCCACCACTTTGTGGTAATTGATCATTTACATAAAAAAAATTAAATAGAACATTACTAGATTGACCTTCTTTTAATTCAGGAGCAATTTCCAATGGAATTTGACATATCAATTCTGTAAGTTTATAACCTGATGTTGGTGGGTATTTTGTTTTAATTTTGTTTATAAATATATCTTTATTATCATCCAATATTATAGTATCAGGTTTAATTTTACCATATTGCCAATCAGGATTAAGATATAATATTGGTAATCTAATATTGCGATTTCTTTTTATATCTAAACAATGATCGACAAGTTTATCTATTGTAGTATATATTATAATTCTATCACCTATTCTTGGAGATTTTGATATATTACCTATCTTCTTTTTAAAATCTTCATCATCTTTTGCATATTTCATTGAAAAATATATTCCGTATTGCATATTTGCATGACCTCTAAATAAATGTTCAATAAACATATTTTTTTGTATATCTGAAACTGGTTCTAAAAATATTTTCTGTATTATTTCTCTATTCATATTTTTTATTTTAGTTTTGTCATCGTCTGATGCATTTTCTATATCATTTATATAATTTGATTTATCTAGATAGTAATTTAATATTTCAATAATATTATTATATTTATCACCCAATTCTTCTTTTTGTTTTTTAATAAAGTCATTAATATGTATTTCTTCATCTATTTGATATAAATATCCAATTAATTTAGGTATTAAATCTACAAATTGTGGACCTTTTTCTAATTTAGCTCGTCTTTTTGTATAAACGTATAATTTTAATTCTTCTGCCATATATAATATTATTATATTAAGAAAAATAAAAAAATTATTGAAGAGTTGATTCGTATTCAAAAAGCATCATTTGAATCTGTTTAGCATCTTGTGCTGTTAGAATAGCGTAAGTGTATTCGCCACATTTCAAAGGAAACAAATCATTATATTTATTTTTACACTTTGAATAATTCATATTGAATTCTGAGCGCTGGAGATACGCCCATCCACCCTTTTGGTAAGTCACTTCTCCATCACTGTAAATGTGATAGATAGTGTTGCCATTAGGCGATTCATTCGGATCAACCAAACTAGGATTATGTGCTTTGCCGATAGTTTTGCGGATCTGTTGAAGAAAAATGTCTGACTGAGAAGCCATTTGGAATAATAGTAAAAATAATAATATGCATTATAATATATTAAGATTTTCAATTTTTCTCCTCTTATCTTAGAAGAAAAATTGAAAATCTTAATATATTGGATTACTATAATAAATTGATATAACATATAATAATGTCTACTGACATGACTTTTTCTTCTTCCGTCATCGCTTCTGATGATATTTTCTGCGACGACATTTTTGTCAAGCCGACTGGCAAGACTCTGCGCAAAATTTACAATGTCAACTATGTTGCCGATCCAGAGATGTATTGCAAACGTGATGTTAACGGCACTTTTGTTCCGACAACTGATGCTGACGTATCATTGAAGTTACGTGACGTGTGCCTTAACACTAATGCAACTCCTACCAATAGCCGTAATTCGTTTAGTTTTTACGGAAAGTCTATTTCTCTGCGTAATCACGGGCTGTTTAATACTGTTTTTGATGAGCTTGAGAAGCATTGCATTTCCAAGAAGGTCACATCAAATATGCGATCTGGCAATGATGTCACTGAATACGTGTTGCCAGTGACCGGACATTTTGATTCGGCTACCCTTTATCAAGAGGACATTTACAAGCCAGTCGCGTGTCCGAAGAAGCAGTATGTGAAGCAGAAGACGCAGCAACAAACTCGTCGTCGCAAGTTTCGTTCGTGGAAGTACTACGAGGCACAGAAGACGAAAGCTGATAAGTCCCGCTACATTCGTATCAATGGCAACATGTATTCGGTTAATAATATTTACAAGCGTTCAGGCACTGACTTTGTTCCTGTTGTCATTCACAAGAAGTCCGATGAGCCGACTCTTAATGCACATAACCAGTCTGTGCGTAATCGTCGTTCTGTCGGTACTGCGATTACTATTAGTTTCATTAAGGATACGAATCTTACGGGGTTTGTGCTTGAGCCTGAGCCGATGAAGTTTGAATATATTTATGAAGATGTCGACACTCGTCGGTCTCAGCGCCGTGGTCGTGGTTTCATCAAGTGTCTTGTGAATGATCCCGGATTTATCACAAAGTTCGAGGTGCTTTATCGTTCTACTCTGACTGATGGTCAGTGGGTCAAGTACAACATCTTTGATGGAAATGACAACAACCACACTCCCACCAAGATCGTGTTTGACGAGGAGATTGTGGCCAAGGAGATCAGGATTATTCCTCTTACTTATATCAATTCTTTCGAGAAGGTCGGTGTCGCTCCGTTCACCACCATTATTCCAGAAGAGAAGAAGGATGAGAATGAGACAGTGACGTATTACATCGAGACTACTAATCGTCCAAGCAGTATCTATACTTACGCACCAGATGTTCTTTGCTGGGGTAGTAGCTATTGGCGACGTCATAACTACAAAAAAGGAGACAATAAGATTAAGCAACGTGAGTTTCGCGAGTTGTGCGATCTTTAAATAGACTTTATTTATATGTTTAACTTTTAATTTTTTTTCTTCTAAAAAAATTGTTTCAGCGTACCTCAATAATTTTTTTTAGAAGAAAAAAAATTGAAATTTTAACAGTCATTAAATTCTATAATTTAATTAGATATCATTTCAGATATGTCTAACACAATGGATTTTAAGACTGTTGTTATTCACGGCAAGAATGCCCCCAAGTCGCGTGATATTAATCTAAATAACGTAAAGACGAAAGCAGAAATGAATCGTACTGGTGGAATGAATGCTGCATCTCTCGAACGAAAAATTGATGCAGGTACGATTACTGCACCAAAGACAGTCCCACGCGAAGTATCTACTCTATTCCAAACACATCGTACGAGTATTATTAATGCAGAGGGTAAGTCTATGACACAAGATGCTTTTGCAAAGCAATCTTGTGTACCACATGTAGATACAAAGTTTATTCAACAACTTGAGTCAGGTCAACTTCTTATGAATCATGATAACAAGACAACACTTCGTGCTCTTCAACGCAAGCTAAAGATTGAACAATTTGTTCTTCCTTAAAATATTTTTTTTATGTAATTTACTAAAATAATATAATTTACTAAAATAATATAATTTACTAATATCCTTAAAGGATAAAAATTGAAAAAATATATCTTAAGTAAACTATATCATATATTACTAAACTATATTATAATTATGTATCTTTTCTTTGTTATCCTTTCTCTTATTCAAATTGTTAACTCTGCAAAAATTATACAACTTACCAATGATAATTTTGTATCATTGCGTGGTCCTGTAACATCTACATCAATAGCTGAACTTATTACACAACTTATAGAAAAAACTGCAGATGTCAGATATATATTTCTTAACACAAATGGTGGAAGTGTAAATGCTGGATTAAAACTTATTAATGTTATAAATGATTTAGGAAATTATGGAATTGAAGTTAATTGTATAGCTGATACTGCTATTTCTATGGGATTTGTTATTTTTCAATCATGTACAAATCGATATGTATTATCACATTCAACACTTATGCAACATCAGATGTCATTAAATGGTGTCGGTGGAAAACTATTAGAAATTAATTCTTATATGTCTCATATTAATAACATAGAAGATGAATTAAATGGACTACAAGCTGAACGTATTAATATTAGTCAAACAGAATTTGAAAACAAAATATCAAATGATTGGTGGTTAACTACAAGTGAAGCAATTAGATTAAATGTTGCCGATACAGTGGTTATGATTAAATGTAATTTTAAAAACGAAAAAGAAATGGTAATAATTAATAGTATTTTTGGAGATATTGAACTCATATATATGAAATGCCCTCAAGTTGCAACTCCTATTAAAATTAATTTTAAATTGAATGATTCAGTTAATAATTCTGTTAATGAACATGAAATCAAAAATATTATTGATTCCAATTATGTTAAACTTGATAAAATAAATCTTAATACCAAAACACCAAGATATTTAGATATGTTTATTGATATTATTGGAAACATATAAACAACACATATATAACAACACATATCCTTTAGTGATTAAAAGATATGAAAAATGCGATATAAAGAATATAAAATATTATTTATTTATACTAATAATGAATAATATTATAGTTCCAGATATATTAAGTTTAATAAATGAAAATAAATTAGATTCAGAATATAATGTTCTTAAAGAATTAGAAGATATGATTATTGATTTATATGAAAAAAAATCAGAATCAGATATATTAAAAAATCCATTATTATTATTACTTGAATTAAAAAAAAATAATGATTATAATATAAAAATACATTCTGATATCGATATAGATTTTTTAAAAAATGAAACAAAAATAATAGAAAATATTGATAATATTGTTATGACAGGACCTTATATTCGAAAGGTGTTATTAGATGATAAAAATATAAATAAAAATACGTTTAAGAATGAGATATTTCTTAATGTGATAAATATAGATCCAAAAATATTAATTGATAATACATTTACTGAAGTATCTGATATGTATTATAAAAAAATTAATAATATTTTTGTCTACATAATGAAACAAAATTATAAAAGTCCATCAGAAATAATATTATCAAATTATAATCTTAAGAGAATAGGTTATTCAGATGGAAAAATATATTGTTCAGCTATGTTTATTGCTGATTATGTTAGATATTGTTTAACAATAAATTTTGATATTACTGATCCAGTATTTAATACTAAATTAGATATTTTTGATTTACATAATAATCAAAATAAAAAAGATTTATCTCTATTAGAATTAATTAATAAAAAAAATTTTGAAGAATATAAGATTGGAAAAAATATAAGATTAGAAAAATATGATATATTTTTTACAATAAATAAAGAAAAATTAACACCAATTGAATATGTTATAAAATTATATCTTGAAGAAGAAAATGATATTATAAAAACACAATTAAGATTAATTATTTTAGATCTATTAGAACATAAAAATCAAAGACCTCCTATATTTTATGCATATATAAATAATCTTGAAGAATATGATTTAGAATTATATGACATTTTGGCAGAAAATAAATTATTTAAACAAATAAAAAATGATATTGATTTTGTTATAAAATCTACAAATGATATTAATAATTTAATATTAAAGTTTTATATAATAAAAGATATGAGTGATGATTTTTATTCTTATTTAAAATACAAAGATAATACAAATATTAAATTAGATCATGATATTTTTAATATGATTGTACAAAATGATCCAAAGAATATAATAATTAATGGAATAAAAAATAATTTTTTTAGTGATAGAAGTAAATATAAAATAATATTATGGACACAAAATCTAGATTATTTCAATATTATAGGTGATGATTTTAATATAGATATCGCAACAAATTATATTAATGAAATCATTGAGAATTGTTTTATTAAATCATTCTATTTCCTCTACAAAGTAGATAATACAATAATAAATATACTAGATGATGTTAATAATAATTTTCTACATAATATTACTGAAAAAAATAAATATAATGATATGATAACATTATTGATTAAATTAGATGATACTTTATTATTTAAAAAAAATAAACAAGGAGAAACCCCTTTAATTCTTCATGCCAAGAATAAGAATTTTAATATATTAACTCATCTAATAAATTACACAATAGAAAGCAATAATGATAGTCTCTTTGAAGTATGTGACATAGATAAGAATAATATATTACATTATATATGTCAATATGAAGATTGTTCAAATTTAGTTAAAAAGATTGTAATCATAAAACCAGAATTAATTGATATGCAAAATAAAAATTTTGAAACACCTATTATAATTTCAGCAAAACATTATCAAGAGAATAATGTATATTTTTTGAAAAGTAATAAAGCAAATATGAATTTAATTGATATATATGGTAATACAGTTTATCATTATATTTGTCTAAATGAATTATGTATTGGTATGGCAATAGAAAATAAAGAAAATATGTTTAATTATAAACCATCTGATTATTGTAAAATATCTAATAATTATTATTATTTTGTTGGTTAAGAACATTTTTTTGTTCCGTCTAAATTAGAACCAGATTTTACTTTACAACTACCGTTACATTGTTCATTTCTATCACAATTTGAGCCTTTACCTTTTTTTTCTTTACAAGTGTTACCCATCAATCCAAATAAGTTTCTACCACAATATTCTTTCTTTGTATTGCATTGATCATCATTTTTACATTCATGACCAACTGTACCACCTTTAATTTGTCTTTTTAATTCCAAATATTTTGTTTTATATTTAATGTATTTTTTATAATAATCCATTTTTTTTCTTAGTTAATTATATAAAAAATGGATTATTATAAAATAATACAATAATAATTAATAATACTAATATAATAAATAATATATATTTTATATATTTTATATTATTTGAATCAGTTTTTTCTCTTATTTGTATGTCTGTACCAAACTCAGTATTTGTCTCAGAAGGTTCACTTAGTATTAAATTTGTTTTTACCGCATATATATTTATATTATTTGAATTATTAGATATTTCTGTATCTAATTGTGATGATATCGGAAACATATCTAATAATTTTTTGGCACCTTTATTTGTAACAATATATCCAAATAATCCATAAACTCTTGATAATTTATAGAAATAATCATTAATATTTTCATGTGGATATTTTAGTGTACTAGGACTATAACCAAGAAATAATAAATCATAATCGAAATTAATATTTTTTTCTAATTCATTTAATCTTGTTATTAAATCTAAATTATCTATAGCATTAAATCTAATATCATCTTCTAAAATTAAACATGCATTTATATTTTCATCAATTATTTTCTTATATATTGATCTTTGACTCATTATTAATCCTATTGCTCCTTTTGTTAAAACTGTATACATTTTTTTAGCAGATGTTGCATCATTGATTCCATTCGGTGTGATTATATTTTTATCAATTTTATCTAGATTTAGTTTACGTCCATCAATTGCATTTAATCTCTCAGACATTGATTGAAGATTATATTTATCTAATAGATTTTTCATATGGACTAATCTATCTTTGCGTCTTTCTAAATTTATATATATTATTTTATCAAATAGCATATATAATATGAAACTAAATTATTTCAAAGTAAACTAAATTATTTTAAAGTTAACTAAATTATATTAAAGTTAACTAAATTATATTTTGTTCGATCAATAATACAGATCCAAATAATAATAATGTAAAAGTATTAGATATAAATGTTGATTTAGTAATGTTATATTTTAACCAAAATAAAATTAATATACCTAGTGTTATTATTAATATTGATTTGCGTGGTACATTGTGATTTTTATCAATATTAATAACATCATCTAATAATCTTGATGCACCTAACATCGATATCAATACAGTATTTGCAGTAAAAATACATGCAGCAATATTTATAACATTATTATATTTATCTGTATTTATTAAATTTTGTAAAGAGTTTGTAATAGGAATATCATTAAGTTTTTCATCATATTTGTATTTTGTTTTCAAATTCATTGTGTATGCATACACAATTCCCAATAAAGTATATATTAATATAGTTATATATAAACTATGTTTAATAGATTTTGGTATATCTGTAAATGGATTTTTTGATTCTTTATTTAATTTTACCATAACTTCAAAACCAAGATAGCTAAAAATTATAAGATATGCTCCTTTTATTATATTCCATATTTCTGATTTAAAATTTTCTGATTGTTTAAATGAATAATATTTTGTAAAATCAGTTGATTTATCAATTATCATCTTATAAAATCCAATTAAAATCAATAAAATTAAAATACCTATACCAACAATTGTCATTAAATTATTAAAATTTGCTAATATATCAATTTTATAAATATTCAATAAATAGCATATACCTATTAGAAGAAGAAATGATATCTCGTTTTTTATATTCGTCATATGAGAAAAATATGATGCAAATGCGTCTCCAACTATATATCCACCAAATATAAATCCAATTATAGTTAATATTAATATTAGATTAGACCAATTTATTCCTAATTTAGTAGTTAATATATGTTGTTCTATGTTATCAACATTGTTATATTTTTGTGGTAATTTTGCATAAGCATTACCAAATATTAACATAAATAAACCACCTAAAAATATCGAGATCCATGTTTTTTCTTTGGCATATCCATAAACATATTTTATTAAGAAAAATATACCAGCGCCAACTATATGTCCAATTGATGCAAATAATAAATCAGAATAATTTAATTTTTTTTCATATAAAACCATTTAATAAGCTATATTATAGTTTATTAAATTATTTTTTGTCAACTAAATTATTTTTTGTCAACTAAATTATTTTTTAATTTTAAATATTTTGTTTTATATTTTAAATATTTATTTTTATATTTATCACCACCTATTAAAGGAACTTTAGATCCACACAGATCTATTGACTCAAATTCTTGAGTTAATACATCAATATTTTTCGCTATATTTTCTATATTAAATTTTGATAATATTAAACTCATATATTTCATCATATCTATTAACTTAATTAAATTTTCTAAATAACCTATTTTATTAATTAATTCTGCTAATTTATCAATAAATTTAATAATACCACTATCTTCTTCCATTCTTTGTCTTTTATAAAAAGCATTTAATCCATTTAGTTTATTTAGACATTTTGATTTATTAGAATCAATCTTTATTGATGTATATTTTAATAAACTTATCGCTTGAAGTCTACTTATGTCATCCCGGATAGTAATTTCTAATATATAAGAACATTCTATAATCATTTTATTAAATTGTAGGAAATTATTTACAAATTCTTTTTTGTGATATAATTCAATTATAATCATAAATATTAATCTATTAATTCTATATTCAAATTTTTTATCAACCCATGGAAATTCGGACATATCAAATAATATATATATTAAATCATTTAAATGTCCATAAATACTATAACTAAAATATTGTAATTTTTTACCATAAAGGTAATATATATATGTATTATATTCTTTATCTATATTACTATAAAATTCTTTTAGTGCTGTTGAATCTTTTTTAAATATTACAACATCAACTAATTCTGCTGAAAATTTAGAACATATTGGATTAGATTGATCTTCCATATTTTGAAAACATCCTACAAAATTTATTTTTAATCTTTGCAAACAAAAAGAAGCAATGTTTTCACCACTTTTTATATATACATCATTATTTAAACTAAATTGAATATCTGATCGTATGCCTGTGTTTATTTGTTTAATATACATATTACTATCTGTATTACAAATAAAAGTCATATTTTCATTTAAATACTCGGATATTTTTTGTAGTATTTGATGATTTGGTTCACCTTGTGGTTGATATACATATATAAGTTGATTATTTGAATCGAGAAAACTAATATTCAATAAATTACCACATTTAGTATATTGAACACATATATCTTTTAATTCATCATCTTCTTTAATATCTTTTATGGCTTTATCTATTTCAATTATCTTTTTTCCCATAAGATCTGGTGTTATTTTAGTTTTATCTATAATTTGATTAGTATTAGATGTTTCATATATTTTATTTTTGATAATATTTAAAACATGTGTTGTATAAAAACATACAATATAGTAAACAAATTCAAATGAAATACCATTTGTATCAAAATTAATATTTGGATTTATCATAATTACATAATCAGAATCACTTCTTTTAAAATATTTTTCCAAATCTCTAAAAAAAGCATCATTTTGTGTATCTCTAAAAATACATCTGTATTTATCAAATAATATTTTTAATGTTGTACCTCCTTTATATAAAAAAATTATGTCTGTATTTTGTAATTGTTGTTTTCCGTTTCCTCTTATAATAACATTGAAATGTTCTAAAATATGTGTTACCATTTTATTAAATAAATTATTTATTAAATATTGAAATCTAAAAATATTTTCCTGATTTCCTTCAAAACAAATATTTGATATAATATCATCAAATACATTGTTTATTTTTTTTTTACATTTACTTTTTAATGTTCTAATATCTATGTCATCGATGTCCATATCTTCTGCATAAAGTGTATATGTATCGTCTTTATTAATAATATTTGTACTATTTAAATTATATGTAGAACCTAAATTTCTATATATACTTGACAATATAGTATTTTCTCTCATACTTGTTAACATCAAACCATCAACGACATCAAAATTTTCTACAACCTCATCAATAGCTGATAAAATATGATCACCCATATATATATATATATAACTTAAGAAAAATTAAAAAAAAATAAATTATTTTTGTCTTGCAAATTTATCTACTATATCATTATGAATAGATTCATAATCTTGTTTTCCAGTATGTGATCTAACATGCTGAAATTTTATTTTTCCATTATGTTTTTCTATTAAATCATCTATATTTTTTATAATATCTTGATTCATAACCGGTTTTCCAGTTGACGAGATCCAATTATTTTTTTTCCAATTCTTAATCCAAATGGTCATACTTTTTATTGAATATTCTGAATCAGTATAAATCTTAATATTAATATTATTATTATATTCATTAACTAATTTTATTGCTTTATATATTGCATATAATTCAGCTCTTTGATTTGTCTTGGGTTCTAATGTAAATTCTTTACTTAAATCTGGTATTTCACCGTTTGGAAAGTGTATTCCATATCCACAATATTGATTTATTTTTGATTTAACATGTGAACCATCAGTAAATACTATTATCTCTGGCATAATTATATTATATACTTAACTATTATATTATAAATTATTATTTGTAATATAATTATAAATCAGTTTTTATTAAATAAATAATTTATAATTTAAGTAGATCTTTTATCTTTTCATTTTTTAGTTCGGCTACAATATAATATTGTATTTTTTCGTTACCTGGATGTGTTAAATTTGTTTTAAGTGGACATCTTTTTCCGTTATTTTCAAACCATATCATTAAATTACCTTTATTTTCTTTATCTAATTTTACATCAGATATTTCAACTGATAGAATTATTTTATATTCTATTCCATCTTTCTGAATTACATTCATCGTAATCAGATCAAATAAACAAGTACCACTTAAATGTGATTCATTTATATGAGAAAAATTTGATTCTATAAAACAAGAATTGTCTTCATGTGTAAAATTTGTTAAAGTTACAGTTGGCAATGTATCAGAATATCCAACCCATTTTATTATATATAGATCATCTTTCACATATTGTATTTGATAAATTTTTTGTTTATCTTTAATGTATTCATCCGTTGTAGCAAAATCTTCATCTGATGATAAATCGGATGATAAATCAGATGATAATTCAGGATTTTGATTCGAATCGCTCATATATTATATGAATAATTATATAGTTAACTATATTTGAGTTAAGTATATTTGAGTTAAGTATATTTGAGTTAATTAAATTATATTTGAGTTAATTAAATTATATTTGAGTTAATTAAATTATATTTGAGTTAATTAAATTATATTTGAGTTAATTAAATTATATTTGAGTTAATTAAATTATATTT
>Ga0214921_10009455_pt1 | contig 12335 bp, 9 predicted proteins | sample LL1505_MetaG_FD_177992 | JGI IMG/M metagenome (GOLD analysis project Ga0214921, IMG submission 177992) | Freshwater microbial communities from Lake Lanier, Atlanta, Georgia, United States - LL-1505 | ecosystem: Environmental > Aquatic > Freshwater > Lake | place: USA: Georgia | collected 2015-05-28 | reverse complement strand
AATATACTTCGGCCAAATATACTTCAACCGAATATACTTCAGCCAAATACACCATTAAACATTTCTGAAAAAATAAATATTGTTACACAAAATATAAAAAAAAAGATTAGAGATATTAGAAATTTGACACAAACAAATATTACATCTAGAGAATTATATATTGAAAAAAAGGAGGAAAATCAGATTAAAATTAATAAATATGATGAAACTTTTTTTAATATATATCATTTGACATTTAAAATATTTAAAAATTTATTCAAAGAATTAATAAATGATTTGAATAATAATGAATTTATAACTTTTTTGAATAAGCAATTATCAGAATGTTCTGAATTTAAATGGTTATTAATTAAAGGTAATGCTTTCAATACAAATAATATTTATTATAGAATACCATTAAATGGACATGAAGATAATTATATTACAAAAACAAAAAATATGGATATTAAATGTGATATTGCCGATTATGCACATACTTTTAAATATTCATCAGTTTATAATTTATTAGACAATATGAATTATTATGTATTTTCTGATAATAATAATTATAATATACAAAATTCATTAATATTATACGGTCATATCAATAATACATTAAATTTATTTACAAATTCATATGATAAAAAAGAAGAATTAAAATTTGATGGAATAAATTATAACATATATGATTTTTCACGAAAAAATTATATATATATGATAAATAATATTAAATGTGTTTATCAGAAAATTTTAGAAGACAATGAATATTCAACAAAAAATATATTAACAAATACATATTTTGATATAATTTTATCAGGAATAAATTTAATAAATATTTTTAAATTATTTGAATTTGAACAATTTTATGAAATTGTTAATATAATGCAAAAAATTAATATATATATGAAAAATCCATTGTTGGATTATTACATAAATAAATATAACACTGTACACACTATTAATTATAATGATTTATTGATATATTTAGATAAATATATTAAAATATTATTTTTTAATTATACACAATTAGAAGTACTTCCATCTGATGATTTATTTTATACAACATTTTTTAATATATATAATTTATTTGATGATGATAATATCAAAAATAAAATTAAAGATCAAGAAGTATATTTAAATTTTATATTTGCTAAAAGTCCAGGTAAACTTAAAAAAGAGTTACAAAATTTCAGTCATGTAAATACAAAATATAATGAATTTAATTCAAAAGGATATTATTTATATTATGTTAAACAAATATCTTCTAAAAAATTTGTATCATATCATGATCATATACAATTCACTACATCGGATGTATTAAATAATAAATCGGAGCAAATTGAAATACCAATACAATATATTGTCAATAAAAATTTAACATATACTTTTGTATGTAATCTATCAATATTTAATAAATATATATCATATAAATTAAGTAACATTAAAATTAAAAATATAGATTTTAATAAAATTGGGAAAGATTTATATCACAATAATGAATCACATATTAGTCAAATATTAGATACTGATTTTAAATACATAAATAAACAATCTTTTTTTAAAAACAATCAACCAGATAATAATATTGAATATAATGCATTATGTAACGATTCATCTATAATTAAAATAAAAAATGAAGAAAATACATATAAAATGTATTATACTAATAAGTTGATAAATGGAGAAATATTAAAATTAATTGATATTATAAATAATTCTAATAGAAAAATTGCAGATATATATTTTAAAATATTTTTAATGATAAATTCAAATATAGATGAAATAGATAAATCATCACATATATATGAATATAATGATTTATTGCTTATAAATAATGAAACAAATAAAAATGAATATTATTTTATTGTTCCCGAACTTAATGAATATTTCAAGTATGATGTTGATAGTAATAAATTATTATATAGAGATAACGAAATAATATGTGATAATATACCATATATTGTAAATAAATTTATTTTTAATACTCCATATTTGTGCGTGTTAATAAATAATACATATAATTTACTTGGTTGTGGTTTTGAAAATAAAATATTATATACATTACCTTTGCCATTAAATGATATGTTTCAAAATTATGATGACAATATGTTTTATTTATTAAAAGAATTATTAAATAATTGTTGCTTTAATGAAGCAGAAATTTTATTAATAAAAATAATGGAATACAATAAAATTAGTAATATCGATTATAAAAATAATAAAAAAATTACAATAAATTTAAATAATTTTATTAAAGAGCATCAATTATTTGCAATATATTATAATTATTTTATGACTGTGCTTGAATTTATAGATAAATTAGAAATAATTATAAATGGAAAAAAAATTATAAAAGAAATAAATAAAAAACAGAAATATATGTATATCAATCAAATGTATATATATGATAAATTAAATTTTATATTAATTGATAAATTTGAAGATAATACATTAAATATTCCCTTAACAAATATATCTGACAATATTTTAAAAAAATTGCATATTAGTAAAATACAATATAAATATGAGCGAATACATGATGATAAATGGCAAAAATATATTACAGAAACAATTAAATCTATTAAAATAGTAGATTTTTTATTGCTAGGTATTCTATTAAATAAAATAGTAAGGGATGATTATAGTATATCTCCGACAGGTATACCAATTGATAAATATCCTATACATAAATATATATATAATTATTCAATATTTTATTTTAATACTATATATTTTGCACATACACCAAATAATATAAGAGAAAAAAATAATATATATTATTTAAATCATAATAAATATATACATAATCCTATAGAAATATTAATTCCTACAAATTATTTAAAAATGAATTTTGATATGGATATAATTGATATAAATAAAACTTACATTAAACATGAATTAAATATTACAGAAAATCTTAGAACAGACTATGAATTATTTATAGATAATAAAAATAGAAATCCTTCAAAATTTGTAATTAAATCAACTATTGAAAATATTATTAAACAATTAATATTAAAATTAAGAACAAATATTAGTAATCTAAATCGTAAAACAATTGAACAAAATATAAATAATTTTATGTCATTTGATAATACAAAAGAAATATTGTATAATAATAATTATGAAAATTTTTTACAAATTATGACTATAAATAAATTATATGATTTAATAAATATTATATATGATATCTATACAGGTACAAATAATGATAAATATGATATAACTTCTTTCATAAATAAATTAAATCAAGATCCATATTGGATACATAATAAAACAATATTGTCATCAATATTATGTTTTGAATATATATTTGGAAATTATATTCGAAAAAATCAAGATGATTTTATAAATACATTATACGATGATATTAATACAGAAGATGGAAAAAAAATATATCAATTATTAATGGGGGAAGGAAAAACAAGTGTAATTGCACCAGTGTTAACATTAAAATTGCTAAATACAGATAAAAATATATTTCATGTGATTCCAGAAAATTTAATAAAACAGTCGGTTAAAATTTTTAATCCAATTTTTCATAAATTAAATAAATTGTATTTTAGTTATATTGATAATGTTAAAAATGAATTTCCAGTGTTTACAAAAATAAATATAATTTCTGATACAAATTTAAAATATCTGACACTAACAAATATTCAGAATAAAATGTTCAGAACTAAAATGAAGGATAATTATTATATATATGATGAAATTGATGAAATAGCTGATCCATTAAAATCACAATTTAATATAGTATCTGAAAAACCACAACAATTGCAAAATGGAGATAAAATATTTAATATAGTACATGATTTTATTTATAATCTATATTTCAATAAAGAAGATATTTATGTACATAAAAGAAAACAATTAATAGATAATGGTTTTGTTATAAATCCTCATTTATATTATGAAAAAGAAACAATAGATCCTGTAATAATAACAATTATAATGAAAATATATTATAAGGTTATTAAAAAATATGATAAAAAATGTGCTATAATTTTAAATAAAATTATAAATAACGAATCATTATCAGAACCTGAAAAAATAAGTGCAAATGAACGTTTAGAAATATTAAATAATTTATATAATTTTTCAAAATTAATACCAATAATTATAAAAAAAATACACAGAAGACATTTTGGAATAAAATATAATGATTTGAAATTAAATGAATTATATAGTAATATTATTGAAAAAAATGAAAAATTTATAAATTATAAAATAAAAGATTTTTTTATTGCAGTTCCATTTTTATTTAATGAAACGCCAAGTGATAAATCAGAATTTTCAGATTATTTATTTAATATAGCATTAACAATTATATGTTATTATGATAATTCAATCCAACGAATTAGAGATATTGATATTAGATTATACAATAAATATCTATATGATATGAGTATACAGGAATCATATAAAGATAATAAAGACAAAGAAAGTATTAAAATATTTAAAAAATTAATAAAAGGGACAGATGAATCTATTAAATTAAATTCAAAATTTAATTTTAATATTTCAAATAATAATCTAGAAATTATAAAAAATAATTTTTATAATGATCATTTAGAAAATTATATAAAATATATTATATTACCAAAATATATAAATATTATACATTCGTATTTAAATATTTCAATGACTGATATTTTAAGTTCACAATTTGCAGAAAAAAAATTATGTTTTACAGGTACACCATATGTAAATATACAACAAGAATTAAATAAAAAAAAACAATTTAAAAATATTGAATTACAACAACTAGGATATGGAAATATTATTACAAGTATTATTGGATTAGAAAAACGATCTAATATTTATGAATTAAATACTTACACAAATACTATTATGCATGCTTTAGATAATGGTTATAGTGCAATAATAGATACTGGTGCATTTTTTATAAATAAACAAAATATTGATATAGCTAAAATTATTATAGAATTAATTAAAGCGAAAAAATTAGATTATGATATCGTAGTTTTTATTTCTAATAAAAATGATAAATTAGGTTTAACTCTAGATAATGAATTAATAAAATATGAAAATATTTCAGTACCATTAAATAAAAGATTTTATTTTTATGATAATGCACATATTTTAGGTATTGATATGAAAATTAATTTATTTGCAAAAGGCTTAATAACCATAAATTCATTAAATAGATTTAGAGATATTGCACAAGGTATTTTTAGATTAAGAAATATTAATAAAGGACAATCAATCGATTTTGCAGTAACAACAAATCTTAAAAATATATTAACTGATAAATATACTTTACTTAATTTCTTATTAAATAGTGAAAATACATATCAATTATCACAAAAATGTTTATTTAATAAACAAAATGGATTAACATTGTATAGAGAATATTTCTTAGAAAAAAATATGTATTCGATTGATTTACACAACGACATGTTTAAATATTTAAAATCCAATATATATTTCCAACCTGCAAATTTAACAAATATAAAATATATTAATCAAATTAAATTTGATTTATATGATTTATATATAGAAGAATTAAAAAATATAATAAGTATAATAGACGATAAAGATGAAACAATAAAACATTTATTAAGAAAACTATTATTAGTCAAAAAAGATATTGCAAATATCACAGAAGTTGAGAATGAACAACAAGAACAAGAACAAGAACAAGAACAAGAACAAGAACAAGAACAAGAACAAGAATTAGAGAAATCACAATTTATGTATAAAACAAAAACAATATTTTTTCCAGAAAAAATATTAATCAATGATTATTTTAATTATAACAATTTTAATAAAGATGATATATTATTTGAATTGACTGACATAGAGATTAATGATTTTAATAAATTAATAGAAAAGTTAGAAGGTTATTATTATTTACAAGACATAAAAATATATATCGATAAAAATATAATAAAACAAAGTGATATATATTTATTTCCAAAAAATAATAACGAAAAAATTGAAAATATTGATATATCACATCAATGTACAATATTGCTATATAAATTCAAGAAATTGTTTAATAATTTACCAATATATATTAGTGGTATTAATATTACATATATTAATGCGAATAATATAAAATTCAATTGTGATGGAATAATACACTTTTATAATAAAATTAATGGAGAATATACACATTCTATTTTAATTAATATTATGGAATTACAAGAAATAATTAACTATTTATTAGTAATAGATAGTCCTGATTATATAATAGAGATATTTTCCATAAATAATATTAAATTATATGGACACAATGATCATAAAATTACTAAAAAACCATATGAATTTATTAATAATATTGTAAATATATTACTACAGTTGCATCAGTCATATAATTTATTTATAATTAAAAATTTAGATTTTATTAATGAATTAACAGATTTTGAATTTAATATCCTAAAAAATAATCGTTTATTTATAAAAAATACGTATATTGATAGTAATAAAATTAATATATATAAAAAAATATCATATCGACAACTATTATCTGGAATATTATTTTGTAAAATAATATTGGATAATACTAAAAATTATCAAGATAAAATTTATAATTATGATGAACTTTTAAATTTAGTTATGAGATGTTGTAAAAAAATACAATATAAAAATTCAAATTATTATAATAATATTAAAAACTTTTTATGTAAACAAAAAACAATATCTTATGATATTGGTTTAATATTTGAACTCATTTTTAAAATACAAATTATACATATAGATGACATTGTTGAACATATAAAAAAAAATAAATTTGAAATAAATAAATTATGGTATATAATTAAATTAATCGAGTATTATAATTTCGATTTTGATAAATATGATTTATTACAATTAACATTATAGAAATTTTTAATTAAAATATTGTTTAATTGTTTTTTTATTTTTTTCTATTTTTTTCTATTTTTTTCTATTTTTTCTTTATTTTTATTTTAGATACATATATAAGAATATAAGAATATGAAAAATAAATATTTCCTCAAGTAAATTTATTATTAATGGCTTAATTGTGAAATAATAAAAATTGATTTTTATTTATTGAATATATACATATATTTAATTAAAATATACTAAAATGTCTAAAGAGAATAATTATAGTGGTGTTTATAGAGAATATTATGATCGAGAAAAAACACAATTAAAATCAGAAGTATTTATACATAACGGAAAAAAAGAAGGAGTCTGTAAAGAATATCATAAAAATGGACAATTACGAGATGAAGTAAATTATATTGATGGTAAAAAAGTATAATTGTTAACAATTATACTTTTTTAGCGTGAGAATTTGTCTTACAAATTCTCTCGGAAAAGAAAATGGGATTTATAAATCATATCATAATAATGGGCAATTAAAATCAGAAGTATTTATACATAATGGAAAGGAAAATGGGATATATAAATCACATTATAAAAATGGACAATTATGGGGGGAAGTGAATTATATTAATGGAAAAGAAGAAGGAGTTTATAAATCATATTATGAAAATGGACAATTATGTGAAGAAGTAAATTATATTAATGGAAAAGAAGAAGGAGTTTATAAATCATATTATGAAAATGGATAATTATGTGAAGAAGTAAATTATATTGATGGGAAAATGAATGGGATTTATAAATCATATTATATAAATGGGCAATTATTGGAAGAAGTAAATTATATTGATGACATACAAGTTGATAATAAAAATTGATTTTTATTTATTTATTTATTAACTAATATACTAAAATATAATAAAATATACTAAAAATGACAGAAACTTCTGATAATTATAGTGGTGTTGATAGAACTTATTATGATCCAAAAAAAACACAATTAAAATCAGAAGTATTTATACATAACGGAAAAAAAGAAGGAATTTATAAATTATATTATGTAAATGGGCAATTATATGAAGAAGTAAATTATATTAATGGAAAAATGAATGGTATTTATAAATCATATCATAAAAATGGGCAATTATGGGAAGAAGTAAATTATATTGACGGAAAAATGAATGGGATTTATAAATCATATCATTATAATGGACAATTATCTTGTGAAATAAATCATATTGATGGAAAAAGAGAAGGAATTTATAAATCATATTATGTAAATGGGCAATTATTTCAAGAAGTTAATTATATTGATGGAAAAATGAATGGGATATATAAAGAATATCATGATAATGGACAATTATGGAAAGAAGTAAATTATATTAATGGAAAAATGAATGGGATATATAAAGAATATCATGAAGATGGGCAATTAAAAAAAGAAGTAAATTATCTGAATGACGTAATTGTGAAATAATAAAAATTGATTTTTATTTATTTATTAACTAATATACTAAAATATACTAATTATATACTAAAATGACAGAACCTTCTGATAATTATAGTGGTGTTGATAGAACTTATTATGATCCAGAAAAAACAAAATTAAAATCGGAAGTATTTATACATATGGAAAAAAGAGAAGGAGTTTATAAAGAATATCATAAAAATGGACAATTATGTAAAGAAGTAAATTATATTGATGGGAAAATGAATGGGATTTATAATTCATATTATGAAAATGGGCAATTAAAAGTAGAAGTAAATTATATTAATGGAAAAGAAAATGGGATTTATAAATTATATAATGATAATGGACAATTATGGGAAGAAGTTAATTATATTAATGGAAAAATGAATGGAATTTATAATTCATATAATGATAATGGACAATTATGGGAAGAAGTTAATTATATTAATGGAAAAATGAATGGAATTTATAATTCATATCATAAAAATGGGCAATTATTTCAAGAAGTTAATTATATTAATGGAAAAGAAAATGGGATTTATAAAGCATATTATGATAATGGACAATTATATATTGAAGTAAATTATATTAATGATAAAAAAAATGGTATTTATAATTCATATCATTCAAATGGGCAATTATGGGAAAAAGTAAATTATATTAATGATATACAAGTTGATAATAAAAATTGATTTTTTATTTATTTATTAACTAATATACTAAAATATATTAAAATATACTAAAAATGACAGAAACTTCTGATAATTATAGCAGTGTTGATAGAACTTATTATGATCCAGAAAAAACACAATTAAAATCGGAAGTATTTATACATATGGAAAAAAGAGAAGGAGTTTATAAATCATATTGGGATAATGGGCAATTATATGAAGAAGTAAATTATATTGATGGAAAAATAAATGGGATTTATAAATCATATTATGAAAATGGAAAATTAAAAGATGAAGTAAATTATATTGATGAAAAAAAAGAAGGGATTTATAAATCATATTATAATAATGAACAATTATATGAAGAAGGAAGTTATATTAATGGAAAAATAAATGGGATTTTTAATACATATTATTATAATGGACAATTATTTAAAGAAGTAAATTATATTAATGGAAAAAGAGAAGGAATTTATAAATCATATCATAATAATGGGCAATTATGGAAAGAAGGAAATTATATTAATGACGTAATTGTAGAATAATAAAAATTGATTTTTATTTATTAACTAATATACTAAAATATATTAAAATATACTAAAAATGACAGAAACTTATAATAACGATAATTTTACAGGTGTTTATAGAAAATATTTTGATGAAGAACATAAAAAACTAGAATCAGAAGTATTTATGATGAATGGAAAAGAAGAAGGAGTTTATAAATTATATTATAAGAATGGGCAATTATATTGTGAAGTAAATTATATTGATGGAAAAGAAAACGGGATTTATAAATTATATTATTCAAATAGGCAATTATCTTGTGAAGTAAATTATATTGATGGAAAAAAAAATGGGATTTATAAATCATATCATAAAAATGGGCAATTATGGGAAGAAGTAAATTATATTAATGGAAAGGAAAATGGGATTTATAAATCATATCATGATAATGGGCAATTATTATCAGAAGTAAATTATATTGATGGAAAAAGAGAAGAGATTTATAAATCATATTATGATAATGGGCAATTAAAAGTAGAAGTAAATTATATTAATGATGTAATTGTGGAATAATAAAAATTGATTTTTATTTATTAACAGTTTACTAATTATATATTAAATTATACTAAAATGACAGAAACTTCTGATAATTATAGTGGTGTTGATAGAACTTATTATGATACGGAAAAAATACAATTAAAATCAGAAGTATTTATACATAATGGAAAAATAGAAGGAGTTTATAAAAGATATTATTTAAATGGACAATTATATGAAGAAATAAATTATATTGACGGTAAACTAAATGGGATATATAAATCATATTATGAAAATGGAAAATTAAAAGATGAAGTAAATTATATTGATGAAAAAAAAGAAGGGATTTATAAATCATATTATAATAATGAACAATTATGTGAAAGAGTAAATTATATTGATGGAAAAAAAGAAGGAATTTATAAATCATATCATGATAATGGACAATTATTATCAGAAGTAAATTATATTAATGATAAAGAAGAAGGGATTTATAAATCATATCATGAAAACGGGCAATTATCTTGTAAAGTAAATTATATTAATGGAAAAATAAATGGAATTTATAATTCATATCATAAAAATGGGCAATTATGGGAAGAAGTAAATTATATTAATGGGAAAAAAGAAGGGATTTATAAATCATATCATGAAAACGGGCAATTATCTTGTAAAGTAAATTATATTAATGGTAAAAAAGTATAATTGTTAACAATTATACTTTTTTAGCGTGAGAATTTGTAAGACAAATTCTCTCGGAAAAAAAAATGGAATTTATAAATTATATCAATATAATGGACAATTATGGGAAGAAGTAAATTATATTGATGACATAATTGTGAAATAATAAAAATTGAATTTTATTTATTTATTAACTAATATACTAAAATATACTAAAATATACTAAAATGACAGAAGAGAATAATTATAGTGGTGTTGATAGAACTTATTATGATACGGAAAAAACACAATTAATATCGGAAGTATTTATACATAATGGAAAAAGAGAAGGAGTTTATAAATCATATCATTATAATGGGCAATTATATGAAGAAGCAAATTATATTGATGGAGAACTAAATGGGATTTTTAAATCATATTATGATAATCGGCAATTATGTGAAGAAGTAAATTATATTAATGGAAAAAGAAATGGGATTTTTAAATCATATCATAAAAATGGGCAATTATGGGGAGAAGTAAATTTTATTGATGGAAAACAAAATGGTATTTATAAATCATATCATTATAATGGACAATTATTTCAAGAAGTAAATTATATTAATGGAAAGGAAAATGGAATTTATAAATCATATTATCCAAATGGGCAATTATCTTGTGAAGTAAATTATATTGACGGTAAAAAAGTATAATTGTTGACAATTATACTTTTTAAGCGTGTGAATTTGTCTTACAAATTCTCTCGGAAAAAGAAAATGGGATTTATAAAGCATATCATTCAAATGGACAATTATCTTGTGAAGTAAATTATATTGATGACGTAATTGTGGAATAATAAAATTGATTTTTATTTATTTATTTATTAACAGTTTACTAATTATATATTAAAATATACTAAAATGACAGAAACTTCTGATAATTATAGTGGTGTTGATAGAACTTATTATAATCCAGAAAAAACACAATTAAAATCAGAAGTATTTATACATAACGGAAAAAAAGAAGGAATTTATAAATTATATTATTCAAATGGGCAATTATATTCAGAAGTAAATTATATTAATGGAAAACTAAATGGGATATATAAATCATATCATGAAAATGGGCGATTATTAAAAGAAGTAAATTTTATTGATGGAAAAAAAGAAGGAATTTATAAATCATATCATGAAAATGGGCAATTACAAGAAGAAGAAAATTATATTAATGGAAAGGAATATGGGATTTATAAATCATATCATGATAATGGACAATTATGGCAAGAAGTAAATTATATTGATGGAAAAATGAATGGGATATATAAATTATATTGACGGTAAAAAAGTATAATTGTCTACAATTATACTTTTTAAGCGTGAGAATTTGTCTTACAAATTCTCTCAGTAAAGAAGAAGGGATTTTTAAATCATATCATAATAATGGGCGATTAGAAAATATATTTAATTATATTAATGGCATAATTGTGAAATAATAAAAATTGATTTATTTATTGAATATATACATTTATTTAATTAAAATATACTAAAAATGACAGAACCTTCTGATAATTATAGTGGTGTTGATAGAACTTATTTTGATCCAGAAAAAACACAATTAAAATCAGAAGTATTTATACATAATGGAAAAAGAGAAGGAGTTTATAAATCATATTATATAAATGAGCAATTATA
>Ga0214921_10009454_pt1 | contig 12335 bp, 5 predicted proteins | sample LL1505_MetaG_FD_177992 | JGI IMG/M metagenome (GOLD analysis project Ga0214921, IMG submission 177992) | Freshwater microbial communities from Lake Lanier, Atlanta, Georgia, United States - LL-1505 | ecosystem: Environmental > Aquatic > Freshwater > Lake | place: USA: Georgia | collected 2015-05-28 | reverse complement strand
GGTTATTGCCTTCACTGCCGATGAGGTTGTCGTCGTACAAGAAGGAACCGCTGACGTTTTCTATGTTGGTCAGCGTGTCGTTGCCATCGGCGCCGCCGGACGTTCCATTGCCCAGGTTAACCGTAACGCCACCCGTGGCCAAGTAGTAGTCTGCGGTGTCAATGCCCCCGCCGCCGTCGATGGTGTCATCGCCGCCGTTGCCGCGTATTGAGTTGTTGTTACCGTCACCAGTGAGTACATCTCCGGCCTTGCCGCCTCGAATGCCCTCGACATTCGAAAAACTATCTGATCCGTCATAACCTAATGCCCTATTGGTGACCAAGCTCACCGTGACGCTACCCGTGGCCTGGCTGTAGTCCACTTGGTCAAAGCCATAACCCCCGTCCATCGTGTCATCGCCGCCGTTTCCACGCAACACGTTGTTGTTACCGTCGCCCGTTAGGGTGTCTGCAAACGCACTGCCAGCCACTGCGTCCAGGCTAACCAGTGTGTCATTGCCATCCGCCCCCGTTGCCGTGCCTGTTGCAAGGTTCACCGTCACCGCGCCGGTGGCGTTTTGGTAGCTGGTCCAGTCGTAGCCCAGGGTGATGTCGTTGGCGCCGCCGTCCAGGTAGTCGTTACCCAGACCGCCCTCGAGAAAGTCTTGGCCAGCGCCGCCGAAGAGGGCATCGTTTCCAGCGCCGCCCATCAGTTGGTCGTTACCCTCGTGACCCAGGAGGGTGTCGTTTCCGTCTCCGCCCGATAGCGTGTCATTGCCGCCGCCGCCAAGCATCAGATCGTCGCCGCTGGTGCCTGTCAAAGAATCATTGGCGTCAATATCGTTGCCGTTGACGATGAGAGACAAAGGCGTTACGTTGGCCACCCCATTGGTCACGGACAATCTGAAATCGAGAGCAATGCTTGCGCCCACTCCGTCTACGCCATTAAGGTGAATGATTCCGATGTTTTGAAGAGAGTCGGTGCCCAAGTTGGGGTCATTTGGCGTCGTGTTGGTGCGCAAGTCCGTTGCAGTCCACTTGGTCGTGGATGCGTTGTAGCTCAGGCCAAGCAGGTTGCTTCCGGCTCGCCCGATGGTCCAGTTGGTGCCGCTTCCCGATACGGTTGCACCATCAATGCGAGAGGCCATGCTGTACGAGGCCAAATCGCCCCCGTTGACGCCGCCCACAATGGTGTCATTGCCAGCGCCACCATTGAACGCACCGCCCAGCGACGACGAATCGCTGACGAAGTTAGCAACCAGCAGATCGTCGCCACCGCCGCCTTCGGCAAAACCACCGGCAGCGATCGTAATTTGGTCGTTAAATGCCGTTCCTTCGACTTGGTTGATATTGATTAGCGTATCCGTGCCGCCTTGCCCATCACTGGCGGTTCCAGTGATCAGGTTGACCACCACGCCGGTGGTAGCGCCCGAATAGCGAACAAAGTTGCGGTTAGCGCCGCCGTCTAGCGTGTCGTTTCCGGCGCCCCCGTCCAGCGTGTCGCGTCCATCGCCACCGTACAGGGTGTCGCTGCCATCGACACCGAACAGCAAGTCATTGCCCGCGCGGCCCACGAGCTGGTTGTCCCCGGCACTGCCAATAATGGTGTCGTTAAAGTCCGAGCCTTCCGCGTTTTCGATATTTCGCAGCGTGTCGGTTCCGCCTAGCGCCAGCAGCCCACTGCTGCCGTTCCAGCCGTCGGTTGCCTGACCAGTTTGCAGGTTGATCGTTACGCTGTTGGGGTCTGCGTTGTACAGAACCCAGTCGCTGCCCGCGCCGCCGTCCAGCGTGTCGCTGCCACCTTGGCCGCGCAGGTAGTCATTGCCACTGCTGCCGGTGAGGGAGTCCGCGGAGTTGGTTCCGGACAGGCCCTCAATATTGATCAGCGTGTCAACGCCCCCTTTTTTGTCTGCGATGCGCACCACGCCGTCACCACCGGCCACCAATGAAGCACTTATGCCGCCCAAGGTCAAAGGCGTGTCGCCGTAGCTGGCGATGTCGACGCCCATGCCGCCGTCAATCGTGTCGTTGCCCGCATCTCCCGATAAATACTGGCGAACTGCCGTGTCGTCGCTTCCGCGGATGTAGTCATTGAAGTCGGAGCCCCGCGCGTTTTCAATATTGACCAGGGTGTCCGTCCCGCCCATGCCGTCGTCTGCACTGTTCGCAGCCACGGTCTTTCCGGCAGCGCTTAGGCTGGTGGCGCTCAGGTTGACCACCACCGCAGCGGTGGACTGCTGATAGCGCACCTGGTCCGAACCAGCGCCGCCGTCGATGCTGTCGTTACCGGCGCCACCGTCAAAAATTTCGTTGCCGCTGCCACCGATCAGTGTGTCATTGCCGGCGCCGCCGTAAATTTGGTCGATGGAGATAAGAGTGTCCGTGCCCCCCATGCCATCGCTGGCTATACCGTTGCCCAGGTTGACGTTAACGGCCTGTGTGCTGCCGTTTTTGCTGTAGTCGGCCCGGTCCGAGCTGGCATAGTCGCCATCGCTGGAGCTGTTGCTTCCGTCCAAAGTGTCATTGCCGGCGTTGCCGCGGAACACTTCATAAAACGTGCCCCCCGCGTCGCGGCTTCGGCTGCCGCCGGTCAACGCATCATTGCCCGCGCCGCCCACCAAAAAGTCAATGTTGACCAGGGTGTCAGTACCGCCCATCCCGTCTTGGGCCACTCCCGTACGCAGGTTGGCGGTCACCGCCTGGCTGACCGTGTTGTTAGAGTAGTCCGAGGCGGTGAAGAAATCTGCTCCAGCGCCGCCCGTAATCGTGTCATTGCCCCCGTTGCCGCGGAACCACTCGCTTACGCGGTTACCCAAAGAATCCGTTTGGTCCATCAGGTCTCCGCCAGTGATGGAATCCGCGCCGCTGGTGCCGGCAACCTTTTCAATGCCCATTAAAGACACCGTGCCCAGCGAACTTGTGGCCGTATGGGCCGAGAGGTTGACCGTGACGGTTGCAGTGGTCAGCGATGAAAAGCTGACCCAGTCAGCGCCAGTTCCACCGTCTACGGAGTCGTTCCCGAATGAGGCGGTGCCATTACCGGCTTCGATCCAGTCATTTCCAGTACCGCCGACCACGGAGTCGTTGCCTGCGCCGCCGATCAAGGTGTCATCACCTGCCAAGCCAAAGACGGTGTCGTTTCCAGCCAATGCGTTGATGCTGTCGTTGCCACTGGTGCCCGTAAGGTAATCGTCTCCGCTGCTGGGCGTCAGGCTTGTACTCGCGACACCGACAAGCAATGGGCTTCGCAATTTGTCCACCACATTGGCGCCGTCGGTATATTGGGCCCATACGCTGATGTAGTGTCCGACGTCCGAGGTCTTGACCGTGTAGTCCGCCGAGGTCGCACCCGTGATGGGCGTAAAGTCTGTCATCCATTGGTAGGTCACGCCGTACACACCTTCGTCGTCAGTGATGGTGTTGCTAGCGTGCAAGATTTGCCCAACTACCGGGGCGCCAGAAATACTGACAGACCCGATCGCCAGCCCATTCATTGCCGTCGTGATGTAAGGGCCACCGCTGACTGCAGACACCAGTACCGGAGTTGTTGGGGTTTCTGTGTGGGCTTGGACTATTTTGAATTGATTGCCAGTGATCTCATAGTCAAACCAAAAACCCAGCCATGCGGGCATTGATCCTTCGACATCGATCGATATCGCAGAATTTTCCAATACAGCTCCGGCCGCGATGTCAATGTGAGCGTGTTTTGCCGTGTAATCGGAATATCGAACACTGGCGTATTGGGTGATGTTGCGGCCTTCGTTCCAAACCGCCCAGCTGGTGGATTCGGAACTGCGCTGGTTCCACAGTTCATACAACACCAAAGTGCTGCCGCTGTAGGTGATCTGCGCATGCATGGTGCCGTAAATGATGTTGGGAAGCGTGGGCCCTGACGTCTGAGTGCTTGTCGTCGTGTCCGCTAGGCTGTCATGTATCGTCAACTGCAGGGCCTGCGCCTGGATTTTTCCTGCCGTTGTCTCCAGCACCCAGTCTCCGGTCTTGCCGCCGGTCAGGTTGGTCGACGCGGCCACGTCCAGGCCGCTGACTTTGGCCAACTGCGTGACGAAGGCACTGCCGCGCGCGCCCTGGGCGACATCGCAGCCATACAGCAGCAAGTCCGCGCCGGGGGCCAGCAGGTTGTGAATCTTTGCAAGAGTTGGGGCCTCACTGGCCAGGTTAGTGCTGTCCAGGGTGATGGAGCCCAGCTGCACTTCGCCGGCATTGCCGTGGCTGAGCAGGTGAATCGCGCTGAAGGTTTCGCCACCGTTCGCGGGCGAGTGGTTTTCAAGGTAATCGGCAATTTGGGCCAGGCCGTCCTTGCCCGCATCTAACTCCAACACCTGGTAGCCCGCCGCGATTTGATCGATCACAAATTGGTGGTCGCGAACGCGCGAATCGATGACGATGAGCTGGGGATTCATGGTGTTGCCTCTTTAAATTTCACACTTTTACGCCTTTTAACGAAAAAAATGGCGCAAATATATTTAACCATAACGACAACAGACACCTAAAGGTGGAGATTTTGGTGTGACGCGGCAGGATTGCGCGGCGTCTGCTGACGCGTCAATCGCTGGTTCGTGGGGCCAGGACACTGCAATCGGACCGCCCCCGCTGGGTCCGAAAAGTGTCCTTTATGACAGGCGGATCCGGTGTCTGTCGATTTCTGCCCGGACGCGCTCCGGTGCGGTGCCGCCCAGAGTATTGCGCGCCGCCAGAGATCCTTGGAGGCTGAGCGCGGCAAAAACGTCGGCCTCTACCGCTGCGTTGAAGGTTTGAAGCGTGGCGAGCGGCAGCTCCGACAGGTCCACCCCCTGGGCTTGGGCCGTTTTGACGGCGTGGGCCACGACCTCGTGGGCGTCCCGAAAGGGCAGGCCTTTATTCACCAGATAGTCGGCTAAATCGGTGGCGGTGGCGTAGCCGCGGCGGGCGGCGGCTTCCATGGCGGATGCGTTGACGGTGATGCCGCCCATCATTTCGGCAAATATGCGCAGCGTGTCCTTGAGCGTGTCCACCGTGTCAAACAGCGGCTCTTTGTCTTCCTGGTTGTCTTTGTTATAGGCCAGCGGTTGGCCTTTCATGAGCGTGATCAGGCCCATGAGGTGGCCGACCACGCGGCCGGTCTTGCCCCGGGCGAGCTCAGGCACGTCGGGGTTTTTCTTCTGCGGCATGATGGACGAGCCGGTAGTAAAGCGGTCGGCCAGTTGGATAAAGCCAAAGTTCTGACTCATCCAAATGATGAGCTCCTCGCTCAGGCGGCTGATGTGCACCATGCAAATGCTGGCTGCGGCGGTAAATTCCATCGCGAAGTCACGGTCGCTCACGGCGTCCAGGCTGTTGTGGCAGACCTGAGTTGCGCCATGCGCGTCCACCATGCCCAGGGCGCGGGCCACGCGCTCGCGGTCCAGCGGGTAGCCGGTGCCGGCCAACGCGGCGCTGCCCAGCGGCAGGCGGTTGGTGCGCCGGCGGACGTCGGACATGCGCTCCGCGTCGCGGGCAAACATTTCCACATAGGCGAGCAGGTGGTGCGCAAAGCTCACGGGTTGGGCCACTTGCAAGTGGGTAAAGCCCGGCAGAATGGTCTCGGTGTGCTCCGAAGCGGCCTCAATCAGCGCCTTTTGCAAGTCGACCAGCAGTTCGCTAATCAGGTCGATTTCTCCACGCAGCCACAGGCGCACGTCCGTGGCGACCTGGTCGTTGCGCGAGCGGCCGGTGTGCAGGCGCTTGCCGGCGATGCCCACCAGCTGGGTCAGGCGCGCTTCGATATTCAGGTGCACGTCCTCCAGGTCCAGCTTCCATTCGAAGGCGCCGGACTCGATTTCGGTGCGGATTTGTGCCATACCGCGCTGAATGTCGGCCAGGTCTTGCGCGCTGATGATCCCCTGGTGGCCCAGCATGTCAGCGTGCGCCAGGCTACCGGCAATGTCGGCCTGCCACAGGCGCTTGTCAAAAAAAACGCTGGACGTGTAGCGCTTCACCAACTCGCTCATAGGTTCCGAGAAAAGTGCCGACCAGGCTTGGGATTTTTTGTCGAGTTGGTTTGTCATGCACAGATTTTATCGGGGCAGGGTGGGGCGCTATCCCGTGTTGCGCAAGCCTGCGGCAATGCCGTTGATCGAGATATGGATCCCGCGCTGCACCCGCTCATCGGCCTGGCCCGCTCGGTAGCGGCGTACCAGCTCGACCTGCAAGTGGTGCAGCGGGTCAATGTAGGGAAAGCGGTGGCGGATCGAGCGTTGCAGGGCGGCGTTATGCGCCAGGCGCTGCTTGTCGCCGGTAATCAGGGTCAGCGCCTGTGCGGTACTGTGCCACTCCGCCTCCAAGGCGTTGAAGATCTTTTTGCGCAGGCGGGCATCGGGCACCAGTTCGGCGTACCGGGCGGCCAAGGCCAGGTCACTTTTGGCCATCACCATGTCCATATTGGACAAAAGCGTCTGAAAGAAAGGCCATTGGCGCTCCATTTTGCGCAACAAGGCGATGCGCTCCTTGGTTTGCGCCAGCGTGAATTCGCCTTTGTCGCCGTGGACAAAGCGCTGCACCGCTGCGCCAAAACCCAACCAACCCGGCAGCGCCAGCCGGCATTGGCCCCAGCTAAAGCCCCACGGAATCGCGCGCAGGTCTTCAATCGCCTGCGTCGATTTGCGGGATGCGGGGCGTGAGCCGATGTTGAGTTCGGCGATCTCCCGGATGGGGGTCGAACTGAAAAAGTACTCGGTAAAGCCCGGTGTCTCGTAGACCAGGGCGCGGTAGGCGTCCATGCTGTATTGCGAGAGTTGGGCGGCAGCTTCCACAAAGGCGGGGGTGGCCGGCTTGGTCGCCTGCAGCAGGGTGGCCTCCAGTGTGGCCGCCACCAGCGTTTCCAGGTTGCGTCGGCCAATTTCGGGATTGGCGTACTTGGAGCCAATCACCTCGCCCTGCTCGGTCAGGCGAATCTGCCCGCGCACGGTCCCCGGGGGCTGCGCCAAGATCGCCTGGTAGCTGGGGCCGCCGCCGCGTCCCACGGTGCCGCCCCGCCCGTGAAACATCCGCAGTTGAATCGGGTGGGTGGTGCCCAACGCGTCAAACAGTTCGACCAGCGCGATTTCTGCCCGGTAGAGCTCCCAGTTGCTGGTAAAAATGCCACCGTCTTTGTTGCTATCGGAATAGCCCAGCATGATGTCCTGTTCGGCGCCGCTGCGCTGCACCAGCGCGGCAGCGCCCGGCAGGGCGTAAAACTCGCGCATGATGGGCGCGGCGTTGCGCAGGTCTTCAATTGTTTCAAACAGCGGCACCACGATCAGGTCGCACACCGCTTCACCGTCGAGCGTGCCGCGCATCAGCCCCGCTTCTTTTTGCAACACCAGCACTTCCAGCAGGTCGCTGACCGACTCGGTGTGGCTGATGATGTAGTGGCGAATCGCCTCCCGCCCAAAGCGCTGGCGCATCACCTTGGCCATATCAAATATCGCCAACTCGCTTTGGGCATGCGCAGAGTAGGACGCGCCGTTCACCTTCAGGGCCCGGGCGTCGTTCAACACGCCAAGCAACAGTCTGCGTTTGTCGGATTCGGCCAGGGCGCTGTAGTCGGCTTCAAGGCGGGCGGTGCGCAGCAATTCGGCGACGACGGCTTCATGTTTGTCCGAGCTTTGGCGCAGGTCTACCGTGGCCAGGTGAAAGCCAAACACCTCCACGGCGCGGATCAACGGGTGCAGGCGATGCAGCGTGAGCGCTTGGCCATGGTGACCGACCAGCGATTGCTCGATCGTGCGCAAGTCCGCCACCAGATCCTCGGCTAGCAGGTAAGGGTTTTGCGGCGGAACGGCGTGGCGCGCGGCGTCGGTGCCCGTGAGTTGGTGCAAGGTCGCAGCCAGTCGGGCGTACATGCCAATCAAGGCGCGGCGGTAAGGCTCGTCTTGGCGGTGGGGGTTTTGGTCCGGGCTTTGCGCGGCCAAGGCCTGCATCTCGGCGCTGCAGTCGCTCAGCATGGTAGAAATCGACAGCTCGCCGCCCAACAAATGCACCTCGGTCAGGTAATGGCGCAGCGCCACCTCGCTTTGGCGGCGCAGCGCGTACTCCAGCGTTTGTGCGCTGACGTTGGGGTTGCCGTCCCGGTCGCCCCCGATCCACTGGCCCATGCGCAGGAAAGAATGCACGGGCTGCGCGCCCAGCAGGTGTTCCAGCTCGCCGTAAATTTTCGGGATTTCGCGCAAAAAAGTGGTTTCGTAGTAGCTCAAGGCGTTTTCCACCTCGTCCGCGACCGTCAGCTTGTTGTAGCGAAGCAGCCGGGTCTGCCAGAGTTGCGCCACACGGGCGCGAATTTGCGCGTCAATGGCCCCGAGCTCGCGCACGGTCCGCGCGTTGCGTGGTTGTCCTTCGCCCCGGTAGAGCACGTCGTCCCGGGCCGTCAGCAATTGGGCGATGGCGCGCTCGGCGTCCAATATGCTTTTGCGCTGCACTTCGGTGGGGTGGGCGGTCAATACAGGCGAGACAAAACTGTGTTGCAAGGACCGCGAAATCGCCTGCGGTGTGATTCCGGCCCAGCGCAGCCGTGAGATGGCCACGTCGATGCTGCCCTCTTGCGTCTCGCCTGCGCGCTCATGGACGGCGCGCCGGCGTATGTGGTGGCGGTCCTCGGCCAGGTTGGCCAGGTGGCTGAAGTAGGTGAAGGCACGAATCACGCTGACCGTCTGGTCGGCGCTCAGGCCTTTGAGCAATTTTTTGAGGGCTTTGTCCGCCTCGTGGTCCGCATCCCGTCGAAAGGCAACCGACAAGGTGCGAATTAGCTCCACCAGGGCAAATGCTTCTTCGCCATCCTGCTCGCGGATCACGTCGCCCAAGATCCTGCCCAGCAGGCGGATGTCCTCGACCAACGGACGCTCATTGTTTTTCGCACTTTGGGAGACGCTGGCAGAGGAGGGGACAACGGTTTTCATCGGGCGGTCAGTTTGAAAAAGGGCTGTTGAACCGGGACAATTTGGCTTGGAGAGGGGCGGTCAACTCCGGACTCTCCGCCCCTCTCAAGGGTGGCACAGGTCATGCTAGCATTCCATACGGCCTTTGGCCCATCCTCAAATTACCAATAGCGAACAACTTTGCAACACTTCACTATCGCCACCCGTGAGAGCCGCCTCGCCCTTTGGCAAGCCCGGCATGTGCAATCTTTGCTGACGGCCCAAGGCCACCAGGTCACCCTGTTGGGCATGACAACCAAGGGCGACCAGATTCTGGACCGATCCCTCAGCAAAGTCGGCGGTAAGGGGCTGTTCGTCAAGGAGCTGGAAACAGCGCTTGAAGAAGGCCGCGCCGACTTGGCGGTGCATTCGCTCAAAGACGTGCCCATGGAGCTGCCGCCTGGCTTTGCCTTGGCGTGCGTGATGGAGCGTGAAGACCCACGCGACGCCTGGGTCTCTAATCGGTACGCCGCCCTGTCAGACTTGCCCCAGGGTGCTGTGGTCGGCACCTCCAGCCTGCGACGCGTGGCCTTGTTGCGCGCGCTGCGTCCGGACCTGCGCATTGAGCCCCTGCGTGGCAACCTCGATACCCGGCTGAAAAAGCTGGACGAGGGGCAGTACGACGGGATCGTGTTGGCCGCGGCGGGTTTGAAGCGTCTGGAGCTGGGCGCCCGCATCGCGCAGGTGTTTGAGCCGAGCGAGATGCTGCCGGCCGCTGGGCAAGGCGCGCTGGGGATCGAGATCCCTGAAGGCCGTACCGATGTTGCGCAAGCCCTGGCGGGCCTGGTGCATCAGCCCACCTTGTTTGCCGTTTCTGCGGAGCGGGCAGTGAGCCGGGTGATGGGCGGCAGCTGTTCCATGCCTTTGGCGGCCCATGCCACCTTTTCTGGCACGGCGCTGCATCTGCATGCCGCGTGGGGTGACCCCGAAGGTCAAAATCCGCTCGTGCAAGTGAGCGGTTCCGCCACCGTAACGGACCTTGCCTCTGCGGTGCGGCTGGGTGAGCAGGTGGCGCAGTCGCTGCAAGCCGCAGTGGCAGCCCAGTCCCGTTGACGCGGTTGGGGCCTGGAATCTTCAGGGCGCCCTGAGTGTCGGCTCCGCCCCGTCTCATCGTGACCCGTCCGGCCAAGGAGGCGCAAGCCTGGGTTGATGATTTGCGCGGACTCGGATTCGATGCGGTAGCGCTGCCCCTGATCACAATTTCCCCGGTGCGGCAAGCCGCCGCGCTTTTGGAGGCTTGGCACAGCCTGGGTACTTTTGACGCCGTCATGTTTGTGAGCGGCAATGCGGTCAGCCATTTTTTTGACCACAGGCCCCGAGATTGGTCCGGTCCCTTCGCGGATTTTCCGGGTGCGCCCAGGGCCTGGGTTACCGGTCCGGGCAGCCGTGCCGCGCTGCTTGCCTGCGGTGTCTCGCCTGAGGGGGTCGATTCCCCGCCTTCGGAGGGTTCCCAGTTCGACTCTGAAGCACTGTGGCGCGTGGTGCGCCATCGCGTGGTGTCCGGCTACCGGGTATTGATTGTGCGCGGCTGGGCCGAAACCTCAGACCCTTCACCGCAGGGGGTAGGGCGCGACTGGTTTGCCCAACAATGCGAGGCGGCCGGCGGCACCGTGCAATTTGTGGTGGCGTACGAGCGACGCGCGCCCGTCTGGGACCTGTCCCAACGCGAATGGGTTGGGCAAGCCGCCCGTGACGGATCAGTCTGGATCTTTAGCAGCGCTGAAGCGCTGGGCAATCTTGAACGCGCTGTGCCCCAGCAGAATTGGGCCCAAGCCCGGGCGGTCGCCACCCATCCGCGGATTGCCGAGGCGGCGCGTCGAGCCCGTTTTGGCTCAGTGACGGAGTCCCGGCCGTTGCTGTCTGAGGTGGTGGCGTCGATAGAATCCACGCCATGACCCCAGCCCCCGCCGAAGCGCCCGACCCGCAGCCCGTCTCGCCTAGTGACACGGCGGTTGCCGAGCGCACCCCGGGCAGTGCGTGGTTATTGAACCTAAACGCTGCCGTGGCCGTGGTGGCTTTGGTGGCCTGTGTGCTTTTGTGGCAAAAGGTAAGCGCCATGCAAGAGCAGCTGGCGCGCCAAAGCGGAGATGCGCTCGGACAGTCCGGCGAAGCAAAAAGCAGTGCTCGGCAGGCGCAAGAATTGGCGCTGGAGACCGCCGCAAAGTTGGCCGTGACCGATGCCAAGGTCGCGGAGGTAGCTTTGCAACGGACCCAGGTCGAAGAGCTGATTCAAAGCCTTTCCCGCTCTCGCGACGAAAACCTGGTGGCCGATATTGACTCCGCGATTCGCTTGGCCCAACAACAATCCCAGCTGACCGGGAGCATTGACCCGCTGTTGTCGGCACTCAAGACCGCCGAGACCCGTTTAGGGCGTACGGCGCAGCCTCGATTGGCTCCCTTGCAGCGCGCACTCGCCCATGATGTGGCACGCATTCAGGCCACTCCACTGTCCGACACGCCCACCTTGCTCTTGCAATTGGATGAGCTGGCCTCGATGGCCGATGAGTTGCCGATCGCCAATGGGATCGAGCCGGTGCGTCCCAGTGAGACCCTGACCCGCAAACCACAGGAAGCCATCTCCGTCTGGTGGATGCGGATCTGGTCTGAGCTGCGGGCCGACGTCAAAGACCTGGTGCGTGTCAGCAAGATTTCTGAGCCCGAAGCGGCACTTTTATCGCCCGAGCAGTCGTTTTTCTTGCGGGAGAACTTCAAGCTGCGCATCCTGAACGCACGGTTGGGCCTGATGTCGCGACAGATCGACCCCGCCCGGGCGGACTTGGCCACTGCCTCTGTGGTGCTGTCTCGTTACTTTGCCCCGGACGCGCGCAAGACCCAACTGACTGCGGCTCTGTTGACGCAGGTTCAGGGCAAGATGCGCCTGCTGGAGGTGCCGCGCGTGGATGAGACGCTGGCCGCGCTTTCTACCGCCGTGGCGGGGCGCTAAATCATGCGCGCCGTTTTCTGGTTGATGGGGCTGTTTGGCGTGGCAGCGGCCTGCGCCTTGTTTGCGGCTGGAAACCCGGGTACGGTCACCCTGTATTGGCCTCCCTATCGGATTGATGTGTCGCTTAATCTGGTGCTGCTGGTGGTGGCTGCAAGCTTTGTGCTGCTTCACCTGGCGCTGCGGGGATTTTCGGCGTTTGCCAGCATTCCAGCCCAGGCCCGGCGCTGGCGGATGCAACACCGCGAACGCTTGGTGCATGCCTCCCTGGTAGATTCTCTGGCCCACCTGGTGGCGGGGCGGTTTGTGCGGTCGCGCAAGGCCGCCGAACACGCGCTGGAGATCCAAACTGCGCCGGACGGCGAAGAAGATTCAGCGCGAAGCGCCGCCCGCTTGCAGGCGATGCTGCACTTGGTGGCCGCGGAAAGCGCCCATGCGCTGCAAGACCGTGCGGTGCGTGACAGCCATTTTCAGCAGGCCAGCGAGGCA
>Ga0214921_10009452_pt1 | contig 12338 bp, 12 predicted proteins | sample LL1505_MetaG_FD_177992 | JGI IMG/M metagenome (GOLD analysis project Ga0214921, IMG submission 177992) | Freshwater microbial communities from Lake Lanier, Atlanta, Georgia, United States - LL-1505 | ecosystem: Environmental > Aquatic > Freshwater > Lake | place: USA: Georgia | collected... | reverse complement strand
TCGGTGATGCGCGCGGCAGCCGACGACTCCGCGTCTAAGGCATCAGGAACCACCGGGGCAGCCGCCTCGGACGTAGCCACCGGGGCGACGGCATCGGCAACAGGCTTCTTGGTGGCGCGGGGCTTGGAAACCTTCTCAACAACATTCTCCATCGGGACGGAAGTGGCGACAGGCGCGGGGGCAGTTTGCTTATCAGCTTTGGAAGAGACTCTGACCATTTCTGATTATACATATCTATACTGTATTTTTTTAAGTAGTTTAACGCATTTATATTTTACACCGAGTTTACGGACTCGAAGTCTCGGGTAAGTGTTTTACAAACCAAAAAAATCCCTAAATTATACTAAAGATTCGTACAACCAAGGGATCGCAATTCTAGCCTCTTCGGATACCGCGGTGAGCGCCGTTAATATGTGCATCACTCCAATTTTTCTAAATTCGGCGTCGCCTCCGGAAAATACAATGTTTTCCACAATCGTGGTTGCTTGATTGCGATATAAATCCATACTGGTCAAAGCATGCCCGTGCTCATTCATCCCAAAAAAGAAGGGATTGAAAAACGGGCAAATACGTCGACGTGTTACAAATGACATGTTGGATCGATGTTGCCAAATGTCGTATAGTATTTGTGCGAATCGCATATATTCAAAGGAATTCAGCGACGAGAACCACGTGCTTTGTGTATAATTTCCCAAAAAATCGATTTCGATAAATGTTTCCTCGATGCGTTGAAAAACATCCAATTGGCGTATCTGGTTCAATTTACTAAAAGTTGCGACCCGGTGGTTTTCAAAAGATTGCATCGGGCCATTGTACACATCTATTCGGCGGTTAGATGATTGTGTACCGCCGTTTTCCGGAGAATTCGTGAGACGATGCTTGAAGAGTATTTTGTTGAGCCGGATAAGTTTGAAAATTCTATTAAACACCTCTATGTTTATTTTTTCACGGTTATATGGGTTAGTAATTACCCCATTGGTGTTGTGGAACAGGGACTCCAAAGATGTTAAATCAAAGGCGTAAAAGAATCCCTGGTTGTCCTCGTAACAATACAGATTGTGAAAAGGTATCTTGTCCACGGGTTCCATGGTGTAAAAGTCGGTGTTGTTAACATAAGTAATCTGATTGTGTTGTTTCCCTCGCAATCGGAAAAAGAGTCGCACCAGATATTTTCGAAAACATGTCTGTATTTTTGTAACATGTTTCATCTTGTGAAAGTAGGAAGAAATGCGGAGAATGAGAATCGGTTTGGTTCCGGAAACGTGTAGCCTGTGTTGTTTTGCGATGTTTTTCAACTCGGGCACTTTGTACGCATTAAGTTGGATATTTTTATCGAAAAAATCGTGCCAGGATAATGTTGTTTCTTTTTTATGCGCAAGCTTGGAGAACACTTGCATGTTTCTATTCGTCTATGCGTCTATTCACCTATATATTTTATGGAAAATAGCAGGAGAACTTTATGTACTTTTGTTCGATCTACATACATTACACAAGGATTCGTAAGAAGAAGGAATGGGGGGCTCGGACCATAGGCGACCGTGTAGATCTATATTTGTTCCGATCCCTTCTATTTTCCCAAAATATAAATAAAATTGATTTAAAAGAACGACAGTGTTATATAGTACTTATACCGCCAACGTATAGGACAAAAGCAAACTCCAAAGCACTCAGTCAACCAAACCAATCTTTCAATCAATATGTCTTCCAAGCAATCCACTAGCGCACCCAAGCCTGTGATCAATTTCAATGACTGGAATACGTCAGCCGTCAAGTATATGCCTCCGAAGGTGAATGATAAGGGAGCCAAGTCCATTGCTCTTATCAGTAACCAGACCAATCGGTCTCTTCATATTTCCACGCCTCTTATGATGACGTGGGGTATCAGCGACTTTGTGGATGAGAAGGGCGAATCTGACGGAAAGTACAGTATTTCTCTCAATTTTCCGAATGATGAATACAAGAGCAAGGCTACCGATGATTTCCTGCTCAAGCTCAAGGATTTTGAAAATCAAATCCTGGATGATGCGGTGAAGAATTCGGAGCTTTGGTGGGGAGAGGAGATGTCGAGAGAGGTTGTCAAGCATACCTTCTTTCCGTTCTTGAAATACAGCAAGAACAAGGATACCAAGAAGATTGACTATACTCGTCCTCCCTCGATTCGTGCCAAGGTGCCTTATTATGACGGAAAGTGGGCGGTGGAGATTTACAATCCCAGTTCGGAACTGATTTTCCCGTGCGATAACAGTATGATGACACCGATGGACTTTGTTCAGAAGTTGAGTAATGTTGCCTGTGTTCTTCAGTGTTCGGGAATTTGGATTGGTGGCAAGGGCTGGGGACTTACTTGGAAGATGATTCAGTGCGTGGTGAAGCCGCGCGAGGTAGTGAGTGTTTATGGTAAGTGCCACATCGAATTGTCATCAGAGGATGTGGACAAGTTGAGCAAGCCCGTTGTTGCCTCGGATACACTGACGGTAGAGGACGTGGATGATGCGGATGTGGAGCCGTCCATGAATCCGGTGGTTTCCACGGAGGTGGAAGATAGCGATGTCGAGGATGCCGCCCCTGTAAAGGTCGCACCTGCCCCCGCTCCGGTCCCAGTCGCGGCAGTCGAAGCTCATAAGAAGAAGATTGTGAAGAAGAAGGTGTAAATAACAGAACAAATTTCAAACCAAAGTAACTGAAAACATAAAAACGTGTACATTTGTAGATTATTGTATTTTTTCACGAAATACAATAATTCTGAACAAGGTTGTCGCTTATCACGACTGTAAAAATAATTCCACCAAAATATTGGATTTTTTGGTGATGTCGTAAATGTTGTCGGTTTGGATGGTAGGTATACCTTTCCCTTTGATAACAATAGTCTGTTCTTTAACTAGACGCACTTGCGTGGCGGGTATCCAAACGCGCATTGTTTCCAACATTATCTCTAGCCCCCCCGTCTCAAATATTTCCCCAATATTACACGTTACTTCTACAATGATGTTGTTGTCCGTATCAATCGTCATATCGCGGGGTAATATTGGAAAACACTTTACATAAACGTCTGAACCCGATACGTCATATACAAGTTCGTGGTGCCACAACGGAATCACAAACATTTGGTTCTCATAGTGTAATTTATATAGATGACAGTTGAACAAATCGTCCAAACTCGGATGTAAAATGATACAACAGTCGTCTTTCATTTTTTCTTCCAATATAGCGTGTAGTTTAGATAAAAAAAGGTCGGTGATGACAAAAACATCCTTGTATGCGTACAAAATATCGTACAATTTCATCAAAACCGTTTTATTTATTTTTCGCAGAAAGTCGACAGAAGTGTCTTCACATGCCCGGGTAATTTTGTCAATAATACTGTGTAAAAATTGCGCAAGATATGTATTATCGTGTATGGCACTGACCGGATTTTCGCTGAATATGGATAAAATGAATTCTCGGAGCAGTTCCGAATAACTGGGACTATGAATCCGAAACGAAGATGTCGTATCTTTACCATCTAAATAATGACATAAAAATTCGTACGCCTCGGAAATTTCGACGAATTTGGTCGCCGCGTCGGCGCTGGTATTTTTATCTGGGTGATATTTTAACGCCAATTTACGGTACTGTTTTTTAATGAGATGCATACTTATCGATTCGACATGGTTTTGCTCTATATCCACATCATGTAAATCATGAATGATTTCTAGTATAACCAGTGCCTGGGGGTAATTCATAATGGTATAATTTAACTATGATATAAAATAGTATGCTTTCTAAGTGGTATATAGGTCGATAATTATTGTTGTAATATTTCAAAAAATAGTAGGATTTATTTAATATGTCGGAAATATCGCGGGGGGACAAGTAAGGCAACGCATTTTCGCTTTTCACTTCCTTTCGCTCCGTGGGTTTTTTCCCCGAATGAAAATGAATCAAATAATAGAGGATGTACCAGAGACATTCGACGGCTTCTAAATTATAAATAAGTATGTCGTATATCACATCTCGAAAATTAGAAAATGACATTTTTTTATGATTGAGTATTTCTTTTAATATGTTGTCGCATACCACATTGAAAATGTCTTTGGGGATGTCGGACGGATTTTTCAGAACAGAAACCGAGTATAATTCTTTAATATTGATGATTTCATTGGTTTGGATGTCATCCAGTATATTGGACTGATCCGACTCTCTGTTATGAAAGTTGTCCGTTAATTTCCGGTATTCATATTTACGGGGACGTTTAACATTGACAATATGACAAGATTGTAGTATATTGTTCGGTAAAAAACTGAGATTCTCTGTAATCAAAATAAAATGAATAATGATGTTGCCCCCAAAGGGGGATCGAATACCCGAGGACAGGTTCTCCAATTCGGAAACACGCAACATTGAAGAGTTGGAATATTGCTGAATATAACTGTAGAAAATATCCAGCAGTTCACCGTGAATCATATGAAAATTTTTACAAACGATGAATCCGACCTTTTCACTTTTTACGGATATGATATCAACAATTTGGAGGAATATATCGTTCCAAATAATTTTGGAATTACAGCCCAAAAGAGACATGTCCACTTCATAATGAATGTCGCTGATGTGGTATATATATGTCTGTTTTTCATTCTGAATCGTGATTTTCTTGTCGTGCTTGAATTGGGAAGGACTGTATTTCTTGAGTATATTGAGAACCTGGGTATATTTACCTGCGCCCGACGGGCCATACACAATCATGTTTCCCATTTGGTAATTTTTTTCGGGTAGATTATTAACGAATGGTGTCAATTCGGGGTGTAAATTGTGTTTTTTCACGGCATCCAAATATTCTTCATAATGTGATTCATAAAATTTCATCGCGTAATTGTAATGATACTACATGTAAATATTATATTGGTAACGCAACAATATAATATTTAGGTAGAGGATGAAGTGAAGGATACGCAGGGACCCGGAAGCGGGGACGTATACATTTCTTGTGAGATATATAACAAGTATGCCGAAGTACCATACAAGAATGGTAAAATGGCCAATGTGGAAGACTGGATTAAATTTGTTATCGTTTTATTGTCATTGTTGAGAGATTTGAGTAAAAAGAACCAGATTAAAAATGCTATAAACAACAGTATATTGATCATTGCGAAAATTTTAAATAAGTATAGAGGGGACTGAATATTAATTAACGAACCTAATATACTGATGTGTCCCCCTTTCATACTTACCATGGATGCGTTACAAATTGCGATTACTGCTAAGGTGAAAGCAATCAAGTCTATTAGTATGGGTATTCCCAAAACTAACCAATAAGGGATGGTAGATATTGTTCCGCCAAACTTGATACTAATAATTCCGATCAATGCCAATGAGAAAATAATCAGTTTAGTTGGAGAACCGCCGTTGGTTACCGAAAAAATACTCAAGATTACCAGACCTAACAAAATGATGACGGTGAAATTGGAAAACAGTGCTCGAATAATCGGTCCGGCTTCGTCAAAATTCAGAATACTTAGATTGAGAGGTTCTTTTACGGATAATAATTCCACGAAAACGCTGTATCCTGAAAATATTATCAATATGAATAGCGCAATCACGATTATCCCCTCCATCGCGGGAAGAAACAACACGGAAAAAAATAGGACATACAAAATTACAAAAATGATATTTAAAATGTAGATGAATGGAAAGCAATCCATGGTGGCAATATATACTAGTTATATAATGAGTATATTTTGTTATAGGAGGGAATCGCACGTCATTACTTGTTGAGGTAGGTGTGAACAATCCAGTCAATCAATGTTTCAGGTTCACAGGTTAAAACCCCCTCTTTGAATTTTTTAATATTAAAAAATTGGGGCTTTTTCATGTCCGACGCCTTGTAGTAAACATATGCGCCAAATTTGCCTCGTCTTACGCTCATCTCGGGGGTAAGTACACGAAGTATGTTCATATTTTTTTTATTTTTAGACTGGATAATATCCGTAACGTCGTCAATGGTAATATTGCTAATAGGTTTGTCGTATTCGCTACACGATATTTTATTTTCACCCCATTCCAAATAGTGACCAAACCTGCCATGTTTTAAATATATATCTTGATCTTCCCATTTACCTAAACAGCGGGTAGTGTTTTCTTCTAATTCTTTTACAGTGTATTCTCCGCGTTTTAGTTTATCTAAATCTAGTACCACGTTTTTATTGATCGATATGAACTGCGCTTCTTTACCCGGGCTAGGTTTTTCCCGGATAACAGGTCCATATTTGGAGAACGTGAGAATATGCGTGTCTTCCAAATTATATACAGTTTTTGTCAAGGCATTCAATGGTGTGATAAACTGTTTCAGCATAACATCACAATCCTTACATAATTGGTACCAATTATGACCCGTTATACCTTGAGATATGTTGTCCAATTTACTTTCCAAATCCCGGCTGTAATCATAATCAAATATCGTGTCGAAATGTTTCATTAAGAATTCGATCACTAAATTACCCGTAGGTTGAATTACGAGTTTGGCTTTTTCGTTTCCTACGATACGCTTTTTTTGGGTGGTTTTTATGCGTTTTTCGTCAGAATCTACGTAATATTCTTCGCAGATGATTTCTTCGCCGGCTATATCCATTTTTTTTACGTATCCTCGGTCTAAAATGGTTTCTATAAACATCGCAAATGTTGACGGTCTTCCAATACCTAGGTCTTCCAATTTTTTAATAAGTCCAGACTCGGTATAATGCGAATGACAGTGATAAAATGTTACTATTGTCTCAATTTTATTGAAAGGTACGGTCGGATGTACCGATTTTTTACTCAGTAACGATTCCAGATATAAACATAGACCACGACCCTTACTTTGTTGGGTTTCGACAGCATTTTCTTCCGTCTCCTTTTTTCCGGTGTCGGGCGAGATATTTTTACACATTTTCCATCCCAAAAAAATAGGAATTTCTATGGTGTGTTTGTATTGGACGTTTTCTATTGGAGAACTTATAAATGCGTCTATTAACTGGTTTTTACCGGCCGTCATACAACTCTGAATACTCGTACGCCAAATAAGCTGATACAATGACGCAATTTTTCCGGAATATTTGGTTCCTGTCAAATACGGTACAGATAAGTGTGTGACCCGGATAGCTTCGTGCGGATTGGATGCGTGGCAGTTCTCCAGTTTCTTCAAGTTTCCCACGTGGTTCTCCCCCCAAGATCCGACAATATAATCTTTCGTTTCCTTTAAAAATGACTCTGAATAGGTTTGACCTTCGGTTCTCATGTAGGTAATAAGTCCATCCTGATAAAGCATTTGGCAACATTTCATGGTGTCTTTGGGTGACATGTGTAGTAGATTACTCGCGGTTTGAAGTAATACAGACGTATTAAATGGGCGAGGTGGCTCCACCGATACTTCACGGCGAGAACCGAGTGAAAGAGTGTGGTTGAAATTGACGGATTTTTCTAAAAAGTCTTTGACTTCTTCCGGGCGCGAGAATTCACGGTTCAACACAAACTCCAAGTGTTTTCCGGTAAAATTTCCGAGAACCTTGTATTTTTTATCGGGACCGGTGCTTTGTATACGTTCTCGGTGGTTGTCGTATACCAAACGTAGTGCGGGGGTTTGGCATCTACCTGCGCTCAAACTATTTTCTTTGTCGTAATACATGTGTTTCCACAAAAGTGGCGATATCTTGTAACCAATCAATATGTCCAGTACCTGACGTGCCCATTGGGCCCTTACCAGATCCATGTTGATTTTCCCGGGATGATTTACAGCGTATAAAAGAGCGGGGGCAGTAATTTCGTGAAATGTAATGCGTAAGCTAGTGTCAACATTCAGACCAAAAATGTCACATATGTGCCACGCAATTGCTTCACCCTCGCGGTCATCGTCGGTGGCTAGATAAATATGTTCCAAAGTAAACTGTGATATGATTTTTCTCATTTTCTCAATGTGATCTTGTTTTTCGGTTGAAATGGAGAACGTTATAATGTCGTTTTGGAGAACCTCGTCCCCGGTTTTGGAGACGGGATGGTTTAAATGGAGCGATTTTAATCCGCCTATTTCTCGTAAATGTCCCACGGTCGCAATACATTTGTATTTCACACCCAGAAATTGCTCTATTTTTGCGCATTTCGAGGGCGATTCGACAATGATAAGATATTCTTGGTCGGGTTTACGCAGATATTCGGTGGGGTTCTCCTTTTTACGATTGAAAAACTTTTTGGGGGCCCGGACGGGGGACATACTGAGCCGGAACAGGAGAGTTTGATTATTTTTGTCGCCTTTTATTTATGTGGTTTCGAGAACATACAACCAAATAAAGTTCAAAAAACACAAGAATTGTGAATGGGATAAAAAATCGCCAACCATGCCCGTTCAAAATAGTGTCCGTATTCGGGGTTGGCCGACGTATTTAAATACTGAATAAGCTGTTGGTAATATTTTTTTGAGTGATGCCGGATATGTTCTCGGGAAAGTGCGAATATGCCTCGGTAACAGATGACGTGTGTGTGTAAATCTCCAAATTCGTACTCAAACCACTTGCCGAACGGGCGTATATCTGCCGGGGTGAGGGCGTTTTTGTTTCCGTCTGCGGTGGCCGCCGCATTGTTGGCATTCGTACTGACATATTCATCGAGACACCAGTTGTACAGATGTGTTTTTATGTCTCCCACCATTTCAGATGATACAAATACCGTGTTGTGGGTTCTTTCCACAAGTTCCAACGTTTTTTTGGTTTGCCATTTCTTATATGTGTCCATACACGAGCCCGGTAAAAATATAGTTATATCGGCTAGATTGTCGTAGTTCTCGATAATATGATAGAGATAGGTGTGCGATTCACGACCCACATTCGGAAGAAACACCACGTTTGACCCGGTCGCGGCTTTTTCGTCCGGTGAACCGCCCGACGATTTATCATAAATTAATTGTGAATATCTCGAAAATGGCTCTCTCTGTAAAAAGTCCATATTTTCCTGGTATTTTGCCACCACAATTTGTATATGTTTTTGGTCCATGAAACTTGGAATAGTGATAAAATTACACTGTATTTATGTGTTTTACATTCTTGAATGTTATAGTGACGTGATTTAGACGAAAAAACGGAATAGAGGGTGATCCTCCGCAGGGTAACTGGACCGAGCGTCTAGTGTCTGCATGATGTGCTGTATAGTCGTATTCGTGGTATCTGTCACCGTTTCGAGTTTGGGTTCGAAATCACGGGTGATGATATACTCCAACCACTCCCCCACGTGATTTTTCCCGGTGGCACACACATAAATCGAATAAGTAAAAATGACCCAATATAGTATTTTAATGGGGACAGAAAGTCCGCGGTGAAACCATAAAATCACGAGCGTGGACAAAATAATGATCACGGCGGCAATGTTTGATACAGCCGGCGCGTATTCACCCGAGAACACCCGCAAAAATGGATGGAAATTTACCGGTATTTGTTGGTAATCTACGTTACCATAGCTTTTCAATTCGAAATATGTCAAAAAACAGCACTGTATCATGCACCATTGTATGTTCATTATTAAGTTGAATAACAAATAGATGATGGCATGGAACCCCTGTACATCAAACCATAGTAAAAAGGTGGTACTATATAAAAAAATAAAGTAATGCATCGTCCGACAAATCACCATTTTGGGTAAGCTACGTATGAACGAATTTTCGAAGACTGGGAAACGGTATTCTACAACAAGAGATGTCAACGAAAGGACAATGGAGACAAATAGTAATATCGTGTAACTCTGAATAAATTCTACCATGCGTAAAATACCAATATCTATACATTATTACAATAAAAACTACATAAATATTTATCGACAGTATTCATGTAGACATCACCATAATGGATGAACATGTTCGCGGGATTGAGCCTGCGGTTACAACAGGTATCAAAACTTGGCGTATTTTGATAAGTGATCGTAACTACATGTCTTGGAATATGGTGAATGTTGGACCCAAAGAAACATGTTCACCAGATGTGAATCCGGTGTCTTTTGTCCCGTTTGAAAATAAACTGTTTAATAATGATATTGTTACCCAAGAAGGTGATCTGGTCTATTCTTATACCCGAGAATGTCCGACTCTGGCCGGTATTCTCTTGCTCGAAAACAACAAGACATACGGTAGAACCGAAAACAAAAAACGGTTATTATACAAGTGTGTTCCTGACGATAAACGGCTTCCCGCATTTTTGGTGCCCTATGAGATTAAGATGGGGTTCTCGAAACAAATTCACGACAAGTATGTGGTTTTTCGTTTCGATCATTGGCGAGATACCCACCCTCGGGGTATTTTGGTTGAAGTTATAGGTGATGTTACGCATTTGGAAGCATTCTACGAATATAAATTATTTTGTAGGAATCTCAATGTATCCAACCGGGAATTCACCAAGAAAACTCACAAACTGTTTCATGTGGAAAAGACGGAAGAATATATCCAAAAAATTCAGAGCAATCCTCAGTTTTCTATACAGGATCGTACAGAAGATTTTGTGTTAACGATTGATCCCAAGAACAGCTTGGACTACGACGACGGGTTTAGTATAACAGTTGATCCGGATGGTAGTAAAACGATGAGCGTGTACATTGCCAACGTATTTTTTTGGATGGAAACGTTTTGTTTGTGGGAATCCTTTCAAAAACGCGTGTCGACCATTTATTTGCCGGATAAACGGCGGCCGATGCTTCCGACCATTTTATCCGATAACTTGTGTAGTTTACTCGAGAACCAAAAGAGGTTTGCTTTTTGTATGGACGTACATTTTTCACCGGATAATGTCATGAAAAAAATCTCATTTTCAAACGTGATTATTCGGGTGAAACGGAATTTTACGTACGAAGAATCTGCTCTATTAAAGAATCGACCATATCAGGAGATGCTTGATTTGACCAAACAGTTGGACTATTCTGTCGTTGATAGCCATGGCGTCGTGACGTTTTGGATGATATACATGAATAAAACATGTGGAAACGAAATGTTTCAGGGTAAAATCGGTATTTTCCGATCATTATTTGCGAAAAATTCGGCGGCAATTACGCTCGACCCACAAGATCCTACCATCTCGGTGGATACTAAGCGGGTTATATATGCGTGGAACACCATGTCGGGAAAGTACTTGGGGTTTTCTGAAGATGCGACTCAATTGAATCACGACTTGTTGAACGTTAAAACGTATGTTCATATCACTTCTCCCATAAGACGCTTAGTCGATTTATTAAATCAAATGCTGTTTTTTGTTCATTTTTCGTTGGTCTCGGTTATTTCAAAAGAAGCTTCCGATTTTTTATCCGAGTGGTTGTCGGACATTGATAACTTGAATGAAAAAATGAAATCTACTTTAAAAGTGGAACGCGAATGCGAAATGATGCGAAAGTGTTTGACTTGTCCAGAATTATTGTCACGTAGCCACGATGCTTATGTCATTGGGGTGCGTGATATTGGTGGGGTCGATGGCAATTTATACAAATACACGGTTTATTTGGAAAAGGAAAAGATGATATTGGAATTGAAGAGTGAACAAAAAAGGGACATGTACAAGAAATACCCGGTGATTTTATACAAGATTGACTCTTACGGAGTGGCATCTAAGATTAAAGTAGGATGGTACGATACGAATATTTCTTCGACAGTCTAAATGTCGTCAATATTGATTTCGTCTTCTTCATTGTATTCTGCGAGAGTTTTCGTAGGAATTCTTTGCGGTAAGATTTCGTTAACGTCGGGAGTTTCTTCGTTGGAAAATACAAAGGAATCGTTTTCATTACTGTGATGATCATTAAAATTTGTACATGAATCTTGATATGTAGATAGCACGGAAATTAGGTCGGAATTTTTATAGGGACTTTCCCAATCTCTTAGTCCAACGACCACTTTTGAATTTAATCCGATCATGTTGTGCTTTTTGGATCTGCCGCGAAATTTTCCGCGAATATGACACATTAAATCTAACTGAGGAGCATCCTGTGTTAACACTTGACACATACCGTTACCGTACATTTTAGTAACAGTGGCTACTCTTTCTAGTTCATCGGTGGGTTTATAATCAGCTACAACTGCTGCTGTAACTGATTTTCTGGCAAACGATTTGGTTTTAGAACCTCCGGTAGTATTACGGACCATGATAATATGGGTATTTTGAGTTTGGGGGGGGGATGGTAGATTGAAATAATAAAAGAGAAGAAAAGAATTTTGTATCAATTTTTCTCCTCAGAGGCCGAAGGAATAGAGTAAGTAAGAAGGATGAATTCGGAGGTGGGGTGATTGGAGGCGCGAAGGAAGGGATGTAAGGAGGATTTAAGGACGATGGGTTTAGGAAGGAAGTTGTAATTGTAGGAGCCTTTGTATT
>Ga0214921_10009451_pt1 | contig 12338 bp, 11 predicted proteins | sample LL1505_MetaG_FD_177992 | JGI IMG/M metagenome (GOLD analysis project Ga0214921, IMG submission 177992) | Freshwater microbial communities from Lake Lanier, Atlanta, Georgia, United States - LL-1505 | ecosystem: Environmental > Aquatic > Freshwater > Lake | place: USA: Georgia | collected... | reverse complement strand
GTGGCGCTTATCAGCGAGATACATTAGCTATTCACTTTACGTGGAAGAAAGATCTCGCTATCTACCCAGTGATTGAAAAGGTGGAAGCAGCACTGCGTCAATATAACTACCGCCCGCATTGGGGCAAGGTCTTTACCGCAGATGGAAAATATCTCAGTTCGGTCTATCCAAAGATGAGTGAATTCAAAGCGCTGGTCGAGGCTCTTGATCCGACATCAAAGTTCGAAAACACTTTTACTCGACTTACTCTTAATTAACTCAGCCAGGAAATAACTGAGTTGGTTTACCCGGTATTGCTACTTGCGCAAGATAAGTCTTACCTAAATTCTCATTGACAATTTTTTGACCAAACACAGCAGTGGTAATGACCAGCATATTCAGCTCTTGACCCGCAAAGGTGCAACTAGTGACTAGAGGTTGTCCTAAATCAATTTCATCTGTTATCTCAAAACTTCTGTTGAAACGTATGACCTTTCCTCCGCCCCAAAAAGCAACCCAGAGCCCATCTTCAGAATCAATACACATGCCATCTGGGACTCCGAAAGTCTCGTTAGGTGTAGTCCACCTGCGCTTTCTGTTGGATAGTTCACCATCATAATAATCAAAACTATCTATAGATAACGTAATGGAGTCAATGAAGAACATAGTCTTACCATCTGCGCTCCATGCAAGCCCATTACTAATTCCGACACCGTCAATAACTTTATTTAATTGATTTCCCGATTTACTTAATCTGTAAAGAGCGCTACCTGTTGGGTGGGCATCGACATCATAGGCAATTGTTCCAAGCCAGAGATGTCCGTCAGGAGCAACTTTGGCATCATTCCATCTCGACGGGAAGAGATCTGGATGCCCATCTGCGCTCTCGCGAGTCGGTAATTCAGTGGCATTACCTTCTCGATTAATGCGCAGCGGTCCTGATGCAGTTCCCACGATGAAATCGGAATTAGTACATGGAATTACAAAACTTACGTCTTCAAGGAAAGCTATCTCCTTATGTGATTCATTCACCAGGTTCTTAGACAAAACTTTCTTTCCTAAAATATCAACCCACCAAATTTCATTATTCATCAAGCCAATTGAGATAGGCCCCTCACCTACATCGCATGGGCGTTGGTCAAATATGCGAAGGCTTGCTTGAGGACTTGTCATTATGAAATTGCCACCAAAATGAGTGAAATTGTCGCAACAATTATTCCAATCCAGTTTATCAACCTAGGACGCTGTTTCATGACAGGAATGGCGACGAGAGTTGCAAAAATGGAACTCGTAGAAATGATGATTCCAACTTTAGCTAAATCTAGATTATTTATTGCTACCACATATGTGTAGTTGGCAAGGAATTCCATAAGCGCGGATATGACAGTCAAGACCAGCCATGAGTTTCTTGATTTTCCACCTGATTTTTGAGAACTATTTCGGACTAATGCAAAGGCGACCAGAAACACTCCAGTTCTTGCGCCTGCTAGGCCAGTAATACTTTGCCCATCGGCAATCAGAGTCATGCCAAGAGAAAATCCAGAGAAAAAAAGGGCCGCTGCTACTGTGAATTTAGAAACTTCTAAGAGATTTGTTGCATGCAAAACCTTAGGCTTTCCAGAGAGATAGATACCAATAATTCCCAAGAAGAATGCAGCAATCAGAATTGATCCTACAGTTTCACCAGATGCCACTGCGAAGAGAACAATTGCACTTGTTTGAACAACTGAAAGTAGCGGACTCACATACGCTACAGGTCCTTGAGCGAATGCTCGGTATGCGAGCGGAATGCCTAGTCCGCCTGACATACCTGCAAATAATCCAATGATGAAATCTTGGCTTTGAAAAGTGGCCTTATCAAAAAATGCTAAAGTAATTGTGATAATCAAAATTATCGAACTTGTGGACCGAAAAGTCACTCGCCAATCGCGAAGGGATGTTGCCTTGCCGGCAAATACATTTGCAGTCGCAATTGCAACAACATTTACGAAGCTTGCGGCGTACCCAAGCATGCTTTAACTAATCTTTACTGACTTCATTTGAGGAGATTCTGCAAATTCTTTCATCAATGAAGTTCCGAGACCTACCTTTTGATTCAGAGAAATGCTACTTCCAGAAATGTTTGGTAAATCTGTGACTACATGTGGATACCAAGTTCTCAAGCTTGCTCGGACAGTTTCTTGAATGAGTGCATTCTCAGAAGCCAATGAGAGATGGAGCCCAGCAATCAGCCCAATAGGGCCAGTACAGTCATGCGGAGCAATTTTTATCCCTGTGTGCTTTGTCTTCTCAACCATCTTCAAGCCTTGGGTGAATCCTCCACACCATCCCAAATCGAGAGTAAGGACATCAATCAATCCACGATCACATAACTGGTTGACGCGAGTAAGGCTTGCGACCGTCTCTCCATGTGCGATTCTTGGCATTCCTGCACCACGCAATATCGAAAGTTCATCAACCAAATCTGGGTAAATGGGGTCTTCCACCCAGAATAGATCGAACTCCTTGACCGCATCGAAAATCTTTTTAGCTGCTGCAGGTGACCAAAGAGCGTGAAGTTCAAGCATGATGTCCATCTTGCTACCAACACGCTCGCGAATTTTTCGAAGTGGATCTAAACCGGCATGCAAATCTTCATAGGAGATGTCCTGTCCATTATTCTTTTCGGCATAGACATCAAGCGGCCAAATCTTCATCCCAGTTATGCCTTCTGCCAGAAGATTTTGCGCTAATTGACCAGCATCTGTGAGAAATGCCTTTAGATCTTCCAAGTCATCGGAGTTGTGGTCGATACCCCACGACCTACTAGATTGGTTTGATTTGCGCATATACCCGCGCCCTGCGCAGGTGTTATAAAAACGAATTTCATCGTCGTGTTTACCACCAAGATATTGATATAAAGGCTGGTTAGCTGCTTTAGCTTTGATGTCCCAAATTGCTATATCAATGGCGGAACGGCCTCGAGTCTCAATCCCAGATCCGTTGTAACCAACATAGGTGTGCATCTTTTCGGCTAGCGCTTCGTGATCAAGAGGATTCTCACCCAAAATTGCTGGTCCTAGAAACTCATTAATAAATGCCGCTATAGAACTACCAAAGTAGTAACTCTCACCAATACCAGTGATGCCTTCATCAGTTCTTATCTCAACATGAATCAGGTTAGGGAAATCCTGGTGGTTATAAGTACGTACTTCAGTTATTTTCATCCTCTCACCTCAAGATATCCATTGAGTATTTCTTTAACGCTTGTTCAAGAACTTCGTGGACTGTGCGTGAATCGCCAAGAACTTCCTTCACAATACGAGATGCAACTTCTGATAGTGGAATCGAAAGATCTGATGCATAGGTATCTTCTGCTAGGTGTAGATGCTGAGACATAGCTTTCATTGCCAATTCTGGATTTTTATCCTTAACCGCATTCAATATTGTGTGATGCAGAGGCGCACCCTTTGCGACAGTTTCAGGATCTGCCAAGGAACGTAACATGATTTCAAATGTCAATGTCGTGATTGACCCAAACATCACCTGGAGTACAGGATTTTGAGTCGCTTTAGCAAGCAAGGAATGGAAGGCGATGTCGGCTTCAGCTCGCGCCAGCAATCCGCCAGCACTTTCAAAGGCTAATAATGCAATCTCCAGTTGTTCGATGTCGTCATCAGTCGCTCGAAGTGCAGCAAGGCGCGCAGTTTCTTGTTCTAGGTTTGCTCGCGCTTCAATCAGATTATGACCGGTTGCAGCGGATTGCCGTAATGTAGTGTGCACATTCTTTGCTGCATCTAACATATGTGGCTTGCGCACATAAACGCCGCGTCCAGGAACAGTTTCGATCAGGCCTTGGCGTTGTAAGCCTGCAAGAACCTCTCGAAGGAATAGTCGAGAAACACCGTATTCTTCGGCCAAAATGCGAGCAGAAGGCATTAAAGAATCTACAGACTCATCACCCACGATGTACCTGCGAGTTAACTCCATCGCTAACTTGTCTTGAGTTATAGGAGTGTTCATTCTTTAGTTCACCTCTTCTGGATCTAAGGGATACAAACTTGCACCCCCGTCAATCAATAGATTTGAGCCAGTCATGTAACTGGATTTTTCAGATAGCAAGAATTCAATTCCGTGAGCAACACTGATTGGCTCTTGCAAGTTCCCTAGTGGGATTGCGCGCTGGGCTCTCTGGCGATAATCAGGTTCTTCTTTCCACTGTTTGGCTGCCATTCCCACATTCACAATCCCAGGAGAAATTATGTTTGAACGTATTTTTTTTGTAGCCAACTCGCGCGCGATACCGCGAGATATCGAAACAATCGCGGCTTTAGAAGCTGCATACGGTGTGACCGATGGCCACGGGACGTGGTCAATCCAGGAACTGGTAAAAATTATGTTCCCGGGGCTTTCGTTTGCAAGCCACTCCTTAATAAATGCCTGCGCAATCAAGGTTTGACCAATTACATTTACTTCGAAAACCTCACGGATAGATTCCTCGCTCTGTTCATGGAATGCTCCAGAATGAACAATGCCAGCTAGATTGACCAAGGCGTCAGGGATCAAACTTGCCCTTAGTGACTCAAGAAGTTTGCCAACTTCAGCCCCGTTAGTGATATCTACCTGATGATAGGAATCAACCACAATTCCATTTTCGGAAAGGATTTTGTGGGCTGTACCCGAGTCGAGGAGATCGATAGCCACTAGCTGGGCGCCCGCAGATTGCAAATGTTTAAGCGTTGGAAGCCCGATTCCGCCTAAAGCTCCTGTAAGTGCCACCTTGAGATTCGATAAATTCTTCATAACATCTTCAGCTCTGACTGTGCCGAACTCTTGACAAGGCCTTTGGACATGGGAACACTATGCACCAATCTTACTTGTCTGACAAGTCTGACAACCAAACTACGATTGGAGCAACAAATGAAAGTTTCAAGAAAGGCAGGAGCACTATCAACTGCCATGGCGCTTCTAGGATCGCTGATTTTTTCAGTTTCAACTGCGGCACCTAGCTCTGCTGCGAATTGGTGCTCCGGCGTGAGTATCAGTTACTTCAAGGGTGGAACTTCAGATCCATTCTCTGACATCTTACAAAAAGGTGCACTACAAGCAGCAGCTGATACAGGTGCAGACGTAACAATCATCTCCTCTGCTTGGGATTTCCCAACAATGGTTCAGAAATTTGCTGAAGAAGTTGCAAAGAAACCAGATGCAATTTCATTCATGGGACACCCAGGTGATGCAGCGATTCTTCCAGTTATGAAGAAAGCTAAAGAAGCCGGAATTTTGGTCGATATGGCTAACGTTCCTGCACAGAAGTCTATTGATTTAATCAATGGTGGCTTTACCGGTGCAAACCTTAAGTTAATGGGCAACCTCTTGGCTGCTCGTGCTGTGAAGGATTTTGGACTTAAGAAGGGCGATGGCGCCATTGTTGTTGGAACCTTCGGAGTTCCTGGACGTTCAGATCGTGAAGATGGCACAGTGGCCACACTTGAAAAGGCTGGCGTAAAGGTTACTAAGTTGAACCTGACACCACTTGGAGATACCAACGGAAACCCAAGTTTGGTTACAAATACTCTAACTGCCTCAATCAAGAAGACTGCAAAGTTGAAGTTGATTGTCTCCGCAGGACCAGTTCTTGGAAATACAGAGAACTACTTCAAAGCAGCAGGATTGAAGCCAGGATCAGTGAAGGTCGCAGGTTTTGACCTTGGTGAAACAGTTCTTAATGGATTTGCAAATGGCTACATTCAGCTAAGCGCAGACCAAGAACCATTCAAGCAGGGCTACATGCCAATTCTTTCACTCTGCCTACAGAAGAAGTTTGGACTATCACCTTCAAGCGTTGATACTTCTGCAGGTTTTGTGACTGTCGATAATTACAAGACAGTTGCAGCTCTTCCAAAGGGAATCAGATAAAGGAATAAAAGAAGTCGACCAGGCGAAGACCTTTCCGCCTGGTCGACTCTTCTTTTAAGAATTATTGTTTATCAATATTTGATTGCATATACTGAAATCATCCTGAGAGGTAAATCTAGATAATGAATCAAAGTACCGAAACACCGATAGTTTCCCTTCATAATGTGAGCAAATCCTTTGGCCGTGTATTTGCACTTGAGGGCATAAATCTAGATTTCTATCCAGGTCAGATTGTTTCTCTTGTTGGTGACAATGGCGCCGGCAAATCAACTCTCACCAAAATCATCTCTGGTACCGAGGATCCTGATAGCGGTGGCGAGATAGTTATCGATAATGAAAAAGTTGGAAAGTGGAGTGCAGCAAGAGCACGGAATAGAGGGATCGAAACTGTTCACCAAAATCGCGCACTCTCAGAACAACAGTCAATTTACGCAAATGTATTTCTAGGACGAGAGAAAACAAACCGATTTGGGTTTGTGTCTAGGAAAGCTGAAATCGCCGAAACAGAAGCTTTGATGCGCAAGATTGGTTACACATCGAAGGTATGGACACCAGAATCACCAGTGAATAAATTATCGGGAGGAGAGAGGCAAGGAGTTGCCATCTCGCGAGCTATTCTCTTTGAGAGCAGACTGGTAATGCTTGATGAGCCAACAACTGCAATGGCGCTCTCGGAGGCTGCTGAAGTCATGGATTTCATACGTGAGCTAAAGAAAGCCGGAAAGTCAGTAATTTTCATTAGTCACAATCCATGGGACGCACATATGGTTGCCGATCGATTCGTAATCCTCGAACGCGGGCGAGTTGTATATGACGCCCCTAAGGGAGATATGTCAGCAGATGATTTCATCGCCCTACTACATAAATTTGCAAAGAAGGACCAGTCATGACATCTGTAGTTAACGCCCCTAAGAAAAAAGTTTTCATTCCTGAAGATCTACGTCCAGTTTTTGGAGCAGCAATCTTCTTCATATTAATGATGATTGCGTTCATTGTTTCGGCACCAGAAGTATTTCTGACGGTGGGAATTTATACAGCAATTTTCCTCTCACTTCCCTTATTCACAATTGTTGGGCTTAGCCTTGTATATATAACAGCTGCTGGTGAAATTGATTTATCTTTCCCATCAATTATTGCTATAAGCGCTTTAGCATTTACCTGGACACTCGAACAAACACGATTGAACTTTGGGTTAGCGATAGTTGCATCACTCCTAACTGGCTGTTTGTGTGGGTGGATAAATGGACTTTTGGTTACAAGACTTGGACTTTCGTCACTTATTACAACCCTGGGCATGAACTTTGCACTCGTTGGCCTTACTAATATTCTTAATAATGGAGTTGTGAGAGGCCTTACCGACCTCGACAATTCGAAGTTTCGAGCTGCATTCGTTGGGTCTTGGGGCCCAATGCCCGCACAAATGTTCTGGAGCACGGGCATTGCAGTAATTCTCGGTCTCATATTCCACCGACATAGATTTGGAATTCACGTGAAAGTTGCTGGAGACAATCCAGAGGCGGGACGTGCCATGGGCGTCAATATTGAACGTACCAAGACATTAGTTTTTATCCTGATCGGAGTTTGCTCAGCCCTTACAGGAATTTTTGCAGTTCTTCTCAACAGTACTTTCTTCCCAACCATGGGTGATGGATACCTGCTACCTACGTTAGCGGCGGTCTTTGTCGGCGGTACACCCGTTACGGGCGGTAAGGGCACTATTGGTGGCCTTGTCATCGGAGCTGCGACCGTTGTGTTTATTCAAACCGGTGTTGTTGCAGCTGGACTAGATGGCTATTGGACATCCTTCGGGTTCGGCTTAGTAATCGTCTTGTCACTTATTGGACACCGCAAGTTCTCTGGAAAACTTAGTCGCTAAGCAACATGGGCAAAATTACGCTTTCGCATCCGGAGTCTGCTCATCAACTGATTCTGGATGAAGAGACCGGACTTCTCGATGGATTAATATTTATCGAAAATTCTGTAAAGCGGGAAGTTTCGATCGCTTCCACCGTCAAACTGCAAATTGACGGTTCTGAACGTAGAGCTGCTACTGGCGGACTTGAATATTTTGATACAAAAAAGATCACAGATTCAAAATCAAAATCCAAACCTAAGCAATCTGTCACTGATGATGGAGTTGAGTGGCGAATTCAAGCTGACTTAGGTGGAGTATTAGCCGAGTATCGGTATGCGCTGAATCGCAAGGGACCTGGATTTACTGCATCGGCCAATTTCCCAGGAGATCAAAAGGTCCTCATTCGGAATTTCTCAGTGACACTGTCTGTGAACGCCCCTAAGGATGTTTGGAAAGTTCAGATTCCAGGAAATGGACTTCGTAATTTTGTCCCACTTCAAAGCGTCACATCTGGTGTAGGAGTGAGCCCGCTGGGAGGTTTGCGAGGATCTTCAGGACTTATTCTTGCGATTTCACAAGCAAACGGATGTGTTGCACTGTGGCCAGATAACCGTGTTGAAATTCCGTTGGTTGAATTTAAAGGTACAGGCGATAACAGCTATATCGTAAACATTGATTCAAATTTTGGTTCAGATTTGAAAGTGGTGAATTCAGTTGAACTCCCACTTTTCTCTGCTGACCTCTCTGCCAATAATTGGGATGAATTCCCAGAGATTTTTGACGGTTGGCTTCGGGCCAAATCAATCACTTCACCCAATAAACCTCCTGCATGGATAAATGGCTCCATGATTTATGAGGCACAAATTGGTTTCTCAGTCTTTAATGAAAAGTATAAGTACAGCCCGTATCCAGAGGTAAGTGACTTGATTGCAGACCTTGATCGAGTGAAAGCTATGGGTTTTAGTTGTATTCAACTCATGCCTCGGCAACCGTATCCAAGTTATAACATTCACGATTACTGGGATATTGATACTTCTTACGGTCCTAAGGATCTTATGGTCGAGCTTGTTAAGCAGTGCCATTCAAGGGGAATCAGAATAATTCTGGATATTTTGTTGCATGGAGTTCTCGATAAGGAGATTATCAAGAAAGCAGCAGATGGTGTTCGTAGCGGTCCATATGCGAATTTGATCTCTGCAGATACTGCCGACAGTTTTGCAGCAGATGTAAATGACTGGGATAACTACCTTATTGCTTGGTCAAGACATATTCTCGACTTTGAAAAATACTGGTATGAAGGCAGTCCTGCAGTTTCACCACTAATTGAGGAACACCCTGATTGGTTCTATAGAGATTCTGCCAACAACGTTCAAGGTGTCTATACCAAAGCATTTGATGCTAGTAATCGAGATTGGCAGAACTACTTCATCGAAGCGTGCCATTTCTTAATGACGGAGTTAGATATAGACGGATTTAGATTCGATGCGCCTTCCTATAATGATTTTCCAAACTGGGCGGATTGGTCCCGAGGACGCGCAGGTGCTTCGGCACTCGGATGCTTAGGACTCTTTGAGCGACTCCGCCCTGTAATGAAGTCCATTAAAAGTGATTCATTGTTGTACACAGAACCTTCGGGACATGCATTTAGACAGTCAATGGATCTCAATTACAACTATGACGAGCAATGGCTAGTGACTGCCATTTGTGATCCTAGTGCTCGCGCACCATGGGGAATTGCACATGCAAAAGATTTGGCAGGCTGGTTTGAATCTCGTAATGCGATGCTTCCACGTGGTTCAGTGACCGCGCACCACATTGATTCACATGACACTTTCTGGTGGCCATCTTGGGGAAAGAAATGGCGACGAGAACAATTCACCCTCGCTCAGGTCAAGCTGCTGACATTAGTTTTTGCTACCTTGCCCGGCCCATTCATGATGTTTAGCGGGGGAGAAATTGGAATTGAGGAACTTTTACCTAAGATTTCTAAAACCAAACAACTACTATTAAATGGTGAAGATGGAATCTCGTGGTGGACAGAAGAGTGGATTCCCAATGACGTTTTTCTACAATCTAGAAGCACTGAAGGGAAGCTGGTAATTGTGGCGGCCAACTTCAGTGATCAAAATCTAGTGATTAAGGATCCTCGAATTGGGAAGACGGCTTCAGTTCTTGTGCAAGCAGGAGAACAGAGTGAGCATTCCGCAGGCACACTTTCAATGCCACCATTTTCTGGAGTCATAATCTCTGTCGAGAGTGCTTAATGATGAATACAGTCGTAATAACTGGTTCTGCCGGAGGAATGGGTGGGGCAGCTGTAAAGCTATTCCAATCTAAAGGGTTCACTGTTATCGGACTTGATTTAAAGCCAACTAAGAACTCCGATTACTCATTTGTTGGAGATGTCTATGACGAAAAAGTATGGGAAGAGATTACTCAATGTATTGAGAGTAATAAGCTAGAAATATCTTCACTCATTAACATTGCTGGTAGAAACTATTTTGATGAAATTGACGTGGCTCGCTTGGATCAATGGCGGGATATGTTTGATGTGAATGTTTTGGGAATGGTTATGGGAATTAAGCACATGAGCCCATTACTGAAGAAAGCTCGCAACGCGACGATTGTAAATATGAGCTCAATTTCTGCGCATATTGGATCTGTTGGGTATGCCGCATATGTGGCTACTAAAGGAGCTGTTGATTCACTCACGAAATCCCTCGCTTTGGAGCTTGCGCCTGAGATTAGAGTTAATGCAGTGGCACCCGGATGGATTGAAACTCCATTTACTGTTGAGGGTTTGAATTTGGCAGATGATCCCGTGGCGTATAGAAAAACAGTGGAAGGGATGCACGCTCTTAAGCGAGTTGGCACCGCTGATGAGATTGCATCAGTTATCTATTTCTTAACATCAGAAGCATCATCTTTTGTCACAGGTTCAATTCTTACCGCTGATGGCGGATACCTGATAAAGAATTAAAATGATTAACTATTTGGATTACGGGGTCATTCCAGTCCTGGTTATAGACAAGCCATCATGCGCAAAAGGTGTTGGTGAGGCGCTTTTGGCTGCAGGGCTTCCAGTAGTGGAGCTTACGTTGCGCACAGGATCTAGCTGGGACTCATATGCGGAAATGAGAAAGATTGAAGGGCTTTGTGTTGGCGTGGGTTCTATAAGCTCACTTGAAGATATGAAAAAAACTATTGATTTGGGTGCTGATTTCGCAGTATCCCCTGGGCTGTTACCAGAAATTGCCGAAGTGGCCATTAGTGCAGGAATGTCTTATCACCCAGGAGTTGCCACTCCGTCAGAGATAACGCGCGGGCTATCTCTTGGCCTGAAAGTTTTGAAGTTTTTTCCGGCAGAAGCACTGGGAGGAATGAAAACTTTAAACTCTATGTCTGCACCCTTTAGAAATCTTCGATTCATTCCCACTGGTGGGATTGACTTGAAATTACTGCCCGAATATCTGCAGTCAAAGAAAGTAGCTGCGGTAGGTGGAAGTTGGATGGTGCCACAAGCGTTGGTAGACCAGGGTGAGTACGAAAAAATTGGTCACTTAACAAGTCAAGCATTAGAGACAGTGCGCCAGATAAGGGAAGCTGCAAATGTTGAAAATTAAAGGCTCAGGAGAGACTAAATTTGATGCGATTTCACTTGGTGAGGTCATGCTTCGGCTCGATCCGGGACCAGGCCGCATCCGTAACACTCGCTCGTTCGATGCTTGGGAAGGCGGCGGTGAGTACAACGTAGCGAGAGGTTTAAGAAAATGTTTTGGTTTGCGTACAGCAGTAGTGACAAAACTTGCGGACAATGAGGTTGGGAAACTGGTTGAGGATCTGATTTTGCAAGGTGGAGTTTCAACAGAATTCTTAAGTTGGTCGTCATTTGATGGAGTAGGTAGAGATGTGCGCAATGGTCTGAACTTCACTGAACGTGGATTTGGAGTACGTGGAGCTTTAGGAGTATCTGATCGCGGCCATACTGCTATCTCACAAATAAAGCCAGGAGAAGTTGATTGGGAGTACATATTTGGCGAATGTGGCGTGCGCTGGTTTCATACAGGCGGAATTTTTGCTTCTCTTTCTGAAACAACAGCCGAGGTTGCCATAGAAGCCATGAAGGCCGCGAAAATGCATGGAACCGTGGTCTCTTACGACCTGAACTACCGTCCAAGTCTCTGGAAATCTATTGGTGGTGAAGCGAAGGCTCAAGAGGTTAATCGGAAATTGATGTCACATGTTGATGTTGTATTTGGTAACGAAGAAGACTTCGACGCGGCGCTTCGAATCAAAGTAAAAAGTGATGCTACTAACTATCAGAAATTAGATACTGATAGTTATCTGGAAATGATGCAGAGTGTTAGTGAAGAGTTTCCAAACATTCTTGCCGTAGCTACCAGTCTTCGAACAGTTAAGAGCGCCAGCATAAATGATTGGAACGCACTCTTATGGTTGCAAGGCAGTGGGACATTTATCGGAAATAAAATGGAGAAATTAGAGATCTTTGATCGTGTTGGTGGTGGAGATAGTTTTGCTTCAGGCTTAATTTACGGCTCCCTCGCAGGCCATTCCCCGCAAGAGTCGCTTCAATTGGGTATTGCAC
>Ga0214921_10009450_pt1 | contig 12339 bp, 8 predicted proteins | sample LL1505_MetaG_FD_177992 | JGI IMG/M metagenome (GOLD analysis project Ga0214921, IMG submission 177992) | Freshwater microbial communities from Lake Lanier, Atlanta, Georgia, United States - LL-1505 | ecosystem: Environmental > Aquatic > Freshwater > Lake | place: USA: Georgia | collected 2015-05-28 | reverse complement strand
AGGCTGCTGAGAGGAGAGAGACCCGTTCAACTCGTATGCCAAAGGGTGATCGTCCACGTGGTGAAATCGTTGCCGGACGTAACGCGGTTCTTGAAGCGCTGCGCGAAAGTGTTCCAGCGACGGAGTTATTAGTTGCACGCAGTATTGATGTTGATGATCGTGTTGCCGAAAGCTTAAAGCTTGCACTGCATCAGGGTTTACAGATTCGTGAAGCACACCGGGCTGAAGTAGAAGGTATCTCACCTAACAGTCAAGGAATCATTCTTGCAATTAAGCCATTTCAGTACTCAAGTTTTGAAGAGATCATGGAACGCGCAAAGCATCCATCTTTAATTGTGGCACTCGATGGTGTTACAGATCCTCGTAACCTCGGAGCGATTATTCGCTCAGCTGCAGCATTTGGTGCTGCAGGTGTCATCATGACGCAACGTCGTGCAGCAACAATGACAGCCTCTGCTTGGAAGTCATCTGCAGGAGCGGCTGCACGTTTGCCGATCGCTCAGATTACAAACCTTGCCCGTACAATTGATGCAGCTAAAAAAGCTGGAATGTTTGTTGTAGGTCTTGATGGAGAATCAGATGAGATTATCAGTAACATGAAGGTGGCAACTGAGCCTTTAATGGTGATTGTTGGATCAGAAGGCAAGGGTCTTGCACGATTGACCAAGGAAAAGTGTGATCTCGTAATCTCAATTCCAATAAGCGCATCAACTGAATCTCTTAACGCAAGTGTTGCGACCTCAATCGCACTCTTCCACATAGATCAGCAGCGCCGCGCAAAGTAGGTAAATGTCAGTGAAATACAACCGTTTTATCGCTATTGGTGATTCATTCACTGAAGGTATGTGTGATGAGAAAAAGTATGGCCAGTACCGTGGATGGGCTGACCGTGTGGCCGATGTTATGGCGGCGAATCAACCTGGTTTTCAATATGCAAACCTGGCAATTCGCGGAAAGTTGCTGAGGCAGGTTGTAGATGAGCAGTTAGATGCTGCGATCGCACAAGTTGTAGATAAGACAACGCTGGTTTCATTTCACGCAGGTGCAAATGATGTTATTCGCCCTAAGTACAACCCCAATGTGACTTTGCCGTTGTACGCCGAAGCTGCGCGAAAGGTTGCAGCTTCAGGTGCCACAGTTATGTTGTTTACCGTTTTGGAAGATAGCGGTAGTGAAGGGCGCTTAGCAGAAACCTGGAAGGCACGCTTTAAGGATTTCAATGAAAATGTGCGCGCAGTTGCAGAAGAGATTGGCGCAATCTTGTGTGATGCAAATGAAGAACAAGCATTTAAAGATCCACGATTCTTAGCATTTGATCGTCTGCACTTAAACCCAATGGGTCATGATCGAGTTGCTCAAGCAGTCTTAGAAACAATTGATCTTCCTTTTGATCCATCATGGCGCCGACCTTTGGCACCAGCAGAACCGATGCATAAGTTGGTAAAGATCGCGATTACAACGGTGTGGTTTGCAACCTTTGCACTGCCATGGATGTGGCGACGGGCACGAGGCAAATCATCAGGAGATGGTCGTACCTGTAAATACCCAATAGCAATCAATTGGCCACTTACTCACTTAGATTAGGCACAATTGCAGTACAACTTTTAAATCGAGGTTACTGTCCACTCCCAAGTATGAACACCAGTTTTAATTAAGTACTTATCTAAAGTATCTGGACCACATGATGCGGTTCCAACTCCACGATGCGCAGAATCAATGTGAACCACTGTGTTTCCACATGGAACAACCTCAACATCATGCGTGGAATCAGCTAAATCCTCATCTCTGTTGGGGGTTACCGATACCTGAGCCGGCTTGCCCATTACAAAACGCAGACCATTTCCTTGCGTATTTACAAGCTCAAACCAACGAACCGCTGTATGTCCACCATTTTCTTGTGGTCGAACATATGGAATGTATTGAGCAGCGACAGTTGAAATATACCGACCAATGCGTCCAATCCTGCGATCCGGATAAGTTTCATGAGCACCTGTTCCAAAGTAGACCAGTTCATTCAATGAACCATCCAATTCAAACAGTGTTCCAACACGTGCCAAGTCATTAAAGGCTTTGGGAACATTTACAGACTCCTTTACCTTAAATCCATCAACAACCGGTGTGATTACCTGTGTGTGCTTGAAGTTAACCCCAGTGCTTGTCTGCCAGGTATTTGTGATCTTGATTGCGGAATTTGAATGCTGAACTAAACAATCGGTGCGTGAAATTTCGCGAACGCCGTAACGCTCCCACTTAGCTGCAATATGTCCGATACGATCATTATCCGTTGGTGCACGCCACAATGACACTGATGGTGCGACGATTCCGTAAGGCAAAATAATCTGACCGTGCTCATCGACAACATCACCTAGCTCTTTAGCTTTTTTTGCCGGCAGCAAAGCTTGTGAAGGTAGAGCGATTTGGCTCCAGCCAACTTCAGACATCGGCAATGCCCATGGAGTACTTGAAATACAAACAAGTGAGAAGTTAATAAAGCGTTCCCCACGTGATGTTCCCTTAGCTAACTTTTTCGAACTGATCTTAAAGTTAACACTCTTACGTGGTGCAACCTTGGGAAGTTTTACAACTCCGCTATCTAATATCTCGCCATCACAAGTGATGTTCCACTGCAATTGATATTCACCAAGATCCTTGAAGAAGTGCTTGTTGAATACCTTAAATTGTCCAGTTGCAGCCTTAACGCCAGTAATTACTACAGGGGCCGCTAGTGCTTTAAATTCATGCATGGCAGGCTTCGGGGTGCGATCTGGAAAGACCATTCCATCGCAGCAGAAGTTTCCATCATGCTTCACTTCGCCGTAATCGCCACCGTACGCGTTGCGCTTGGTGCCATCTGCAAGTGTTTGAACAGGACCGTGATCCCACATCTCCCAGATAAATCCACCTTGCAAACCACGGGTTGATTCAATCGCCTCCCAGTATTCAGCCAAGGTTCCGTTGCTGTTACCCATCGCATGCGAGTACTCGCACATAATCAAGGGACGATCAGCCTTTGCTGACTTTGCGTACTCCTTGATTGCGTTAACAGTTGGATACATCGGTGCGATTACATCGGTGAGTGAATGACTTCCCATCCAGTTTCCTCGGATGCCACCTTCATAATGCAGTGGACGTGATGGATCAAAGCTACGAGCATATGCAGCAGCGGCTTCATGATTGTTACCAGCACCAGATTCATTTCCGAGTGACCACATAACAACTGATGGATGATGAATATCGCGCTGCACCATGCGACCTACACGATCAACAAATGCAGTTAAATACTTTGTGTCATTACAAATAGAAGAGATAAATGCATGTGATTCGATATTTGCTTCACCGACTACATAGAAACCTAATTCATCGCAAAGATCTAGAAAAGCTGCATCATTTGGGTAATGGGATGTGCGCACAGCATTGAAGTTCCAGCGCTTAAGCTCTAGCAAATCCTGTCGCATGTCATCGCGGGTAAGGGCACGTCCGGTAAATCTATTGAAGTCGTGGCGATTGATTCCGTAAAAAATAATTGGTTGACCATTAACTAAAAAGTCCTGGCCCTTAATGACTATAGAACGGAAACCAATACGTTGTTGTGAAACTTCAATAACAACACCGCTGGGATCAAGTAATTCAATGTGCAGGGTATAGAGATTCGGAGCCTCAGCAGACCAAGGATTTACCTTTGGAATTCGAGTGTTTAGCTGCACCTTGCCGTGTGGCCAAGGCTCATTTTCCATGATGGCAGCCTTGGCATCGGCAGGAATATTTCCATGCCAATACTTTCCGTGGAAGTAATCATCACTGCGCTTTTTCAGGTTCGCATCACGTTCTGTCCATTTAGGTGAGGTGAAGTTCTTAATAGTTTTTTCAAGATTTGCGCTTTTAACTTTAGGGAGCTCGGTAATAGATGCGCGGAGGGTATAACCATCAGTAGACAGGTTATCCAGCGAACCTAAATCAGCTTCAATCGACAATGTTCCGGTTGTTCCATCTTTTTCCAGACCAGAAATGGTTTTGAATCGTTCGATGAAAACCTTGTTGGTTGCGTATAACTTTACTGAACGAGTGATTCCACCATGCCACCATTGATCTTGGTCCTCAATAAAAGTTGCATCAGACCACTTAGTGACATCAATTCGAACAACATTGTTGCCGCTCTTTACAAACTGCGTTACATCAAACTCGGCGGCAAGTCGTGAATCCTTGGTCATTCCAACTTCAACGCCGTTGATGTAGATCAAAGCAACAGATTCATACCCACCTAATTGAAGAACTACACGCTTATTTGACCAGCTTTTCGGTAACTCAAAATCTCTTTCATAGACACCAGTTGGATTTTCCGCTGGAACAAATGGAGGCTGTTCCGCAAATGGCATTTGCGTATTTGTGTAAATTGGCTTATCGAAAAATACATCAGATGATTCCTGCATTGTCCATAAACCTGGAACTGGAATTGATGCCCATCGCTTACCTAACTTTTCAGTTGGCTTATGCAACAACTGGAAGCGCCAGGTACCGTCCAAAGAGATCTGCTCAAAGTGCTCGATATTGAGCATCGGCAAACGGTTAACAGAGGTGGTCTCAGGGCTCATCCAATAGTTGTTGATCACGTGGGGAAGTCTCTCAGGAATTTCACCATTCCACACACGAGACGAGCGCGGTAACGCGGGGTTGGTTTAACCGCTGTCCTTATTACGATTACCTATTGTTCACACAAACAGGGGAGAATTTGGGCATGAGCATGGAACATCTGACCGACCGAGAGCTCAGTTGGCTCTCCTTCGATCAACGGGTTCTGGAGCTAGCTGAGGATGAGTCAACCCCATCACTTGAGCGGCTTCGATTTCTTGCGATCTCATCTTCAAATTTAGATGAGTTTTTCATGGTGCGTGTAGCAACTTTGATGAGCAAGATCGAGAATAATATTTCAGCTCCCAATGTAGCCGGACACCGTCCAAAAGAGCTTTTGAATTTGATCTCAACCAAGGTCAATGAATTAGTTACTCGTCAAAGCGCGGCCTTGCACAGAAGTATTTTGCCAGCTTTAAAGAGTGAAGGAATTGAATTTGTCACTTGGCAAGATCTTTCAGAGGCGGAAAGTCTTTATGTTGCCAAACTCTTTCAAGATCGAATTTTTCCAGTACTGACGCCGCTGGCTGTAGATCCAACCCATCCCTTCCCCTACATTTCTGGTTTGTCTCTTAACCTTGCCGTAATTGTTAAGAACCCAACAACTAATGAAGAGTTTTTCGCACGCGTTAAGGTTCCAGAAGTCTTGCCACGTTTTATTGCAACAGCAAAAATCGGATCTACCCGCTTCTTACCACTGGAAGATTTGATTGCAATCCACCTGCAAGAGTTATTCCCAGGCATGGTTATCGAAGATCACTACACATTCCGCGTAACCAGAAACCAAGATATGGAACTTGAAGATGAAGAAACAGAGGATCTACTTGTAACCCTTGAGCAAGAGTTACTACGTCGTCGTTTTGGCCCACCGGTTCGCTTAGAGATCGAAGCAGGTGTTGATGCAAAGTTGGTACAACAATTAGGACAACAACTTGGAATTGGTGAAGAAAACATCTTCCAAGTCCAAGCACCTTTGAATTTAACCTCGTTACACAAGATCGCAGATCTAGATTTCCCTGATCTGAAATTTGCTCCATTCAGGTCCCGTACCGCCAAAGCGCTTTCAGAGGTCGAAAGCGGTGATTTAGAGATGTTTTTTGCAGCGATCCGCCAGGGCGAAATCCTGCTCCATCACCCATACGAATCTTTTACATCCTCGGTAGTTCACTTTTTGCAAAACGCTGCTCAAGATCCTCAAGTTCTAGCGATCAAACAAACCTTGTATCGCACATCTGGTGATTCGCCAATTATCGAAGCACTTATCGAAGCAGCTGAAGCTGGCAAACAAGTAGTTGCAGTGGTTGAAATTCGTGCACGATTTGATGAACAAGCAAATGTACGTTGGGCGCGAAAACTAGAAGCTGCAGGCGTGCACGTTGTATACGGTTTGATGGGGTTGAAAACACACGCAAAGCTTTCTTTGGTTGTTCGTGATGAACCACAAGGTATTCGTCGTTACTGTCATATCGGAACCGGTAATTACAATCCAAAGACTGCACGTATGTACGAAGACCTAGGAATTCTCAGTGCAGATGTTGAGCTAACCGAGGATCTGACTCGACTTTTTAATCAACTTTCTGGATTCGCACCGCAATCAACTTATTCACGTTTACTGGTAGCGCCGCGTACTTTGCGTTCTGGATTGATTAAGAAAATTGATCGTGAAATTGACCATGCAAAGAATGGTCGACCATCCGGAATTCAATTTAAATTAAATTCAATTTTGGATGAGGGTTTTGTTGCCAAACTTTACGAGGCCTCGCAAGCTGGAGTCAAGATCGAATTATTGATTCGTGGTATCTGTGCCGTTCAACCTGGCATCAAAGGGATTTCAGAAAACATCACCGTTAAATCTGTGTTGGGCCGCTTCTTAGAGCACTCACGTATTTATCATTTTGTTAACGGTGGTGAGGATGAGTATTGGATTGGTAGCGCAGATCTCATGGGTCGAAATCTAGATCGACGGGTAGAAAGCCTTGTCATGATCTCTAGAAAAGAGCATGTCACCCGCTTGCAAGGCTTATTAGACCTTGGTTTATCAGCTGAAACTTCGTCATGGGAGCTTAAAGAAAAAACCTGGATTCGTAGCAAGAAAAAGGGTTTAAACAATGCGCACACTGTTCTCATCGACCACTATTCAAAGGATCGGTAAATGGATGTAATTCAAGCTGCAGGTGCTGTGATTTGGCGACGCCTTAGCGATGATTTAATCCAAGTAGCTTTGATTCATCGCCCACGTTATGAGGATTGGTCATTTCCAAAAGGCAAGGTTGAACAAGGAGAATCCGAGATCGCCTGCGCTTTTAGAGAAGTTGAAGAAGAAACCGGTTACCAAACCATTTTTGGTCCCGAATTGTGCAAAGTTGAGTATCCAGTTGGAGAAACAACAAAGACTGTTCGTTATTGGTCGGCAGAGGTTGTTGGCGAATCAAAAGGTGCTCGCGACATCACAGAAGTTGATCAAGTTATTTGGGTAACTGTTTCTGATGCTTACGAAAAGCTCTCTCGAGATGGAGATAAAGAGGTACTGAAGAACTTTGAAAAGTTCGGAACAGATACAACACCATTAATTTTGTTGCGACATGGAAAAGCTATTGCTCGCGAAGAATGGGAAGGTGATGATGGGGATCGTCCATTAGCGCTCTTGGGACAACAGCAAGCAAAGAGAATGCTTGCAACGTACCTCCCCTTTGGAATAACTGAGATTCATACATCTGATGCGGTTCGTTGTTACGAGACGGTGGTTCCTATGGCCCGTTCGTTACAGATAGACACTATTTATTGGAGTGAGTTAAGCGAGTATGCATTTGAAAAGGATAAGAAGGCAGCGGTTCGCGTAGTTCAAGAGATCATCGAAAGCGAAACGCGAGCAATCGTTTGTGGCCACAATCCGGTACTACCAGGAATGGTTGCAAAATTTATTGGAAAGAAGAGTTTTAAAGAGTTAGATCATGGATTAATGCCTGGTGAATCTTGGATTTTGCACCACCGAGATGGCGAAGTTGTTGCTATCGACTGGATGCCAGCTCCAGAGACTTAATCCTGTAGCCAATCTAAACGGCGCAGAACAATGCCTTCACGCAGAGCCCATGGGCATATTTCAACCTCATCAACATCTAATCGCTCCATGACCGCAAGAGCGACAATTCCACCCGCCACGATCTGTTGAGCTCGGCTATCCGATACTCCAGGAAGTTCGGTGCGGCTCTTATTATTCATCACGATTAACCTTGGAACCGCCGTCTCCAATGATTTCTTTTCTAGAAACTTTGGATTGTCTCCATACCAATGTGCGCAGATACGAGCCAAAGTTCTGAAGGTCTTGCTTGTCGCAACAAAATGATTCGCATCATGCGATCTCAAACTTTCAGGTATGGAATTCTTCAGCAGATCCTCAGCATGCTTTTCAAGGGCTCTAATTCCCTTCGATGTGTAAGGGTCGCTCCCCAAAAATTCGCGGGTAGATCGAGCAGCGCCAAGAGGTAATGACAAAGTTTCTTCGGGTAGCTCATTGATTCCACTTGCGATTTCTAAGGATCCTCCACCGATATCTAAAACTAATAACTTTCCTGCTGACCAACCAAGCCAACGTCGAACCGCTAAAAATGTCATCGATGCTTCATCATGGCCACCTAAGACTTGTAAATCAATTTCAAACTTTGTATTTATTTCAGCGATTATCTGTGAACCATTTTTTGCTTCTCGCAATGCAGAGGTTGCAAAAGCCAAGATCTCATCAGTTTGATTTTCGGCAGCATGTGCAACTGCCTCAGAAATTGCAGCATTGAGTAAATCAATTCCGGTTTTAGAAATCTCACCAGCTTCATTTAAATACTCTGTTAAACGAAGTTCAACTTTGTAATTTGTAGCTGGGGTAGGTCGTGCTCCTGGGTGTGCATCCATCACCTGAAGGTGGATGGTGTTTGAGCCCACATCAAGAACGCCTAATCGCATGTGGCCAACCTATCGGTGAGCGAGCCCTATCCCTTGGATTTTAAGATTTGGCTCTTGCCTGCCATAATTACGGCTGCTGTATTCGGGGTGACTCGAAGAGCAGGCCTCTCTAGCTCAGTGGTAGAGCAGCGCACTTGTAATGCGCAGGTCGTCAGTTCAATCCTGACGGGGGGCTCCAGATCTTTCGCAAGCCAGTACTACCTTTCCTCTGGAGGGAGTCAGCATGAGCAAGGATTCCTTTCCTTACGAATCATTTAAAGATGCACTTGAAGCAAATGATCAATACATAAAGACATTTAAATACTCAGAACTTACCGGCGTTGCCCAAAAGGGTTTAGCAATCGTCACCTGCATGGATTCACGGATTAATCCCTTATCAGTTGTTGGAATGCAATCGGGCGATGCAAAGATTCTCAGAAATGCAGGCGCACGAGTAACTGAAGATGTTTTACGTACCTTAGTTCTGGCTACATATCTCTTGGGAGTTAATCGGATTTTAATTTTGCCCCATACAAACTGTCGTATGGCACAGGTTGATGAAGCTGAAATCCATAATGAGATTGACTCCAAATATGGAATTGATACTTCAGAACTTGAGTTCAAAACAGTGAAGGATCAAACACAGGCCTTAATTGAAGATGTTGTGAGTGTGAGAAGCTATCCATTGCTCAATAAGGGTGTTTCGGTTGGTGGAGCAATTTATGATGTTACGACCGGAAAAATTACTCCGGTTGAGTGCTAATCGGATTTACTCTGCGATTTGGAACCATCGTTATTGGATAACTCAGATCCTCTAAAAACTGCATCATAATTGCAATAAACAAATCTGGTTTTTCCTTCACCAATGAGTGAGAAGTACCTGGAAGTATCGCCAACTGTCCTAGTGCTAAAGCCTGGTATAACTCCTGAGTGTGTTGTAAAGAGACCATGTCATCATCGCCGGAAACAACTAATACTGGGCATTGAATTTGTGCTAACTGCTGCTTGGAAATATCAGGCTCTTTCTCCCAAATTTCAAACATACGAGTTACCTTTTCCAGCAAGGTATGTGGAGCATCAGGTGAAATCAATGTGTACTCCGCTAAATCATCCTCTGAAACAGAAGGCTCACCCATCTCATAATCAATTCCTGAGTAATGGAAATTTCCACCAATAGAGATGACAGATTTCACTAAATCCGGGCGCTGGATGGCAACCATCAAAGCGATAATTGCACCATCTGAAGATCCGATTAAATGCGCGGGCTCTTTAACAATACTTTCTAGGTAAGCAATCGCTTCACGGGTTTGAAACTCAAAGTGCAAACTTCCGGGACGATCAGCGGTAAAACCGTGCCCAGTTCGATCATAAGCAAAGACATGAAAATCATCTTCAAGTGCGGGAACCAGTATGTAATCCCAACTAGCTGTTTTGCTTAAGCCACCGTGGAGCAAAACAACAGCTTCGCCATCATTTTCCCACTCGTAGCAGTACAAATCGTGCCCATCAACCTTTACATACTCAGGCATTAAACCGAATCCATGATGTGTCGATTACCTCGATCAAATGTTAAGTAGTTATAGGTCCAGTCAGCCATGGTGCCAATTTTGTTACGCCCACCCAACAGGTAAAACAGGTGAAGCCATAACCAGGCATACCACGCCGGAATTCCAGTCATACGGAATCTCTTCACTTCAACAATAGCTTTATGACGGCCGATTGTTGCCATGGAACCTTTGTCTATGTATTTGAAAGGCTTTAGATCATGTCCTTGGGTAAGTTTCTTGATCTGTTGTGCAACATGTCGACCTTGTTGCATTGCAACCGGAGCGACCATGGGCAACATACGGCCATTTTCTCCAATAAAGCCAGCGATATCGCCGATGGCAAAGATGTGAGGGTAATTCTTGACCTGTAAGGTATTTTCAACATCGATGCGAGTATTTACTAGTGGCAAATTCAATTTTGCACCTGTCGGCTCACCCTTTACTCCGGCAGCCCAAATTGTTACCTCTGACGGGATTGTGCCTCCATTACCGATATCAATGCTGCGCGGTTTAATCTCTTTAACAGCGGTATTCAAATGCACAGTTACACCAAGTTTTTCGAGATCTTCTTTGCCACGCGCAGAGAGCTTTTCGGAAAACATCGGCAAGATGCGCGGACCGGCTTCAATCAAATTGATCTTGATGTGTGCTGCCGCATGTGCTTGATCATGTTTTAAAGGACCACGGACTAGTTCGGCGAATGCACCTGCCATCTCAACTCCAGTGGGACCGCCACCAACCACAGAGATTGAAAAGATTGTGTCATCTTCAAAACGGCATAAATCTTCAAAACGTCGTAAAACCTCTGCCCGAATTGCCAAAGCCTCATGAACACTCTTCATTCCTAGCGCATGCTCGGCTACTCCTGGAATACCAAAGTCGGCTGTTGCTGAACCCAGCGCCACAACTAGATAATCGAAATCTAAGCTCTCGCTACTATCCAATTTCACACTTTTATTTTTATGATCAACTGAAATTGGAGTTCCCATTCGAAATTGAATTCCAGTTTTACGTAGCGCTCCACGAATTGGATGAGCAACATGATCTGCAGCTAAGCCGGCGGTAGATACTTGATACAGCAACGGCAGAAATGTTTGGAAGTTGTGGCGATCAACCACTGTTACATCAGCAAAGCCGGCCATCTTGCGGGCGGCTGTAAGGCCGCCAAAGCCGGCACCCAGAATTACTACTCGAGGCTTCTGGATCGTCTTTTGCATGGGTTAAGTCTAGGCTTCGCATCATGAACCCGCCTCTTAGACACCGTAAGTACCTCGTCACAGGGGCATCTGGATATGTAGGCGGTCGATTAGTGCGTGCCCTCGTTGATGACAAGGATGATGTTCGAATTTTGGTGCGCGATAAAACTAAAATCATGGGTCAACCATGGGCAACACAGGTTGATATCTGTGAGGGTAGTGCTGAAAACTTTGAAGATTTACAACGCGCTCTAGAAGGAGTGCATACCGCTTTTTATCTCTTGCACTCAATTAACTTGGGCCCTCACTTTGATGAGATTGAGAGTGAAATGGCTCGCAACTTTGCCAAAGCTGCCGAACTTGCCGGAGTCTGCCAAATCATTTACTTGGGTGGAATCGCCAATGATGCAAATATCAGTAAGCACCTTGCATCCCGTGCGATGACGGGAGAGTCACTAGCAACAACAACGGTGCCTGTTTTAGAGCTTCGCGCAGGAATTATTATCGGTTCCGGCTCTGCCAGCTTTGAAATGTTGCGTCACTTAACCCACCGGCTACCAATCATGACAACACCTAAGTGGGTCATGAATAAAACACATCCAATTGCGATCCGTGATGTTTTGTACTATCTCAAGGCTGCAGCGTATTTAGAAACTCCAGTTAACAAAGTATTTGATATCGGTGGCCCCGAAGTTCTGTCCTACGCCGACATGATGCAAAAATTTGCAAAGTTGTCGGGATTAAAAAAGCGTTGGATCATTCGGGTTCCTGTATTAACTCCGGGATTATCTAGTTTGTGGATCGGTTTAGTAACACCGGTACCAACCGCATTGGCTCGTCCACTGGTTGGTTCATTGATCAGTGAAGTTGTTGCAGATCCTGCAAAAAGTATTGATGCACTCATTCCAAAGCCTGCCGAGGGCTTAATTGATGTTGAAAATGCAATTCAGTTAGCACTTTCCAAGATCACCACCCACAACGTTGAAACACGTTGGTCTGATGCAACAATGCCAACAGCTCCATGGCAAAAAGCACAA
>Ga0214921_10009449_pt1 | contig 12339 bp, 10 predicted proteins | sample LL1505_MetaG_FD_177992 | JGI IMG/M metagenome (GOLD analysis project Ga0214921, IMG submission 177992) | Freshwater microbial communities from Lake Lanier, Atlanta, Georgia, United States - LL-1505 | ecosystem: Environmental > Aquatic > Freshwater > Lake | place: USA: Georgia | collected... | reverse complement strand
AGGCTGGATCTAAAACCTTACTTTTAGAGGCAGATCTAAGGCGGCCAAAGATCTCCATCTATATGGAGTTCCCAGCTAAAGCATCAGGTCTTACTGAAATATTATCTTCAAATAAAACTATCTCTAGCGCCTTACTTAAAAAGAATATTCATCGTTATGAAGATACAAAATTAGATGTGTTGCCCTCTGGGGTGGTGCCACCAAACCCAGCAGAGCTACTTGCCTCTCAACGGTTTGATAAATTGATAGCGGTATTACGTAAAAAATATCAATATGTAATTGTGGATTGTCCTCCGCTACTGCCAGTTACTGATGCTGCAATTGTCTCTGCTCGAGTTGATGGCTCAGTACTAGTAATTCATGCTGGAGCTACTAAGAAGCCACAATTTACCGGTGCCCGTGATGCCATGATTTCTGTGGGATCTTCAATACTTGGTGTAATTCTGAATATGATCCCAGAGGATTCACTTGAGTATGAGTATGGCTACCGATATGGCTACCCACGTTACTACGGTAATCATTACGGCCCATATGGAGCTAAAAAAGAGGAGGCTGGGTTATATCAACCTCGCCAAGACGACCTTGCCAGAATTGAGCGCGAAGAGAACTTTAAACACATTAAGGGCAAGCGATTTAAAGAGGAGTTAATGAAGGATGCTAAAAAATCCTATAAAACTCCCAAAGATTAATAAGCACCCTTACCTTTAAATATTGCACCTACCGTTGCAATTATGATCCAAAGATCTCTGGTAAAGCTCCAATTAGTTAGGTAATTAAGGTCAAGTGAGATGCTAGTTTGCAGATCTAAATCTGATCGACCACTTATCTGCCAAGGACCTGTGATGCCAGGCTTTGCGATAAGGCGGCGCTCATATATTGAGCTGTATTGGTTAGCTTCAAATGGAACTGCAGGTCGTGGACCCACAACTGACATGGATCCCATCATCACATTGAAAAACTGCGGCAACTCATCAAGGGAGTACTTGCGAAGAATTCTTCCAACTTTTGTAATACGAGGGTCATTGGCTTGTTTTGAAGAATCCCGCTTACCAGAATTCGATGATAATTGAACTTGTACTAGTTTATCTGCGTTCTTAACCATAGATCTAAACTTATAGAACTTAAATAATTTTCCATTCCTGCCGACACGCTGTTGATGGTAAAACACGGGCCACCCAGTTGTTACTAGAACGGATAAACCTACAAGGAAATATATTGGACTTAATATAAGTAGTACTGAAATGGAAAATACAATGTCAAATAGTCGCTTTACAAATCTCCAGAGCAAAGATATGTCGGATTTCTCAAAAGTTAAGAAAGGGATTCCTTCTTGAGGAGATGGGGTTAGCCAATACCCAAGATTTCCTGAGTCGAGTGGGATCCAGTTGACGTGAATGTTGATATCTTCACAATAGTGAATGAACTTCGAGAAATTTGGATCAGATTCCATGCCTGGAAGTAGTAAAACTTCTGTAATGTGTTTATATCGAAGTATTCGGTCAAATTCCTCTAGCCATTTACTCTCGATTCGCGGACATAATAGGCGAGAAGTAATTTTGAATCCAAAGGCCCGATTGGTAATTAGCCATTCACTGTGAGCTTCTAATGATTTCTTTTCCCTTCCAATAATCATCATATTTGATGCGATCCTCTTCTTCAGTATCATTGGTCGAATCAAAATATAATAAATACAAAAACGAACGATGAAGATATACGCTAGTCCGCATGTAAGCATAACCAAAAATACCGAGCGCGAAAAAGACGCTTTAAGGATAAAAGATGTGAATCCGAGCATAAAGAAAAACAAAAAAGATTTTTTTATAATCATTCGCAAATTAAATATAACTAGTGTTGAATGACTAAATCGATAAGTGTCGGTGGCAATTAGTAATAATGCCCAGGCCACTACAATAAGGATTAAAATTCCACGATACTCAAACTGTAATACTTCAGATGTTGCAGCAATATAATTTTGTTTGCCCGTGAAACGAGTTGAGTAAGCAGTAAAGGCAGAGAGCACCATTGCAATTAAATCAGGAATTAATATTAAAGTTAATATGATTGATCGCTGAGAATTTAAACTTTTTTTAATTCCACTTAAATAGGTAATTTTCATGATCGGCGCCAATTTTTAGATTTCCACATAGTGAGTCTAAGGATAGAGTAAAAGTTCAAAACTGAGTGCTTACTTGCACGGGAAATACCTGTATTTGACCAGTGCGAGCATTTCTTAATTATGCTTAGCAGATGGATCCGACTAAAGGCAATGTACTTATTAATCCAAGAGGTCTTGACCATTTAGGAGGAGTAGGACTTTGGGGCAAACATGTAGCGAGCAACTTAGTTCAAAATTATGACTACGTCGTAGCAAAGCAAAAATACACTAGTTCAAGTAATCATCAAATAACACGAGCGTCAGAGTTTTTTCTTCTTCCCAGAGAATCAAAAAAATATAATTATCTTTTGTCTTTGTGTAATTGGGGGCCACTCGTATCAAATCAAGTTATCGTTATACATGACATAGCCCCACTAATCCACCCAGAGTTCTTTAGCAAAAGTTATGCTTTATTCTGTGAAAAAATGATTCCAAAATTAATTAGAAATTCTTCAAAGATTTGCACTGTTAGTGATTTTTCAGCTGAGGAAATTTCAAGATATTTGCAGATTTCAAGAAGTGAGATTACAACTTTAGGGGCAGCGCCTACGCTGCACTTAGAACAAGAGGAGTCTTTACAAATCCATTATAGATATATGCTTTTTGTAGGAGCGCACGACGCACGAAAAAACTTGGAGTTTCTTCTCAGTTTTTGGCCAATTATTTATGATAAGACAAACCTAAAGTTATTAGTGATTGGCCAGGTAACTTCAAAAGTATTCAAGAAAAATAAGCAGAGCCAATATTTCAAGGGTGTAAATTACTTAGGTTATGTAAATAGTGGGGTGCTAACAAATCTAATTCGTAACGCAGATGCCATTCTTACTCCAAGCTTTTACGAAGGTTTTAATCTCCCGGTGATTGATTCTCTTTCTTTAGGCACGCAAGTTATTTCATCACCAACCGGTATAGCTACATCTCTTCAAAATGATGGACTCACTGTACTAGACTTGGATCCTGTGAAATGGGTAGATAAAATTTTGAATCATTCGAAAATTGATTTTTCATACCAAGCTGAAAGTTGGAGCGATATTGCAAATAAAGTGAATTTGACTATCAAATCTCTAAATTAATGAACATTTTAAGTCCTATAAGAATATTCAATCTATCAAGTATGTTGCTCTTTTTGACTTTTTTTAGTGTTCTAATTACTAACAATATAAGTCAGCGAGCTATTTACTTTACCAAAAATGATGTGGTTCCACTTATATGTGGGGTAGTTGCTTTTAATATTGGTTATTATTTTTCTGCACAAGTATTAAATTTGAAGCAAGAGATGTATCCCAATCTTCAACCTAGTGTAAATCTTATTGAAAATGTTCGTAAAATTGGAATACGACTTGTACAGATTTCTATATTTGGCTATCTCACCTGGATAATTGTAGATACGGAATCATGGTTTAGATATTCAAGTTCTGGCCATCTTAGAACTATTCCTGGAATTACAACTTTTACTCAGTTTTTACCGGTAGGAGTCGGATGCCTATTTTATGTACAAAAAATGTATGAGAATAAAATTTATAATAAAGCAATACTTTTTTGTGTTTTATTGGTTACGTATCGAACTTTCATCAATAATGAACGTTTAGCTCTCCTTGAAGTGCTAATTCCACTTGGAGCAATTTACCTATATTTTAATTCCAAACAAGTTCGAAGCCCTTGGTGGGTTATTTATTCGTTTGCACTCTTTGTGGTTTTCTCTCTATTTGCTCTAACTGAATATTTCAGAAGTTGGCAAACATATAAATTTGAATATGGACTAACGTTTACAAATTTTATTATAGATAGATTCATCTCTTATTATGGAACAGCCCTCAATAATGGTGCAATATACCAACAGATTTATCCGCAGATATCTAATTTACCACTGGGAACGCTTGATTGGCTGTGGCAATTCCCAGTGGTTGGATCTTTCTTTACCAATTTATTAACAAGTCAAGATTTGTTTGTAAACTGGTCTCAGGCATTAAAGTCTTATGCTGGTACTGATGAATATAATAATATTAATTCATATTTCATGATTTTCAGCGAGTCTAATTTGTATATACTGACGGCTATTTTCTTGATTCTTGGTGGAGTTTTCCAAATAATGTACTCAAAATTAAACAATCCAAAATCTCCTTACATAATTGTGCTTGGTTCGCTACTTGTAGGAATTCTTGAATTACCTCGACTTTACTGGTTTGGGCTAGGAAGGGCGTTTCCGATCGTGTTTTCGAGTTTGCTGATTTATTTATATTTAAAGAAAATTGAGCGAATAGCAGGATGAGTAGGATGAATGTGGTATTGAATACTGAATGGAATGAGAGGTTTGGGGGTGCAGAGAACGTAAATATCCAAATTATTAAGTGTTTTCGAGAAAAGCCAGAGATCGCTGCTATTTTCTCAAGAAATCCTGAAATAAGGCCAACTATTAATTCTTTTATCTCTAAATTTACATATTTACCAAAGTCTATATTAGGCTTAATGTCAATTCTGCATAACTTAAAGCCAGTCCCCCCGAACGTAGACTTGCTAATAAATAGTTCCTTTCTTTTTGCTCATTTTAAGCGAATAAAGGGCAAGAAAGGATTTAAAATTGTATATGTTCATACACCAATCAGGTACGTTTGGTTGCCAAAAATTGATAATCGCTTTGGCAAGCTAGCGCATTATCTAACAGGGGTTATATATTTACTTCGTTTTCTAGATAGGCGCAAAGTTGATAGGAGCGCTCTTTACATTGCAAATTCAGAAATAGTTAAAAAAAGAATCAAAGATTTTTGGGATGTTGAATCAATAGTAATAAATCCTCCAGTTGATACAGAGTATTTCAAAGATTTTGTTTCGTTTGAAAAGCCCAAGCAACTAACGTTAATTTCTGCAGGCAGATTAGTACCGTATAAACAGCACAATCTTGCATTAATGACCGCACGTTCACTCAACACACATATCATTATTGCTGGCTCTGGTCCACAAGAGAACGAGCTACGGAAGATTGCAATCAAATTTAATATCAATGCTACCTTTATCACAAATCCAACGCGCGAAGAATTAGCACTCTTGATTGCCGGCAGCTCAGTCATGCTTCATTTAGCGATAGAAGATTTTGGAATTTTACCTGTAGAGTCGATGGCATGTGGAACTCCAGTTGTAGGATTCAATGCAGGCGGCCTAATCGAAACTGTAAATTCCAAAACAGGGGTACTTATTAATGAAGAAAGTGAAATGTTGGCTGCTATTTCTCAGGCGGTTTCACTTGATCGAAGAATTGTACACAGGGAGTCAACTCGTTTTTCTAATCAAAGATTTATCACAGAGTTTTCAAAAGCTTTAAATGCCTTTACAAACAATGCCACAGTAGGAATCCTAAATGAATGAGCGATGGCAAAATTTTGTTGTAGTGATACCTACAATAGGGCAGAAGAAGGAGATTTTGAAAGTAATTGAATTTCTAAATTTGAACTATATTAAATATTTGGTAGTCGAACAAAAATCTTCGGAGGTGCAATCGATCCTTGATGGCTCTTTTGGGCTTAATCAATTAAACCATGTGAAAACTTTCGATAATTTTGGAGCAAGTCGAGCTCGGAATGTAGGTCTGAATTTATTGGATTCAAATATTCAATACGTCATGTTTATAAATGATTCAACATTGCCAAACATAAATTTTATAAAGCATTCATTGCATTATATGATTCGATACCAAAAAATAGGCGCAATAGTGGGAAACTATAATTACTCACAAGGTGGTTTAAAAATAGGCTACAGAAACCGAAAATCGATTTTTGTGAATGAGTTTACTCGGTGGGATTGTTTCAATGCAATCGAGCCTGCTGTGATTTGGAAGGTGGAATGTATAAAATCTGTCAATGGGTTTGCTGAAGATATTGGAACTGGTTCCGGGACACTAATAGGCTCTATGGAGGCGACAGATTTACTTTTGCGAATCTTAGAAATTGGCGCAATTGTAACTGGTACCAATTTAGTGGCGGGTTCTGATCTTAGAAGTGTTCCTAGACATAAGTTTATAACTGATTTGAAATACGGAATTGGTTTTTCTAACGTTGCGCGCCGAAATGGATTTTTTTCAAGTGCACTTTATAGATTTCCTATGCCAATTATAAGGCATCTTTTAGGAGCAAAAAAAGCTGATAATCCAAAAACATTTTTAGGAAATTTTGCGGTGGCTTTTGGACGGCTTATTGGATTATTCATCTCGAACAAATTTGCCTCAAAGCGGAGATAAATGAAAGTTCTCTTTCTGTCTCATACCTACATTGGAGGAAAATATTTCGTAGGCAGTCATTCACTCCATAACGAAGCATTGCTTTCTGGTCACGATTCATTACATGTAAGTACACCAATTAGTTTTTTTCATAGATTTAAATATTTTTTGAAAAAAAATAACAAAATTGATTTTATTGAACGTACATATAAATCAAAAGCAGGAATTATCGATAATGCCTATATCCCGCGAGTGTTATTCCCAATTCAGATTAAGTTTTCTAAATATTTTTTAGGCAAGAAATTGCGAGATGTACTAAATAGTCCTTATGATAAAATATTTATTGACCAAATTGCCTTCTTGAATATCATACCTAATGCAAATGCAAAGAATTTAACAATCAGAATAACTGATAAGCTTAATAGTAAAGAAATTAAAATTATGAAGAGTACTTTGTCACCCAGAACTAAAATAATAGTCACTAATAGCAATATTTCTAATGATCTTTTGCCTTATTTTTCTAACATTAAAGTGATGCCGAACCCAATAATTTCAGATTTCCCTGACGCTCTTCCAACTACAGATTCCATAAGATCAGGTGGTATTTATGTAGGAGCGCTTGGAGAGAGAATCGATTGGGAATATGTTAAGAATTTAACTAAAGAACCCGAGTTTGAGATAATCCATTTGTTCGGTTCCGGCATGATCCCATTAGATTTACCAGAAAATATCGTCTATTTTGGAAAAATTGATCATGCTGATGTTATAGGTGTTTTGGCGCAATACAAATTTGGATTATTTCCATATTCGCCATCAAGAGAAAATGAATACAGATCACCAATAAAAACTATGGATTATCTTTCGTCGGGGCTCATAATAATTAGACCACAAGCAATTGCAGACTATACCATGTTTAATGGCTTAGCTGCATATGATCCTTTGCATAAGGAACTAAATTACAAATATGAGACTACAGATAAGGAGCATCTGGAATGCGTAACTTGGAGATCAGTTTGGAAAGAATTAAGTGTAGATTAGTACCTTATATGAATTTTAAGACTAAAAAACTAATGATTGACTAATACATGATTCTGTTAAATCGATTATACATAGTTGATATCTGAGAAAGCACAAGATAGATGATGAATACTTATATGAAAACCAGTTATGCAAAAATAATGCCACTCATTAATACACTAATTCCCTATGCCATTGCTAGAGTTATACCGGTTAGCCTTAATTTAATTGCCATCCCTATAATATTGCAAAACTCTGGTACGGAAATTTATGGTTTAATCACGGTAATTATGTCATTCCTAGCTGTTCAAGTTATTGCTGATCTCGGAGCTGTCAATTCATTTTTACCAATATTTGTTAGAAAGTTACAAGCGAATGATTTGGATGAAGCAAAATCAATTTTTTTATCTACAATTATTCGAATTTTTTGTCATGGTTTCGTGTTTTCATTGTTAACTTTACCGGCAGTGATAATTTTCATGCGAAACGCAAATATAGAAGGTAATCAAGAATTAATCTCTGATTTCAATTTTGCAATCTGCTTAATAATGTTCTCAAATGTTTTCGCCGGATTAGCCCCCTTTACTAACTCCATTTTACTAGTGTATAAAAAAAATCGCCTAAGCTCGATTCTAAATAGCAGCAGCAATTCGGCCATCTCGATAATGCTGGTTGCAACTAGCTTTATTGAAGCACCATTAATTCCAATGACTTTTGGCATAATCTTTATCCCAATGCTGGTTGCAGTATTCACATTAATTTGGATCTCTAAAAAAAATGAATTGTTGAATTTTAGTAATATCAAATGGAATTTTTCATATTTTGGATTTCGAACGCAATTTGGGAATTGGGCTATCCAATTAAGTGCAATTCTTTCTGTTCAATTTGATGCGATAATCTTATCACTTTATAGTGATTCCTTAGAGGTAGCCAGATACGGAGTAATTGCCAAGGTTTTCCTTTTTGTTGTCACGATATATTACTGGACCACAGCACATGAAAATGTTGAGGCAATTAAGTTTGAATCCCAAGGCAGAATTTCTGAGACCACTAATAATTCAATCCGATTTATAACCAGATTAATAGTTTATACTTTGATGGCAATTATTCCTTTGACTTTTATCTTGAAACCAATTCTTACTTTATTAACTGGCAAAATGATTGGTTTTAGCTATTTAGAAATATTTATTTCAATCATTTGGTGTCTTTCTCTTTTAGTTACCACCAAGCTTTCTCGAATTCTCTACGCAAAAGGGATTTATACAGGATATTTCCAGATCGGGATGTTGGTCGCAACGATTAATGTTGCGCTCACTTTTTGGCTGTGTAGTTACGGATTAGGCATGATTGGTCCCCTCATCGCCACAATTTGCTCAATTTTTTTCGTTTATTTGCCATGCTTTTTGTACCTTCATAGAAGAAACTCACCTGAGTGATTTTCTGACTCGTTTTTCTTCCTTTTTCCTCCAATATTTGTATTCAATATCCCATTTCCAAGACAATTTTGGAGATATCCCATAACGTTTAGCAATAAGAGCGCGGATTCCCAAAATAGTAGAGAAATAGCGTACATATTTCTGGATATAGTGCAGGACATGCTTTTCGTTTTCTGCTGAGAATATCTCTGATCTATCTTTTAAAATCGTCGAATTATCGATTTGAACATGAATTACAGGCTGACAGGATCTGTACCAGTCTAGTTCAAGCGCCCTAATGGGCCAATCCGCTGTCGAGGAAATTTTTACAGAGTTTTTATTTAGCACAACCGCTGCAGATTGACTTATTACGTAACCATATGTGCCATATGAGGGAAATTGCACCTTTTTGAGAATTGAATTATCATTACTTTCCGAGTATTTGAAGTTTAAAGATCCTAGCTGTAAGGCAATTGGAGATTTTGGTTTCGAGACGAGTAGTTGATTGAATTCATCCATAATTGATATGAGTTTTTTTATATCAGTAATAATTGAATCATCTTCCAGAATCAAAGCACTAGATGTTTTTTTTAGAACTATTTCTTCGTAGATTAACTTATGACTTATTGCGCATCCTGCCTCACCTAGCGAGATATCTCTGTGCATTAGAAATCGAATTTGCTTAAAGTCGAGAAAATTATGGACTTCAGACTGGGAAGAAGAATATGCGTCGAAACCCAAAAAAATTTTGATGTCAGTGAAATATTCTTTTAGAGTATTTACTAGCTCTGTACCTCGAAAATTTCTTTCAAGGCCCAAAACATAGACAGCATTAGAAAGTTTCATGTTGTTCCCTAATCTAACTCATTCAATGCTATATTTAGATAATCAATAATCGCCCGTGCATTTATGGCATACCATGATTCAGAATTCCTAATGAATTCAGGAGTTATTCGACTTAGATCCTCATGTGCTAGCGTTTCCCATAAATGAATTAATGGCGGGGAATGTTCAGGATTCCATAAATTCTGTTCAGGGTTTGAAAATATGGTTTCATTTAATTGCAACCAATCTATTGCGAAAAGATTGGCAGGAGGTAATACGATCGCATGTGATTGAAGTCTAGATTCGTTCATAATCCTAAGGGGTAATCTGATTGAGTGCTCCCCCCAAAAAGCATCTTTACCTTTACTATAAAAACTTTTGTAGCTGTCTAACCACTTTCGTATAAAAAGATTCCCCTTTGGGCTCCACATAATCGCATTACAAATTCCAGATATTTCGTTTGTCTCAGGGTTGCGCTCAAAGCCGAGAATCGCTTTCGTCGGATGAGTTAAGGGTTCTATTTTTCCTACCGATATTGTGTCAATATCGAAATAAATCCCTCCCACATTCTGCAGAATAATTAATCGCAGTATGTCTGACTTGTGGGCATAATGATTAAATCGCGCACGTTTATAAAAATCGAAATCTGAAAGTTTAATTAGAGTGGCATGCTCATTAAGTTTTTTCCAATAAATCCCGTCATTATCAAAAGCATAGAAAACGTAAACGGGTGTATTGGGGTTCTTGTAAACAAAACTAGTGATTGCCAAAAATTGGTATAAACTAAGGTCTTTGTTCCCAGGCTTAAATCCATAAATAGTAAAAGCAATATGATTTTTCTTATTAGCAATTTTATCGATCTCTTCTAAATTTTTTTTCCATGCAATTTTATCATGTAGAATTTTTCTTGGATATCTAAGACAGTTAGTTAAATTTATAATGATTCTTAAATAGAAAGATTTTGGATTTTTTAAAAAAATAATAATTTCTGTTCGGAAATACTTTTTTAGGCACAAATTAGGGGCTTTGCCGCGATCAGTTTTAGATTGTATTTTATCTTGCATGCCATAAATGTACTTATGTCCCATGGATTTGACTAGTATTTGGCGTTAAGTGTTTTCATAATCTATTTGGTAAATTTGATGCTTTCCGATTACCCTAGGCACATGTTGAATAAAAATGAATTATTCCATGTGAAATCAAAATACGGTGTTATCAATTATTTTATCAATGATTATTGGTTCACACGAAATGGTTCAGATAAAATATTTGAAGAAGATTTGATTCTAAAGTACTTGAAAAAGACCGTTAAAGGTTCAAGATTAGTATTGGACATAGGTGCGCATGCTGGTTCCCATACGATTGTTTATAAGGCTCTCAATCCAGATATTATGGTTCTTGCGTTTGAACCTCAAGAAAGAATGTTTGAGCTTTTGAAGTACAACATTGAATCGCAATCGCTAACAAATGTTACTTTATTTAATTTTGCCATTGGACATATGGCAGGTTCTACTACTCTAGATACCAAAATTCATGATCCGGGGGAGGAGATTAGCTTAAGTTATGATCCAAATGTTATTTCAAATCTGGGAGGAGTTGGTTTTGGTCCAGGTGGGGAGATAGTTTCAATTATTACAATTGATAGTTTGAACCTGGAGAGACTTGATTACATAAAGATTGACGTTCAAGGCGCTGAAAATCTAGTGATTTTAGGTGGGAGAGATACGATAACTAGATTTAAACCCGTAATTTTCTTTGAAAGTGATCATAGCGCGTTGAGTGCGAACACATTGATGTCATTAGGAATAGAACATTCCTTACCTGACACTATGGCTATACTTCGAGAAATTGGCTATTCACAGTTTTTACAATTAGACAATAACAATTATTTAGCTTCTTTTTATAGGGATTTTCGCGCTTCGACTATATTGTTGCGCGCACTCGCCTTCAAAAGAAAGTTGGATTTACGTCGTAGAGTAAGGGTTTTTTTTGGCTACTAATCTTCTAAAATCTGATTATGCTATGCATTTTTTTAAATTCAATTATTTCATGTGAATCACTCTTCAATGTAATTGTGGAATTCTTGATCTCATAATGGGAACATTGTGAGATGCCATAATTTAGTACTTTTCAATTCAAGAAATTTTCTGACTATTTTTCTGCATTCGCAACTCGTCGCTTATTGAATGATTAATAGAGGTTAAGTGAGCGTATATTTCTTGTTGAAATAGCGTGAGAACTTGAAGTTGTAAAAATATCAAGTTCTAAGCAATACCCAACGGCCGAATAGCTTGAGATTGGGTCGCATATTCTTACTTATTCACATAAGTGGGTTGTGAGGGACTCGAACCCCCGACCCGGTGATTAAGAGTCACCTGCTCTACCAACTGAGCTAACAACCCGGCTTTTTACTACTGGCTGACCCTATCAGCAGATTAGATCAATTAAACCCAAGATTTTTGCTCACAGCCACTTAGATTTTTTGAATTTATAGAATAAAAATCCACTCAGTAGGCCAATCATGGTCATAACTATTCCATACCCATACTTCCAAGTTAACTCTGGCATGTGTTCAAAATTCATTCCATATATGCCAGCAACCATCGTTGGTCCAGCTGCAAGTGCAACCCAAGCAGAAATTCGCCTAACATCCTCATTTTGTCTAACCTGCACATGCGCTAAATCTGCTTGTAAAACAGTGGTTAAAAGAGAATCCATGC
>Ga0214921_10009448_pt1 | contig 12339 bp, 12 predicted proteins | sample LL1505_MetaG_FD_177992 | JGI IMG/M metagenome (GOLD analysis project Ga0214921, IMG submission 177992) | Freshwater microbial communities from Lake Lanier, Atlanta, Georgia, United States - LL-1505 | ecosystem: Environmental > Aquatic > Freshwater > Lake | place: USA: Georgia | collected... | reverse complement strand
GCCCAAACGTCTTCCAGCACAAACTGGTATTCGAGTTTCTTCTCGGCCATGACAACGCGCACTTTGCGCACATAGGGGCTGGGGACAGAGCCAATCAGTTTCATACTTACGCTAATTTTGTTTCGCTACAGGTCATTCTATAGAGACAACAAGAGCCTGCCTCACGCCAAGCTGACAAGCCCCGCCTAGAATCGGCAATATGAATACTTTTGCTGTGACCGCCTTGTCGCCCTTGGATGGGCGTTACGCCAACAAACTTCAAGCTTTGCAGCTGCTCATGAGCGAATACGGCTTTATGCAACGCCGCGTTCAGGTGGAAGTGGCTTGGTTCATCGCCTTGAGCGATGCTGGCATGGCCGAATTTGCGCCTTTGAGCCAAGCCGCACGTGGGCATTTGCAGCATTTGGTGCACACCTTTTCGCCCCAAGACAGCCTGGCCATCAAAGCGATTGAGCGAACCACCAACCACGATGTGAAGGCGGTGGAATATTGGCTCAAAGACCAATGCCAACTGCCCAGCCTGTCTGTAGCACTGCGCGAAGAGTTGACACGGGCCAATGAATTCATCCATTTCGCATGCACCAGCGAGGACATCAACAACACCAGCCATGCTTTGCAGTTGCAAGCCGCCAGAGAACAGGTGCTGTTACCTGCGGTGGATGCCTTGATCGACAAACTGCGCGAGATGGCGCATCGCTATGCGAATGAGGCCATGCTGAGTCGCACCCATGGACAAACCGCCAGCCCCACCACTGTGGGCAAAGAAATCGCCAATGTGCTGATGCGCCTGCAAAACGCTCGCCAACGCATAGACAGCGTGCCGCTGTTGGCCAAGATGAACGGCGCGGTGGGCAACTACAACGCCCATGTGGCCGCCAGTGCAGACATCGATTGGCCAGTGTTTGCGCGTGGCGTCATCGAGTCGCCGCCAAGCGCAGGGGGCTTGGGCTTGGTGCAACAACCCTTCAGTATCCAAATCGAACCGCATGACTACATGGCCGAGTTGTTTGATGCCATGGCGCGCACCAACACCATCTTGATCGATCTCTCACGCGACCTGTGGGGCTATATCTCTTTGGGCTATTTCAAACAGCGCTTGAAAGAGGGCGAAATTGGCTCGTCCACCATGCCGCACAAAGTCAACCCCATCGACTTTGAAAACGCTGAAGGCAATTTGGGCGTGGCCAATGCCTTGCTGCGCCATTTGAGCGAAAAGCTGCCCATCAGCCGCTGGCAGCGCGACTTGTCCGACAGCACCGTGCTGCGCAACATGGGCGTGGCTTTGGGCCACTGTGATTTAGCCTACCAGGCGCTGCTGCAAGGCCTGAACAAGCTTGAACTCAACCCCCAAGCCTTGGCTGCCGATTTGGACAACGCATGGGAAGTACTGGCAGAACCGATACAAACCGTGATGCGCCGCTATGGCGTAGCAGGTGCTTATGAGCAACTTAAAGACCTGACACGCGGCCAGCGCGTCACCCGCGAAGCCTTGCATGGGCTGATACACGGTTTGGCTATTCCAGAGACTGAAAAACAGCGGCTGCTGGCTTTGACACCGGCCAACTATGTGGGCCTGGCGCCTTCCTTGGCGCGTTCCGCATAGCGGTTAAATCGCCATGAGTCACCATTCAAGGTGATGCGTCGCCACACCGAGCGCTTGGCCCCGGGACTCAGTTCAGGCCAGCGCTGCACTTCCTCGAAGGTGCGACCACAGCCTTTGCAAAGCGGGTCGCCTTGGCTGGTGGAGCAAATCGCAATACAAGGTGTATCCATGGTGGTCTCGTACCAGGCCTTCCATGCGGCATAAGCCTTGGCGGGAAAGCCTTTTTCTGCCGCCTCGTCTTGGTGGTGGTAAATCATCAGGGCATAAACCTCGGCCAAGGCACGCAACTCTGGCGCCAAGGTGACGCCATCGGGTGAGGGCGTCAAAGTCCGCCAATGGTTGATGGCCGACTCGATATCGGTGATGTGAATCGCGCTCATGCTCAGTAGGGCTGAAGCAACTCAAGCCGTTTGCGCTCAAGTGCGCGTAAACGCGAGTCCACAATAGACGCTTCCATGTGACCGGCACGGTCAAGCTTGCCGTCTTTGGCGAGTTGTTTGGCCAAGTCTTGCGCTGCACGGAGCCTGTCTATCGCACCCACCTCGTCCCAACGCACCACATGAAACTCGGCGTCTGCACGCAATCCACGCAAGCGGTCCCCGCTTTGCATCAGCGCTTGGGAAGACAAATCCCAGGCTAAGGCGTCGCGCGGGTTTTGTGCCAGCCACAGCTGCATGGTGTCACTGGCCTGCGCCGCCAACATGGCTTGTTTGGCCTCGATACGACATTGGGTTTGCAGCATGACACGCGAACGGTCGACCACTCTGGCACCCAAGCTTTGCAAGCATTGCAAAGGGTTGTTTAAACGCCGCTCGGTGTCCGCCGCCAACCATTGGGCTGCGCGCAAACCAGCGGGGTCCTCACGCACCAATTGCAGCAAGGTGTTCATGGCTTCGCGTGCCTGCGCAGCGCGGCGTTGCTGGGTGTAGGCCATGACACCGGCATACAGCATGGCGGCACGCTTGGCCACCGGAAGTTGCGGGGAATCATTTTTTTCCAAGGTGTCGCTGAGCACTTGCATATCGTCCGTCTTCGGACTCATCAATGCACGGGCACGGGCCGTCATCATGGCGTGTTCGATGCTGGTCTCTGCAGGAGCGAAAGTTTTGCCCATGACCAGCCGTGACTGCATGTCACCTATGCGTTCTGAGGTCAGCGGGTGGCTGCGCAAATAGGGGTAATTGCCGTTGTCGTTCAAGCGTGCCGCTTGTTGCAGTTTTTGAAACATGCCCACAAAGCCTTGCGAATCAAACCCGGCTTGGGCATGCACATTGAAGCCCAAGCGATCAGCCTCGCGCTCCATATCGCGCGAAAAATTCAGCTGTCCTTGCGCCGAACCGGCGGTGCCGCCCATCATCACCGCACCGGCAGCGTCAGGGCTGCGGCTGGCGGCCAACACGCCCAAGATCATGCCGGCAATCAAAAAAGGGGTGGTGCGCCCTTGCTGGTCTTGCATGCGGGCGATGTGGCGTTGGGTGACATGGCTGAGTTCATGTGCCATCACCGAGGCCAACTCGTCGCGGCTAGAGACCACCGCGATCAAACCTAGGTGCACGCCCATGAAGCCGCCTGGCAAAGCAAACGCGTTGACCGACCTGTCGCGTACCAAAAACACATCCCATGCAAAGGCTTCTTCTTGTTCGACTTGCAAATTGCCCAACTGCATGGCGGCGTCACGCAGTGGCTGCCAAATGGATTGCAAATAGTCCAACAAGACGGGGTCGTCCATGTAGTCTGCGTCGGTCACCAACTGGCGCATGATGGACTCGCCCAAGCGGCGCTCTTGCTGCACGCTCATGCTGTTGCCGTCGCCAATACTGGGCAGCCGCCCAGCACTGTTTTGCGCTTGCAAACCCACCGGCGCCATGCCCACAGCCAGCGCCAGCGCGAGGCTGAGCACAAAGGGGCGCAAATGCGAAAGGGGTGTCATGGGGCTAGGGGAAGGGGAACGTATGATGGCAAGATGTTACCCCTATATAAAAACCATGTCTCTGACCCACTTTGATGCCCAAGGCCAAGCCCATATGGTGGACGTTGGCCCCAAGACCAGCACCCACCGCATCGCGGTGGCCACCGGTGACATCCACATGTTGCCCGCCACGCTGGCACTCATTGAGTGCGGTAACGCCAAAAAAGGCGATGTGATTGGCATAGCGCGTATTGCTGGCATTCAAGCCGCCAAGAAAACCAGCGACCTGATTCCCCTGTGCCACCCGTTGGCCCTCACCCGCGTGGCGCTGGACTTTGCGTTGTGGCAAGACCCACCCAGAGTCAGCTGCACCGCCACTGTTGAAACCCACGGCCAAACTGGCGTGGAAATGGAAGCCTTAACAGCGGTGAACGTGGCTTTGCTCACGGTGTATGACATGTGCAAAGCGGTGGACCGTGGCATGACCATCACCGGCGTGAAGCTGCTGGAAAAGCATGGCGGCAAGAGTGGGAGTTTTGTGGCGGCTTAGGAGCCACTGACTTCCGCCTCCTTGGCTGCGTCGAAAAAGGTTGTTTGTCCAACTCCTGTCCAAATGAGGATCAGGAAATGGCTTCTTTCCGCCAACGCAACAGTAAGTGGCAAGCACGTATCAGTCGAGACGGTCATCCAGACCAAGTTAAAACGTTTGAGGCTAAGGCCGACGCAGAGCGGTGGGCAAGGTCTGTCGAGTCCGAGATGGACAAAGGACACTTCGTAAGTGTCAGCGAAGCCCAGCGGACAACCCTTGGTGATGTGATTGAGCGGTATCTGGTGGAAGTCACCCCACGCATGAAATCTGCCACAGAGGACACGATCAGGCTCAAAGCCTTGATCCGCAAGCCCATTGCGAAGTGGAGCATGGCGAACTTGAGTTCTGCAAGGATTGCAGAATTCCGTGATGAGCGACTTTGTGAGGTTAGTGCTGGGACTGTGATTCGGGAGTTGGCATACCTGTCTTCGATCATTAACCATGCACGGCGGGAATGGGGAATCAATGTGCCGAACCCTGTGCAGATGGTTCGCAAACCACCTAGTCCACCCGCAAGGGGACGGGTCTTGACTGATGCGGACGTTTCATCCCTTTTGAAAGTGTTTGAACCTATTGGACGGCGGAACCACTGGGTGAAACCTATCGTGGAACTTGCATTGGCGACTGCCATGCGCCGAGGTGAGTTGCTGTCACTTCGTTGGGAGAATATCAACTTAAAGGCTAGAACAGCTTATTTGCCCACCACGAAGAATGGTGACGCACGAACAGTTCCGTTGTCGTCAATTGCGTTACATATTCTGGAAAAAATTCCTCGACACCTTAGCGGCTCTGTATTCCCTATAAATGCACCCACTTTAAATGCAGCATTCAAGCGGGGACTCTCACGTTCAGGGCTGGAAGACATTCGTTTCCATGACCTGCGACGCACCGCCATTACCAAAATGGCAGAGAAATTGCCAAACGTCATTGAACTGGCAGCAGTCAGTGGGCATAAGAGCTTGATGGTTTTAAAACAGTACTACAGGCCATCTGCCTCCGATCTTGCTCTCAAGCTTGGATGACGTTAATCAAATAATTTGATTTTTCATCTGGTTATTTATGCCCTGAAGCTGTCTCCCGTCTGTTTGAAAAGGGCTTGAACCCGATCGAAGTCGGCATGGTCAGTGGACATAAAACTTTGTCGATGTTGCAGCGCTATACACACCTGAGGTCAGAGGAGTTGGTGGCAAAGTTGGCTTGACAACTTGTCCGATTTAAGCAGACGCGAATTATTTGGTAGTATTTGTACGTGGCTTATTAAAGTCACGACCGTCGTGAGGGGTGGCTGTCCCGACATGCAAAGCATAGAACAAGCCTGTACCCGTCTGGTGCTCTGAGCCGACTGACCGATACGAAAAGATGGTTTCCAACTGGTGTTGGAGACTTTGCTTTTTGGGGGTCTCCAACAAAAAATTTTAATTTTTTGGAGATCTTTTTCATGTCTTACTTTAATTTTTCCCTTGGCCGCAACACTTACGACAATGAGCCAACTCAACTCACCGCCTTAGACTTTGATGATTTCATCGCACAAATTTCCAGAACTGGAAGTAAGCGCAAAGGTGAGTTTTATATTTGCAGTTCCCTGCAAACAGGTGTGCATGATGATCCAGTTAAGAATCCCGGTGTAAAGCACTGGCGATTAAAACGACTGGCTTTGACCAGACAGTTCTTGGCACTTGATGCCGACTACTTCAAGTCGCCCAATGACTTCGTTGCATTTAGACAGCTTGTCGGTCGATGGAATGCACTGATATATACAACTGCATCTCACACACCACATGCTCCAAGAGCACGGGCCATTATTGAATTGGATCAATTAGTAGGCAGTAAGACTGGTGAAGACCTCGGTGATGCACTGCAACGTCAAATTGAGGCAACTCTTGGAAGCGCCAACATAAAGCTCGATCCCAGCGTGTATTTGGCTTCACAGCCTATTTATACGCCTCTGATTAGCTCACAGACGTACCGTACCTATGGCAGTCAATTGGATGTCCAAGCTACTTTGGCTGCATGGCCGCCGACAACATTCCAATCGCCAATCAACATGCAAACTACGGGACATTTACCCCCTTTTGGGCTGTCTCCAGTTATGACAGCGTTGTTGTTACCTCCCGAAAATCAAACAGAGATTGCTAAGGTAACGACTGCTCTCGCACAAGTATCAGCGGATTGAAGTTACAACGAGTGGCGCGATGTTTTGTTTGCACTGCATTGGACGCAGTGGGTTTGTGCTGAACAGTTGGCTCGAAATTGGAGCATGACCGCCCCCCATAAATATAACCCAACAGCTTTTGACAATGTGTGGCGACACGCCAAACCTTTTGGCCAAGTCACACTGGGTTCTTTGTTCCATTTGGCAAAGCAAAACAGTGCTAACAATACAAGCGTCCCACCATCAGGAGTTTTAAGCACAGTAACTCCAAGCTCAATTGTTTCGCATTCAGTTATCAATCTGGCTTCTGGGCGTATGAGCTTGCGATCAACTCCTCCACCTAAACGCAACTACGTATTTGCAAATGTGGTTGTTCCCGCAAGCGTTGCCGTTATGGCTGGCGTTGGCGGAACGGCAAAGACTACCCTAGCCATTCAAGTTTCAATACACGGTGCGTTGGGTCTAAAACTTGGAACTATTCAAGTTGGTAAGTTTTCGTCATTGATGTTTTTGGGTGAAGAAACAGCAGATGAGCGTGACCGCAGATTTGGTGCTTTAAGCGTTGGATTAAATGCATTCGATCGAGCTTTAATTGAAAAGAATGTTTACTGCCATGGCGCAGCGGGTGATGACCTGCGGTTGACTTTTATGATGGATGGCAACGTTCAAGAGTCGGCGCTGGTTGACCAAATAATTGAGCTTTCAAAGCAACACGCAAATCAAGCGGATTACCCAGTCGGCTTAATCGTCCTAGATCATGCAAGGCTGGTGATGGCTGGTGACCCCTTGTCTGCTGACCACGTTACCGCTTTGCTTCGTGCTTTAACAAGAATTGCAGTTGAAACGGGTGCTGCCGTTTTACTTCTGGCTCACAGCCCTAAGTCAACCTACGGCAAAGAAGGTGAAGCTGACCCTTCCGAAGTCTTTGGCTCTGGTGCATTTGTAGACCATACAAGATCGGCCTTTGTTCTGCACACCATGCGTGAAAAGGAGGCTAAGCACTTTGGGTTAAGTGATTCCGAGCGCAAAGAGCACGTAAGCCTAAATGTGGTCAAAGCCAATTACGGGCCGTCGGGAACTTCTTGGTGGTTTAAGAAAGTTCCAGTACAAGGGTGGCAAGCCATCAAGTTGGAGCCGGTGTTGCTGCTGCCTAAGAGTCAGATGACTACTCTGAGTCAATTAAGTCGCAAGATTACCGACTTGATAAAAGCCAATCCGGGGCGCATGACAGAACGTGCACTGCGCGACAAGTACGCTGGACTCAATGGGAAACTGGGAGCTTCAAAATCAGAGGTGAAGCGAACCTTGCAAAGGCTTCTTGATGAAGGCAACGTAATTAGTCGCTCACCAACTGACCAAGAGCGAAAGCTCCACCGCTTGTCACACAACGTGAAAGGTATCCTCGATTTTCCCGAAGTGGGGGGTTAAGGAAGTGGCGTAGCAATGCGGGGCGGAAATCATCCGACCCCGCATTTTCTATATGTAAATCAACAGCTTACGTTGACTCAAGTGCGGGGTAATTTTAGAATCAGAAAACACCACAAAATACATAATGTAATCAATGGGTTATGTGGTGTTGAGGAAACACCGTCCCTTGCGGGACGATTAACACGTCCCCGCAAGACGGGACTAGCCGGAAAGGAGAGGGGGACACTCCTTGGGAAATTAAAAAAGTTGGAGGCTGTTCCCGGCTCTATCAAGGTGCAGCAATTTGTCAAACGTAACATTACAAAGTAAAGGTGCAATTTGAAAAACCTTGAGCAACCCAACGCTATGCAATGTGCCCGTTGTGCTGCGGTGTTCAAAGCCACTGGTCAACGTTGTACTGCTATTGCACTGACTGGGCGCAGAACGTGCCTCCGTCATGGTGGGGCAAGCACAGGCCCACGCACCATTGAAGGTAAAAGGAAATGTGCTGCCGTTCGCACAGTACATGGTGGGGACACTATTGCAATGCGACAAGAACGGTCACTAGGATCGGCAAGGTTGGCAGTTCTCGAAGTTGTGGGCTTTGGCCTAGGACTGATGATAGGGGGGCGCACACGTGGCCGCAAACCAGATCGCATGGGTGAGGCGTATCCCGAACTTCAGACCCTGTATCAAAAACTGGTCCTTGAACGTGCAAAACACAGTGCATAGGTATCACGGGACTTCTTCTTACAAGTTAGGGGGGTGGGGGTACGGTGGGGTAGCCATTTCCAGAAATCAATAAGGGGTAGGGGAGCAGCTACTCGGGCAACGCCAATCACCTTAGAACGGGCGAAGCGGCGCACCATTCGGATACTGGGCAACCACTGTCGTATCAATTTTCATTTTGTGAAATTTATCAATCTGTCACAAACCATCACTGAAATATGCTAAATTAAATGATAATTTTGAGAGGCATCTATGACATCCACCCGCATCGCACTGAGTTCACTTGTACTTTTCTTATTGGTCGCCTGTGGTGGCGGTGGCGGTGGGGGCGGCGGTAGTTCCGCTGCAAGTCCTGCAACGACAATCGCGGGAACCGTGATCGACGGCTACATCGAGGGGGCGATCGTTTGTCTTGACTTGAACTCCAATGCAGCATGCGATGCAAATGAGCCTTCGACGACTACGGGTTCCGATGCCAAATACTCCATCAATTACGCTGGTAGCACTACTGGCCTTCACGTGCTGTCTCTCGTCCCATCCACCGCCAAGGATGCGGATGACAAAGGGCTGACGATTGCTCAAGCTGGAAAGACAGCCTTCACACTCATGGCGCCAGCACCTGTGGCTGGATCCACCAATACCCACTTGACCCCACTAACCACGCTGGTCTCTCAACAGATGACCCAGTCTGGTGTTACTGATGCAAAGGCTGCCGAGACTCAAGTAAAGGATAAGCTTGGCATCACATCCCCGATACTAAACAATGACTTCAAAGCCACCAACTCTGCGGCGAATATCAATTTGGCAGAGTTGGCAGTTGCGATCGCTAATGCGATCTCGGCCGCTCAGTCTTCTTTATCGACCAGCGCGGCATTCCAAGCTGCGGTGGGCTCCACTGATAAGGTCAAAGTACAAGCAGCTGCACAGCAAGCGGCAGTCAACCTTGTCGCCAATCTCGCACCAACGATTGTTGACAAAGAGACCGGTAATCTCAACAAGTCTATTACCACCTCTACCGTCATCGCTTCTACGCAGACTGTTGCTGCCAGTTCCGCTACGAAATTGGCTATCGAAAGTGTGGCCCCTAAGGCTACTTCCACTACCTTCCAAGCTTTTGTCGACGGCTTGATTATTGGACAAGGATCGAAGGCGGGAGACTATATCGACGAAAGCGGTAAGCGGGTCAATGGTAAATGGACCGGTTACAGAAATGCCTTGCAAGTCGACTACATCAAGGGCGACAACATAACCAAGACGAGCTTCGAAAAAAGCTTGGTGCTTGTTGGTAATAAGTGGTTCCAACGGTTCCGAGACGGGACTAGTTACTACCTCACAACCAACGGGTGGGTGATCGAGGATGTAAACGGCAAAGGCGAGCCAAAGGACGATTGCATCAACGGTAAACAAACAGCCTTCGGCCCAACACAGGTGATCTGCCTAAAACAGTTTGACTACTCGGGTCAGAAGGTGAGTAGCCTTCTTACTGACCCCTGCGCAGACATGGACGGTAAGCTATTTCCGGGCTGCAATGTAAACACTGTATTTCCTGCAAGTACCTTCGCATACCGTGCGGAGCTTAGTTATGACCAAAACGCTTACAAGCTCTGGGTATCGAACACATGGGATGGATTCGGTGCAAACATGACCCCTAAGCAAACTACTCTTGAGGGATGGATTAAGGCCTCACTGGATGCTAAGACCACCCACGCAATTGGAGATCAGTGCAACACGGCTCTAAATATTGCGACTTACGATCAGGCAGCAGGGACTGGCACGATTAGGTTCGCTGACATGTCAGACTTTGCGAAGGATTGCGATACTGTCTTTAGCAACCTGAGTAAGGCCAAGTCCTCTGAGGTAAAGAGCTTCAAAGTCTCAAAAGTTAATGGTCAATCAGTATTGGTGTACCAGACTCCACTGATCTATAAGAAGAACAACCCAGACGATAGCAGGACAGCTTCTGGTAATAGTTTGTTTGCCTCATACAACGGTAAGATATTTGACGGTGAATTCTTTCCCCTTGGCAATAAATGGCTAATCGGATTAGACGGTAATATGAAGATTGGAAACAAAAACCTTCTGGACACTTACCTAAAGATGACCGGTCAGCCTGCATACCCCTACTGATAGTTAGAAAACACAAATAGCTGAGTTCAATAAATGAACTCAGCTATTTTTTTGTAAGTTAGTAATTCTAAATGTCGCGCTAAGTAATCCTTAGAGCAAAACAGACTGTAATCCTACTAGGTGGACCCATTTCAGAATTAGGGGGGTGGGGGTATGGTGGGGGTCGGTCTTGCTGGAAATTGAAGGGGGTACGGGGTAGAACACGCGGATCAACAACTCAATCTAGAGTTCCTTACGCCTTTGCATTACACTTTCTGTCGGACAAGAATTCTTGTCCAAATTTTGTCCAACCAACCCAACGGGAAGTTGCACAAATGACCTTGAAGATGTTCTTGTGAGCTGCACCGCCACTGTTGAAACCCACGGCCAAACTGGCGTGGAAATGGAAGCCTTAACAGCGGTGAACGTGGCTTTGCTCACGGTGTATGACATGTGCAAAGCGGTGGACCGTGGCATGACCATCACCGGCGTGAAGCTGCTGGAAAAGCATGGCGGCAAGAGTGGGAGTTTTGTGGCGGCTTAGTCAGCTGTTAGCGACACTCCGCTGGGGCGTACTTGGCCTCTAAGGTGGCTGCACTGGCAACCGTCAAACCGCTGGGTACCGTGGCACCCTTGGCCAAACAGCGCCAAGCGACCGCGCCTTGCTCGGGGGCGGTGTAGTCTGCGGTTGCATTCGGCAAAGCTGTGGCAGCGGCGGCAGAGCCGGTGAACGGCACCAACAGCAAACTGCCATTACCCGCCGCTTTGCTGGTGGTGATGGTGATGACACCTGTTTGGGGGGCGATGCTGATGCTGGAGAGGTTGGCTGTGGCCGAGGGCGAGGTGTAGCCGGCCGCGTAGCCTTGCTCGGAGGCGGCACCTGAGCTCAGCACATCCAACACTTGGTTTTTGGCAACACCCGCCAAGGACAGGCCTTCGCTGACGCGAGCCCGAACGCTGTAGTCTTGGTAAGCAGGCACCGCAAAGGATGCCAATATGCCGATGATGGCAATCACCACCATCAGCTCTATGAGGGTGAAACCTGTTTGTGACGGTTTGGGGTTGGGTTGCATCAAAGCTCCTTGGGATGGTGTGGTGCGCCCATTGTGCAAGCCGCTTTCATGTGTGCAAGAAGTGGCACCTTCAAAATAAACAAGCGCAGCTCGCGCCATCCTTGCGCAAAGCGCTTAGGGAGGCAGGTCGCGCTTCATCTCTTGTTTAGAGCGGTGCTTGTGTACCCACTTGGCCGCCACCACCACGCTGACAGCGCCTACCCCACCCACACCGTAATAAAGCCCTGCAAATACTTTGCCGTGCTCATTCAACATGAAAGGCAGGTATTCCAACAAACCGGGATCGGTCACCGCCATGGTGCCGGCAATCCAGCCCATCAGCATGCCGCCCAAGGTGATCACCCATGGGAAGCGGTCCATCAAGCGAATCACAAAAGTACTGCCCCAGACCACCACCGGAATGCTGACCAGCAAACCAAACACCACCAGCGCCATCTTGTGGTCGCCGCCACCGGCCTCGGCGGCCGCAGTGACACCAATGACGTTGTCCACGCTCATGACCAAGTCGGCCAGCACAATGGTTTTGACAGCACCCCAGAGCTTTTCACTGGCGTCGACTTCGTGTCCATCATCTTCCTCGATGAGAAGCTTGACACCAATCCACAGCAATAAAGCCGCACCAAACAGCTTAAGGAAGGGAATGCCCAGCAGGGTGAGCGCCACGCCAATCAACGCAATGCGGATCACGATCGCGCCCATGGTGCCCCAAAAAATACCTTGGCGGCGCTGGTGCTCGGGCAGACCACGGCAAGCCAAGGCGATCACGATGGC
>Ga0214921_10009446_pt1 | contig 12341 bp, 9 predicted proteins | sample LL1505_MetaG_FD_177992 | JGI IMG/M metagenome (GOLD analysis project Ga0214921, IMG submission 177992) | Freshwater microbial communities from Lake Lanier, Atlanta, Georgia, United States - LL-1505 | ecosystem: Environmental > Aquatic > Freshwater > Lake | place: USA: Georgia | collected 2015-05-28 | reverse complement strand
GATTACTCTGCTGACATTTGAGAAGAAGTTTGGATTCGAGTGTGGTTTCAAGCGCCCAGTCAAGACTACTGATTACATTGGTCTTCAGCGTGTACTGAGAAAGGTAAAGTCAACTCTCAATGCAGAGCTTGATACACCTGAGCAGAAGATGTGTGCTACCAAGTGGTCAGATATCAATATTTCTGCTGTTCCGGCGCGCAATATGACTAAGCATCGTCGTGCTTTCAATAACGAGAAGTCAAGTCGTGAGCGCAAGTCAAGTCATTTTGATGGACACTCTCATCCTTATGGTGATCGTTCTGAGTTACCTAACGACTCTCCTTATTTCGCAATTATTCAGCCCCTACTTAATGCGCTTCGTGATAATACGACTAAGCCAAACTTCTCAGATGAAGTAGCTAAGTTCTGGAACACACAAATCCCGATTCTGGAAGATAAGAAGGATGGCGTTCTGACACAGACTGTTAGACAGTGTTGCGATAACTTTCCAAAGCTCCACAATGCTATCGATCGCATCATTTGCCGGTTCAATGTGACTTCTGCAATGGTTGCCCCTGATGCGAAGAAGAGCATTCATGGTGCTCGATCAGATCTCAATGATCTAGTTACTGCAGCTTGGAAGGTACACGATGTTCATGGCAAGTTTGATCCTGCAAAGATTGCAGAATGGGCAGGTAACCACCCTGATCGTGCTATTCTTCATACTCAAATCCAGGACAAGATCAAGGAGATTTCAGATGCAATTGATGCAGCAATGGCAGCATTGGTTGCTACAGATGCAACAGTAGATGGGTTAGAAGAGATTCGCATTAACCTGAAGAAGGTAATTGGCTTGTACGATGTTTCTGGATCAATGAGTTCTGGTACTAGTAAGGTCGCGCCTATGGATATCTGTGTTGGCATGGCATATTGCATTGGTCAGCTAACCTGTGACAAGGATTCTGGTCGTCTTCCAATTGGAATCACTTTTGAAGAGCAACCTAGGTTGTTCCAGATTCCCCAAAACATGGACTTTGTGAGTGCTCTCAAGCATATCAGGGGACAGAGTTGGGGAGGTTCTACTAACTTCCAGGCAGCTTACAAGCTAATCCTTGATAGGGCAATTGCCGAGAAGTGGTCACAGGATGACATGGCAGAAGCAATCATGGTTTTCTCCGATATGCAATTTAATCAGGCATCTGGTCGTGCTCACCAATTCGAGACCATGTACGAGACTCTGAAGCGTGAGTTTGAGATGGCTGGGTACAGACTCCCTCTCCTTGTGTTTTGGAACCTCAATGGCAAGTACGCTGGTCAGAGTGTCGGAGCAACTTGCCCTGGAGTTGTTACCATCAGTGGTTATGAACCATCTATTTTCAAGACTATCGCCGAGTGTGGTTCTCTTGTCAGCAAGAATGTTTCCACTGGTGAGGTTATGATGGCCTCTCCCAAGGAGGTTATGTTGAAGTCTCTCAGTCGTGAGCGCTACCAGCCAATCCTTGATCTGGTGTCTCAGTATTATGAGTCTAAGACTGTATCTGAGCCTCAGACTGTTTCTGAACCTGTAATTGCTTCTGCTCTGCTCCAAGGAAAGGTCTAATTTGACTTTCAATTAGTTTAGTTAAGTTAAGTTAAGTTAAGTTAAGTTAAGTTTAGTTTAGTTAAGTTAAGTTAAGTTTAGTTTAGTTAAGTTTAGTTAAAAAATTGATATTTTTAACCTAAAATCATAGGATTTGTTTATAATAGTTAATTTATTGATAATCACATAGATATAATGCAATATTATACGATTAAGAAAGCTCCAAATAATTTAAATCTATCTCAGATAGAAAATTCTATATTCAATTGGAAAATTAATCATATTGTTACATATATGGATTCCATTAAATATATTGATGATCAAAATATTCAGTTTTTGATTGAGATTAATGATAAAATTTATAATTTTTCACTCAATTATATTTTAAAAAATACTATCAATATTTGGTATTTTAACTTTATGGATGAACTAGATCAAGAAAATAATACACATATGAAAATTCTCGATATGATAGATATAGTCAATAACAATTATGAAAAATTAAATTCACAAAATAAGACAATCGAACAAATTATGAATATTATTGAAGAAGTTATCGATGATTTTGATTTTGATGAAGATTCTGAAGAAGAATCAAATGAGGAATCGGGAAATGATCTAGAAACAGATGAAAATAATCTAGAAACAAATGATAATGAATTAGATAATAATTCAACAACCGCTGAACATGAATTAGAAGATCCATTTATTGATGGAGACGATGGCGATGATTTTGATAAAGTAATGAATATTTATGAAAAACAAAACAAACAATTTAATCCATTAGATCCATTCGGTTTTGATGATTTAAATGATTTAAATGAATCTGATACTGAAAAACAAATTAAAGCTAATCAAATTAAAGCTAATCAAATTAAAGCTAATCGGAATAAAGCAAATAAAGCAGCTGTTCGTATTTGTGAAGAATTAGATGATGAATCATTTAATTATGATTTAACTACTGAAACTATCGAACAATCCAAATTAAATAAAGATATTAATCACTCATATGTTAATCACTCATATATTAATCAAACAATGGATGAAATGATGAAATCAATCGAAGATCATAATAATTCAGATAATATTACTAATTCTCCAAAAAAAAACGCCGATTTGTTTGATGAATCCGCTGCAGATAATTTAGATGCAAATATTCTAACTGATTCTGATACCGAATCTGATACCGATTCTGATGCCGAATCTGATACTGAATCTGATACTAATTCTCCAAAAAAAAACGCCGATTTTTTTGATGATTCTGCTGCAGATAATTTTGAGGATATTGGTCTTACAAAATCAAATTTACCTAATTTAGATGCAAATATTCTAACTGATTCTGATACTGAATCTGATACCGATTCAGATACTGAATCTGATACTGAATCTGATACTGAATCTGATGCCGAATCTGATCCCAAATCTGATAACAAATCTGATGTCGAATCTGATACTAATTCAGATGATGAATTCAAAAAGTTCGAACAAAAGATAAATTGTAATAATGAGCCAATACAAACAATTAATTATGTAAAATTAAAACAGAATGCATTAGTCACTATTGAAAAAATTAGAAATTCTAATAACAAAAATTCAAATAATAAATTATTCAAACCTGAACATATTATCTCTATAATTATTAGTGAAATTAAACAATTAATAAAATTAGATGATATTACTCTTGATATTTCAGATGATAATATTTATAATTTTAAAATTATTTACCACTCTAAAAAACTATCAAACGATATTATTTTGCAAATATCACTAAGTACAATGGAATATCCTAATGTTCCACCGTCTGTTAACTTACTAAAACCAATGATGACTATAAACTTTAATTACTTCATTAATACGATGGAATATTTTAAACAAGAAAATTGGAATCCAGTAAATTCTCTACAAACAATGGTTAGCCAATTAATTAAACTAATTGAGTCATACGGTAAAATTTCAGAATCTAGAGAATCTTATTCAGAACTTAGTAATTATTTAATCAATTTATCTGTCATAAGTAAAATTTCTGCTAAAATTGAAACAGTTAATAATGAATACGTTAATTTGCAAATCCCCTTTGTTAAAATTTCACAAGATTCTGTAACAGATAATTTATCAAAAAATGTATCAACTTATGGGCCATGGAAAGCCGGAACAGGATATGGTTCGACAAATACTAAAAGTTGGGATATTAAAAAATATTTGGAATCCGATAAATATAAGTTACAAAAAACTAATTCTATTCTATCTGATATTATCATTAATATTAATAAATCAATGATTGACTCTACATTTAATCCATATTTAATCGATGATATCAAAAATAGTTGTCTAATTGAATTCTTAGTCAGTAATCTTATTGATAATCTCGATTTATCACATTTCGATAATAATGTATCATATGTTGAAAATTTGATTAAGATTTGTTCCAAATTATTTGAACTAAATCCAACTCTATTTGATAAATATGAATCTAATTTTAGACTATCTATTAATAGTATTGAAATGTTAAAAAATATTTCGAAATCTAATAATCTAATTATAACATTTATTGAACTATTTAATAAGATTATCTCATTTTTTGATTCCAATAAAAAAATAACTGAGAAAATTAATAAGTCAATAATTAATTCTGATACAGATTCCGATTCTAATTCCGATCATAAAGTTAAATATTGTGATGTAATGAAACCATTACAATTCGGTACTGTTAGTCTTCTATCAAATTTTCTCAATAATGGTAAAAAAACATTAAATATTATGCGTTTGATGAGAGAAACATCTTTATTATCTAAATCTTTACCTATGGATTATGAATCTAGTATTTATGTCAGAGTCAATCCTGATAATATGCAATGTATGCAAGCAATTATTATTCCTAGTCACGGTACACCTTATGATAATGGTTGCTTCTTGTTCCATATATTCGTACCAGAAACATTTCCAAACACTCCTCCTCTTGTAAAAATTGTAACAACTGGTAATGGATCCGTTAGATTTAATCCTAATCTTTATGCATGTGGTAAAGTGTGTCTTTCCTTATTAGGCACTTGGAGAGGTGAAGCTTCAGAATCATGGAACGAATCATCAACAATCTTACAAGTTCTTATCTCTATCCAATCTTTGATTTTTATTGATCATCCATATTTTAATGAACCTGGTTATGAAAGAAATATTGGTTCGGATCAAGGTCGTAAATCATCAGAATCTTATAATAAAACAGTTCAATATAATACAGTATGTTGGGCGATGGTTGATATGTTAAAAAATCCACCCAAGGGGTTTGAAGATGTAATTCATAATCATTTTAAACTTAAAAAAGCCCATATTATGAAAGTAGCTCATGAATGGTTAAGAAATTCTTCATCATTAACAGAAACATCATTTACAGCAAAATACAATGAACTTTGTAATTTACTCTGTGATCTAAATTAATTTTTTATAATAACAAACCACTACTTATGGTTTTAATTTCATGTTAACATATTCATAAAACTTATGTACAAATTCCAATAGATGGTTCATATCTAATATTTCTAATCCTTGTTTTATTAAATAAACATTCGATTCTAAATCATAATCTACTACTTCTGTATTTGATGATTTAACTCTATAATATTTTAGTACAATAGAATAAACAATAGTCTTTAATAAATTCAACAGATTTGTTTTCAAGTAATTTATGTTCAAAACTAACTTTGGATTATCAAATGAATCTATAAAATCTTTTATCATTATTTCATATGTTTTTATTAGACTAATTTTGTGAAAATAATCTGTTTTATCCGATGGAGAATGTAAATCTAATCTTTCTATTATATATCCCGTTTTTGCATTTGATTTATTTATATAATAAAAATAATTATTCATTTGATTTATTATTATTAAATCATCTCCTATATTTGTTACATTTCTTTTTTCCATAAAACAATATCGTTGAGCATCAATTAGTAAATAATAATTTTTTGGATTTGATTTGATTATTTGAGTTTTCAAATTTTGAAATAAATCTATTAGATAAACAACATCATGAATAGAATATGTTATTAATTCAGATGTTAAAGTATTAATATTTATAATAATTTCATAGATTGGTCCCATTTTTTTCTCATTAGTTTCTAGAGCAAGTTTTTCTTCAGGACTAATTATTTGAGTTCTTTCTAATAAATCATATATTCTACATATATTGGGTGTGGATTTTTCTATATTAAGATACTCACATAGATATCTTGTATCAATCATTGATAAAAAAAAATCAATTCCTAATTCTACATTCATATTAAAAAAATCCTCTACCAAATAGGGGATATCTAATGATTCTGATCCATGTAATATTTTTAAAATATTAGAATTTGCCATTATATGTATTTTGAAAAATTCTAATATTTCTGGTTCTAGATTTGGTGGATATACTATATAATATTTTTTGATAATCTTGTCTTTTCTATGAATTTGAAAAAGTATTTGCATCAGAGCTATTTTCTTAGTATTAAACTCAAAATCAATTCCCATATAAATATCATATTTTGTGGATATTTTATGGATCTTTTTTATCAGTTTATAAAATTTATTTTGCGATTTTTTATCAGATTTTATTATTTTAACTAAAGAATTATCTATCATTATTAAGATAAATTAAGAAAATATAATTGGCTTAAATTATATTTTCTCATAAATATTGAATATTTTTTATAATATCTTATGCCATATATAAATTTAATGTCAAATTCATATAATCAATTAAAAGAATGGAGAATTAATATTCATAAATCCTTAAGCACTGATTTTGAAAATAAATTCTATCAATTTAATGAAAAAACTATCGTTCCTATTCCCGTTTCTAAAATTCAATATTGTATCAATAATACTATAAAATACTCATTAGATGATCTTAATCAAATTTTAAATCCTATTCATTATTTAACAAATATCAATACAAGTATCAACTTAACAAATATCAAAGTATTAAATGCTGAATGTTTGGATATTGCTATACAATTTAAACAAAATGGGTCTAATCCTGTCGTTCTTAATATGGCCTCAACTATACGACCAGGTGGAGGTTATAAAACAGGTGCCGGCGCCCAAGAAGAATCATTATTCAGAAGAAGTTGTTTATATTTGTGTCTAAAAGAAGAATTTTATCCTTTGGATCTAAATAGTGGTATATACACACCAAATGCGATAATTATTTCTGAATCAGAAGCAAAATTATATAATTATCTGCCTAATCCAGAATATATAAGTTTTATCTCATTCCCGGCGCTAAATCTAAATAATCCAGATAATTCAAAAATTAAACAATCAGATATTGATTCATTAACTTATGATAAAATTGATGCAATTTTTAAAATCGCACTATTAAATAAACATGATACAATTATTTTGAGTGCTTTTGGTTGTGGTGCTTTTGGTAATGATCCAACTAATGTAGCAAATATTTTTAAACAAGTAATCGTTGATAGATCATATGATAAACAATTTACTAATATAATATTTGCAATTATTGAGGATTATAACTCAGAAAAACATGGTGGTAATTATCAAACATTTAAAGAAATTTTATCATAAGTTAATGAATCAATATCCTAACATTTTTAACAACAATTTGATTTTTTTTTGTTAGAAATATGACTCTTTAATACATTTGGATTAGATAATTCTGTTAGTTTTAATGATTTTTTTTGATTAGATGATTCTTTTTTTGCATTTTCAATCATTCTTTCTACTATAATATATATAAAATCATCTATAATTTTCTTTATATTATCTGAATTTTCTAAAGCAGAAACCTCTTCAAACATTGATATATTATTAGTTATTGCAAATTGACTACCATCAAAAAATTCTACTTCTCTTTTTTCACACATATCATACTTATTTCCTAATAATAATATATCATATTCTGTTTCAGTTGCATTTTTCTTTATAACATTTAACCATTTATTTAAATTAGTATAACTACTAGGATTTGTAATATCATAAACTAATATTATACCATTTGTTTTTTTTATAAATGATGATGTAATTGCCATAAATTTTTCTTGACCAGCAGTGTCCCATAATTGTAATTTAACATTATTATCTTTAATAAATAATTTTTTACTATAAAAATCGATACCCATTGTTGATGTTGAATTTGGATAATAAATATTATTAACATATCTCTCTATTATTTTTGTTTTGCCAACATTTGCATTCCCAATTATTACTAATTTAATAAAAAAATCATAATTTGACATTATTGTTAGTTCTTATAATAATTATACTCTATTTTTAATATTCAAATGGCCTATAATTTCATTCATAACAATTCTAAAAATGTCTTGATTTTTTAAAGATATTATTAAGTTCTAAAATTATCAGTATATTTTAAATAATTTTATTTATAAATCTAATGCCATTGCTATTGTTTCGTATTTTTCTAGTTTTAATAAAGGAAATATATAATTCCAAAGTAAACTCATCATTATACATGATTGTTTAGATACTTCCTTAAAAAAAATCATAATATTTGAATCATAATATTTGTCATACAATGTGCTTAAACTATATAAATTTAATATTGTCTCTTTATCTGCGAAATATTTATATTTTGAATCATCTATTGTATATTTAGTAATACATTCGATAATTTTTGTAAATTTAATATAAGATGTGTTTATTGATTTTAATCTAGCATAATTTGATTTTACTTTTGATCTATCTACTTTATTTATAAATTTAAAACCAAATTTATAATACCATGGATATCCATCTGTTAATGTATGTACATGTTTCATATCATAATAAATTGTTTGATTTTCGGTATCGCATCTATATGTACTAACATCATCTAATAAAATTTTTTTGTACTTATTATCTTCGGCCCATTTTTTTATAATTTGCATTAAAATAGATCCTTTTTTCTTTTCTATATCTAATTTATCATCTGATAAATAACACTGACTTAAACTTTCAACAGTTATTATCGTTAAAATTTCAGGTTCTAAATTATCTATTTTTACGCTTATACAATATTTATCTGGATCTGAACTATAACCAAACATAATAATCGTCTTATTTGATTCAACAATATCATAATAGTTAATTTCATATTTGTGTTCATTAAATTTTGTCTTAAATATACCATCATAAGTTTTTGATAGGATAATATTATTTTTCATTTTAGATATATTATTATTAGTTGCAAATAGATTCAATTGTTGTAAATTTCTATCAAATGTTTTTTCATCAAAATGTTTTTTATAAATATCAAATAAATTATTCATTATTATATAAATTTCCGATATAATAATGAATAATTTAAAACGCCATATAAAATTATAAGTACCAATAATACTAATATTAAAATAATTTTTGAAACAGCCTAATCGTTTTTTAAATATTTTTTGGAACTTTGTATCTCTCTCTCTGAGAAAAAAGCAAAAATTAGTTAAAAATTAGTTAAAAATTAGTTAAATTAGTTAAAAATTAGTTAAAATTTGTAAAAATTAGTTATTCGGTAGATTCAAAAATGATCATTGGAAAAAACAATCAGATTTAAAATATTATAGTTTATTATAATATATAGTCAAAATTGGTATGATATACAAATGTTCTAAATGTGATAAAGTGTTCAGCCAAAAAGGTCATTTTGATAATCTTAATAGACGTAAAAATCCATGTATTAACATTTTAAATGATCATGAAACATCTAATATATATAATAAAGTCGATATTGGATTTTTAACACATAATAACACACAAACACCACATAATAACACACAAACACCACATAATAACACACAAACACCACATAATAACACACAAACCAATATTATTTTCACCAAAGATGATAAAAATAAAACTATTAACGAAACACTATTAATTATTGCGAAAAATAGATGTAATTATTGTAATAGTTTATTTTCTAGAAAAGATGCATTAACTAGACATCTAAAGAATAATTGTAAAATAAAAAGGATCATAATAACAATTTTGAAGAAGAAATAATGAATTTGCAAGAAGAAAATTTTAAACTTAAAGAACAACTTAATTTATCTGTTAGTAAAATTAAGAATAAAAAATTATCAAATAATATTAATATTATTAATAATAATCAAATTATCCAAAACCAAAATAATCAACTTAACCATAATCAAAATATTAATATTAAAATTGTTTCATTTGGCGAAGAAGATATTGGTAAATTAACAGATGACGAAGTTTTAAAAATTTTAAAATCTAGAAGTAATGCATTTATAAATTTAATAAAAACTGTTCATTTAAACGATCGACTTCCAGAATTTAATAATATTTTAATTAATAATTTAAGATCAAAACATGCATCATATGTTGATGATAATAAATTAATATCATGTAATAAAATACAATTAATGTTACAACTTATATCAAGTAGATTATTTGATTTTAAAGATCTTGTTACCAAATATAAACAAACTAAACATTTAAGCCATAAAGAAATAGAAATATTAGAAACAATTATAAAATTTTCCGAAAAGTGTAATTTAGATGATGAAGACATTGATGGCAATCCTATTAAAATTGATAAAAATATTTTAAAAAAAAATAAGGATTTTATAGATGAATTAATATGTACTTTTTATAATAATCGTGATTTAGTAGAACAAACATTAAAAAAATTAACAGACACTAAAAATATATCAGGTCAAACGTATAATACAATATTAGATGTTTAATAAAATTCTATTTTTCTAATAGGTAAGAACTGGTTGACATTTTTTATATTTTTATAATACCTAAAATTGATGAAATTTTTATCAGGTTTCGAAAAAATGATCTAATATCTTTATATATTAAACCACAATAATGCCAACTCCCAAAGAACAAGAACTCTCCGCCTTAGTCGCCATCCTTGCCGCAAATGGTACATTAAGAGCAAGATCTTTAAATGTAAAATCTCCTGATGCCCCAGTTTCTTCACAAAATAACTGGACAAAAATACATGCTCAACTTATTTCAGACTCAGCTGCAAATGATTTTACTAAATTAATGAAAGATTTATTATTAGCTGGAAGCTATAATTCAGCTGTTCAAGTTTTTAGATCATTAGTCGCTCCATTAGCATCTGCTACCGGTAAAACAGCAAGAATTATTGCTTGTTTACCAGATGGTACCGTATATTTCGATTCTAAAAATAAAGATAATATTCCAACTGATACTACTTCTAACTTTTTTACCAATGCTGGTAATAAAGATATTAATGAAAACCATAATACTCGTGCATGCATTATGAATGCTCAACTTGTAGCAGATGGTGTTTCATTCGAAAGCAAATATTCATCATCTACTGGTAAATATGAAGATTATGTTGCAATGAGAATTGGCCCACAAGGAGCAAATTTCGGAACTGTTAGATATTCAGTATATTAAAGTAAATTATAATTTGAAATAAATAACTTTATTAATTTTTTATAAATCTTATGAAGAATCCCCCTGGGGATTCTTCTTTTGCATCCTATCATTACTTAACCACTCATTAGCTTTCCATGCTCGCAAAAGTATTTTACATAATCCAAAATTGGTTGGCGCCTGGTCTTTGTTTCCTCATCGAAATATGGATTTGAAATTGGAAAGACTGTAATCGCTACTAACTTGTCAAAAAAATGATCAATCATCGATTGGCTATGTCCGCCGTATGCTGCATATCTCTCCATGCTTAATTGCACGATATCTTCTTCAGTTTGTGGTCTTGGCGTAGTTGGGAGAAAATCAGGTGCTTGAATCGTCTTGTTATATTTTATGCAACGCTTGATTCCAATCTCTCCAATTGCTTCAAGACGATCCGCATATCGTGGAATGAGCATCCAGAGTTTGTCTGTGATATCTTCAGGGATATTGTCTCCATTCGCTGATGCTGATACTAGTTTCACCATTCGAACCGCCAGTTCAATAAAATCTGGTGATCTATTTGCGTTGGTTAGTAGTTGTCTCAAATTCTGATAATTATCATTTGCAGGGAAGAATTTCCTATCATCTGCATCATGTAGCAAAGCAGCTGCCAATACAGCATCAAATTCAGTTTCAGTGATCGAATATTCGAATGCATTTAATGCATTTTTTGCATGTTCCATCACCTGTATGGCATGTTCAATACCATGGCTAGGACAAACTCCAGCTTCAGCTAGAAGTTTGTTTAAATCATTAATAGTCGTGTCCATATTAGATGATGTAAGTACTAATAATAACAAGAATATAATATTGATTTTTTTTCAATTTTCTTGATCTGTTTAGTAAAAATTGTTTAGTAAAAATTGAATTTTTTTTATATTTTGAACATAATGGATTTAATACCAACAACCAATCTATTTTACCAAAATAAATGATAAATAATAATTATAATATTTCATTATCAGATAAAGAAGATATATCTGATAATGATTCTGACACATCTTCTTTATCCGATAATGAAACAGAAACAAATCCAGAATCTAATATTTCAACACAAATCACAAATAAATCAATTAGATCAATGTATTATGAATATTTAAAAGAATCAGAATTATTATTAAGGCCAGAATATCAAAGAGAATTATGTTGGTCATTTGATAAAATGAATGCATTTATTGATACTATTCTAAAAGGTTGGATTATTCCTAATTATGTTATTTATGAACTATCAACACATGAACAAAAATATAATAAACATACACACGAGTGTATAGATGGACAACATCGTTTAACTACATTAAAATGGTATATTGAAAATAGAAATTTAGATGAAATGTCAAAAAAAAATACTACTACAAACAAATATATTTAT
>Ga0214921_10009445_pt1 | contig 12341 bp, 8 predicted proteins | sample LL1505_MetaG_FD_177992 | JGI IMG/M metagenome (GOLD analysis project Ga0214921, IMG submission 177992) | Freshwater microbial communities from Lake Lanier, Atlanta, Georgia, United States - LL-1505 | ecosystem: Environmental > Aquatic > Freshwater > Lake | place: USA: Georgia | collected 2015-05-28 | reverse complement strand
GGAGTTGATGCGAGTGGCGAGCGTTTAGCGGGCATCATCCAACCCGGCTCCAACGCCCATGCCGCGCCGCCCATTTTGACCCGATAAGGAGCATGTCCGCCCGTGGCGGCCATGCTCCTGACGGATTGTTTGACGCTCACTACAAAGCTACTCCAGGTAGCAAGCCCTCTGGCTTTGCCTCAGCCAAAGAAGATGTAGTCATTCCCACCGGCCGACCCGTAGGTCATTGTGGGAAGCTGCCACTGTGTCAGCCCGCTCCAGGTCACCGAAGTGTCGACCAGGCCATTGCCATTAAGGTCGCAATGCAACGTTATCCCCTTGTCGCTGCCCACACCGTCAACCGCCACCCAGGTGAACTTGCTCACGCCCGGCTTGTAACCCCAGATCGTTAGGGTTTCGCCCGCCGCAAAATCGGTGATGGTGGACCAGGTATTGGCGGTGGCGGCACCGCGGCCATCGAGGAAGAATGTATCGATGCCCGTGCCGCCAGTGACGAAATTCGAGCCCTGCCCGCCATCGATCACATCATTGCCGCCGCCGCCATTGACGGCATCATCACCAGCCAGGGCGTTGATGAAATCGGCTTTGTCGGTGCCCAGTACGATATCGGCCTTGGCGCCACCGAGATACTGATTCACCAGCCCCGTCACAGGTCCGGTATAGGCATCGGCAATGGCGTAGAGGTTCTTGCCAGCGATATTGGCGTAGATCAGGCCATTATCACTCGCCCCACCCTGCAGGGAGCTAATGCTCACCGCCGCTGCTGAGCCGAATTTCAGAAACTCGACATTGGTCAATTGGTCCATGCCTTCGGCGCCGTTGATCATCATCACGCCGTCACGGAAGCCCAAGCGGTAGGTGGATTGGGCGGCGGAGAAGTTCGCCGTATCGATCCCCGCGCCGCCGTCAATCGTATCATTGGCCAGGCCACCAGTGATGGTGTCATTGCCGCCGCCGCCGTTCAGCACATCATTGGTCGAGCTGCCATTCAGCGTGTCCGCCGCATCGGTCCCCGTGCTATTAACACCGAAGACGACGTTGCTGCGTAGGCTGAGCGTCTCGATCCGCTCATCGCCGCTCTGCGCCGTATCCGCCTGACCATAGGCGGTGGCGGGAGTGGCGTGGAAGGCGGTCAGATAGTCCTGGAAGGCCTTTTGTTCGCCCAGCAATGTGCTGCCGGTATCATCCAGCCCGGCCGAGTTGAAGCCTGCCTTGGCTGTGAGGTCAGTGGCGGGGTCGGCGGCCTTGCTGAGCGTGCCGTTGTTCAGCAAGTAGCGGAAATTGGTGGCATTGGTCTTGATCGGGTAGCCATCGCCGCCATTGGCGGTGAAGTTCAGCGCGACAACGCTGATGGTGGACGGCGCATCGGCAACCGCGGCGCCACCCTTCCAGACAGCGGCGATCTGGTTGCCTGCCAGATCAACGAGGGCGATGTCGGTGACCTTGCTGCCCGCCGCCTTGGTCGGGTCGATTGCCACGCGCACACCACCAATCTGGGCGAAGCCACCATTACCAGCCGGCAGCGTGGTGCCGTATTCGAGGATGTTCTTCAGGCCCTGGGCAGTGGTATCGAACACCATCAGCTTATTGTCGAAGCGCAGCGCGTTCTCGATGTCGAGCTGAGAGATTCCGCCGGCCGCCTTCACATCGGTCGCCGAGGGCGCCAGCTTGCCGCCCTTCTCGTCGACCGAGCCGATAGAGGCGCGCAGGCCCCCACCATTCTTCAGCGATACCATGATGTTGCCGCCGGTGGCCGCAAGAGCCTTCCAGGCATTGGCATCCGCGGTGACGTCGCCGAGGTTCACCTCCTGAGCGCGGCCATACACCCGGTCACCTTCCATATAGACTTTGGTGTAACCAAAGATGTTGCTGTCCTTGGACACGATGACGTTGTTGATCGCCGTGGAGATCGCATTGACCTGCGAGCCGATCGTGCTGGAGGCCACAATCTGCGCCGCCGTCTGGGTCGTGCCATAGGCCGCCTGCAGCGTCGCCTCGGTCGAGGCATAGGCACCATTGATCGCCGTGTTGAGACTGCTCAGCACCACCTCGCCATTGGCATCAAAATCGACCACCAGGCGGCCGAGATAGCTGAACTCGGTGTCGGTGGTGACGATCAGGGTGGACTTGCCGTCCTTGGCGGTGGCAACGATCGGGTAGCTGCCATCGGGATAGGGGGTGGCATCATGGCCATTGAAGGGGGCAAGTTTGTCCGTCGAATCGACCAGCCGCTCATGCCCGCCGCCTGCGACGATCACATCCACGCCGCTCAGCAGCGGCGCCAGCAACTTATTGCGCGACAGCGTGTCGAGCTGGTCAACCATGATGATCTTATTGACGCCAGCGGCGATCAGCGCATTGACCGAAGCCTGGATGACCAAGGCCAGTTCGGGGATCTTTAGGCTGTCATCGAGGCTGGCGAGGCCGGTGGTGACCGTGCCGTTCGGCGAGCTCTTGTTCAGCAATTCATAGGTGGTGGCGCCGACGAAGCCGATCTTCTCACCGTTCAAGGTGGTGACGGCATAGGGCGCGATCTTGCCCTTCAGCGCGCTGACATTCTGGCCAGCATAGTTATTCGTGCTGGCGCCACCGAGCGACTTGTCGGTGATGCTCCTCAGCGAACTGTCGGCGGCGACGTTCAGATTGTCCGTGATATAGGCAAATTGCGCACCCACCCAGGGGCTGCCGGCGGTTATGGCTGCAGCAAAAACCGGCGAGCCGAGATCGAATTCATGGTTGCCCAGCGCCGAGACGGTCGTGCCGAAGGCGTTCATGATCGCCACATCCGGCCGGCCCAGCGCCGTCGTGCCAATACCGGCGACCTTGTCTAGCGCCGGGTCGGCGCCGCCAATCAGCCAGGGGCCAGGGATATAGGTATCACCCTCGGCGATCTTGATGGTGTTGGCATATTGGTCATCGAACTTGTCGATCAGCGCGCCCATGATCGGCGCAGTCTTCACGCTCAGAAGACCGCTTTCGCCGTAATAATGGAGAATTTAGAGGGTATATGCCATAACGCCGTTCCTTGAAAGCCTGAGGGGGTAGGCATCGGCCCCGTTAGCCCTCACCTACGCGGCACTGCTGCCGTTAGGATCAATGACGACGAACGTGGACGAAACCAAACGCCACCCCTTCTCAAGGAACCTCATTCCCGCGTCATTGTTAAAACGATGTCGATTTTATGAAAATTGTGAGGATTTTATTATTTCGCTCAGCTACACTTTGGCCGGCGTGGCCCAGAGCTGATTTGCCATCGCGAGGTCATTCCCCATGGCAACCCATGCAAGCACCGCTAGTTGCATGGATGGCGCGCTATTGTGGCTGCTCCATCAGCGCCAGGCCCTCCATCGCCAGGCCATAGCCCAGCAAATCCTGCATGCGCCGGCGCAAATGCTCGGTGAACATCAGCCGCGTATAGCGCAGCAGCAAAGTCGGCCGTGCCGCCAGCAGCCTGGCATGCTCCCAGGCGCGGGCGAGCACCTGATCGGCCGGCAGCACCTCATTCACCAGCCCCAATGCCTGCGCCTCATGCGCGCTCAGCGTCTGGCCGGTCAGCAGAAAGTAGCGGCCGCGATTCATCCCCATCAGCAGCGGCATGACGATATGCATCCCATCACCGGGCAGCATGCCGGACATGAAATGCGCGCTGTCCTGAAACTGCGCCGTGTCCGATGCCAGCACGATGTCCGACAGCAGCGGAATTTCGCAATGCCGCCATGCCGGGCCATTGATCGCGGCAATCACCGGACACTCGATATTCAGCAGGTTCATCAGCAGGGCGCGGCCCTCCCAATGCACCCTGTCATAGGCCCGGGCAGTGATGCCCTGGGCCAGCGAGCGGCTCGCCACATTGGCGCGGATGCCGGAGAATTCATCGCCAGTGCCGGTCAGAATCACCACGCGATTGTCACGGTCGCGCCCCACCTCAGCAAAGGCATCGGGCAATTCGCCATGCGGGATCAGCCCCCAGCGCAGCGGCCCGTCATCGGTGTGCAGCCGCATCTCCAGAATGCCATCCTCCCGCCGCATCCGCAGGCAGGAGAATTTGTCCTTGTAACTATCGAACCGGCTCACGCCGCCAATTCCAGAATCTCCAGCACCTGCTCAGGCCCGGCAATCGGCCGAGGGTTGCGCGGCACCCAGGGTGTCGCCATCGCCGCCGCGGCAATGCGGGCAAAATCGTCACGCCCAATGCCCACCGCACCCAGGCTGCGCGGCATGCCAAGCGCGGTGATCAACCCATCCAGCAGCGCCGCGGCATCCCCGCCGGGCTGGCCCATGGCGGCGGCCACCATCGCCTGCCGCGCGGCATTGGCGCCCAGATTCCAGCGCATCACCGCCGGCAGCATGATGCAGGAGGTATGGCCATGCGGAATATCAAAAGCCGCGCCCAGCACATAGCCAATGCCATGGCTCGCCCCCATCGGCACGCCCGCCGCCAGCGGCCCCATCGACAGCCAGGAGCCCAATTGGCAATCCAGCCGGGCATCAAGATCACCCGGGTCGCGCTTCACCCGCTCCAGCCCCGAGGCCAGCAGCGCCAGCCCGCGCAGCGCCTGAGCATCGGTGTAAGGATGCGCCTCCGCGGCGCAGATCCCCTCCACGCAATGATCCACCGCCCGAATGCCGGTGGAGAGAAACAGCCATTCCGGCGTGGCCAGCGTCATCGCCGGGTCCAGCACCACGGCGGCGGGGATGATGTCCGGATGGCGGAACAATTCCTTCACCCGGCTGCGCTCATCCGTCACGCCGGAGACCGCGCTGAACTCCCCGGCCGAGAGGGTGGTGGGCACCGCAATCTGCCGCACCCGGGGTGCCACCAGCGCCGCACCACCCGGCCGCAACCGGTCCATCGCCTCAGTACTGTCAATGCCATTGGCCAGGCACAGCTGCACCGCCTTGGCCGCATCGGTGATCGACCCGCCGCCAATGGTGACAATGAGATCCGCATCCACCCGCCGCGCCGCCGCCGCCGCCTCCAGCACCGCCGCCCGCGGCGAATGCGCCGGCATGCCTTGATATTGCGCGGCAAAGCGCGGCCCCAGGGCCTCGCGAATGCCGGCGACACAGCCGGTCTGTCGGTCCAGCGTCGCGCTGGCCATCACCAGCACCCGCTCGGCCCCGCGGCGCGCGGCCAACTCGGCCACCGCACCTGCGGCAGGCTGGCCAAACACCACCTCATCCATCCGGCTGAACATCACCCGTCCCTGGCGGCTCATCGGCTTCTCCCTTGCTTGTTGGCGGCGTTACAGCGGCCCGAGCAGGCCCAACTCCATCGCCTTGATCTGCAAGGCCAGAAATTTCGAATTGATACGGCATTGCGGCAGCCCGCCAGCAATGAACCACAAGCCCTGCTGCGGCGTGCGCTTATACATATTGTTCAGCTCGCCATCCGGGCCGATGCCCCAAACCGGGCCGATGCGCTCCACCATCGCCTCGCCCATGCTGCGGCGGATCAGCTCCTGCTGCGGGTAATAGCCAGTGGCCAGCAGCACCAGATCCGCCGGCACCAAGCTGCCATCATGCAGCAGCGCGCCCTCGGCGACGAAGCGCTCGATCCGGTCATATTGCAGCAGGCCAATCTCACCCTTGATGAGCAGCTCCGAACTGCCGGCATCCAGATTATACCCACCACCCCGGCGGAAATACTTCATCTGGTGGCCGGTCTCATCCTCGCCGATATCATGCTTGAAGCCGATGCGCCGGAGCCCCTCCACGATCTCGCGGTCCAGTTCCATCATCCGCTTCACCACCGCCCGGTAATTGCGCAGCACCAGCGGTGGCGGCACTGAGGAGGCGATGACATCGGCATCCTCCATCGTGCCCGGCTCGTCCCACACCGCCTCATTCAGCCGCGCGCTGGGGTTGATGGAGACCACCGTGGTCGAGCCGCGCTGGATCATCGTGGTGTGCACGCCATGGCTGTGCAGGTCGAGCGCCATGTCATTGGCGCTGCTGCCGGTGCCCAGAATCAGCGCCCGCTTGCCGCCCCAGCCCGCGCCGCTATCGAAGCCCTCGGAATGCATCACCGTGCCCTGGAACGCATCCAGCCCCGGCACATCGGGCATCATCGGATAGCTGCTGACGCCATTGGCGCAGACAATATGCCGCGGCCGCATCACCCGCTCGCTGCCATCGCCACGCTTCAGCCGGGCATTCCAGCATTGCGCCGCCGAATCCCATTCCGCGCCGGCGAATTCAGTATCGGTCCAGCAATTGATCTCCATCGCATCGGCATAGAACTCGAACCAATTCCCCAACATGTCCTTGGGGACATAGGTCGGCCAGCTCGGCGGAAAGGGCATATAGGGCAGGTGATTGATATGAATGGAATTGTGCAGCGCCAGCGAATGGTAGCGCTTGCGCCAGCTATCGCCGATGCGCGGCCATTTCTCCACCACCAGCGTGTCCACGCCCAGCCGGTTCAGCCGGGCCGCCACGGCCAGCCCCGCCTGCGCGCCGCCCACCACCAGCACCGCCGGGTCACGATCCGCATAGGCCACCGCCTTGCGCCGAACATCGGCCCAATTGTCACCGCCGAAATTGCGCGAATAGGCCGAGCCGCTCGGCCGGTTGGCGCCGATCCGCTCCTCATGGCCGGTGATGGATTGCAGCGTGGTCGAGATCAGCCAGGCCTTCATCAGCCCATCCTCGGCCTCCGACAGCCGGAAAATACCCGCGCCGCCGCCGATGGCGGTGCTGAACTCATACAGCGCCTCAATGCAGCGCGTGCCAAGCCGGGTGACAAGCCTGGGCGCCCGCCGCTCGGCCGGCAGCATGAAACCATGGGCGCGAACTCGTCCCTGTTCGGCCAGCAGCCGCTGCACAATGGCATCGGCACCGGCCAGCGGGGTCACATGCCAGGTGAAGGCCAGCACATCGCGCCAATGCGCATCGGCATGGAACATCCGGCCCAACGCTATGGCATCGCCACTGGCCAGCGCGGCCTCAAAACCGGCCAGCCAGCCCGCGGCAACCCGGCGCAGTTCCAATGCGGCGCGCTGCTCCTGCAGCTCGTCATCTTCCGTGTCCATGGCGTCCCTCTTTGCGCGCCCTGGTTCAAGCCTGGCGCTTCGAAGCCAGCTTAAGCGCCCTCAGAACCCGCCGTCCACGGGGGGCTGGCTGCAATCGCCCCCGCCGCTATTTTACCGCCCAGCGCCAGCGTCGCCCGCCCCGCCCCCGCCAGCAGCGCCGTCACCGCCTCGCCCCCCGGCGCAATTGGCAAGCTGCTCTGCGCGCCGATGATGCTAAGCGCGAAACGCACCTCGCCACTCCAGTCCCGAATGGGCGCCGCAGCCGAGACATAGCCAGTGCCATCATCCCGCCGCACCACCACATAGCCGGCATCGGCCAATTCCCGCCGCGCTGCCTCGGCAAAGCCCGCCGCATGGGTTTCACGCGCCATCAAAGGCTGGGTCGCCACCTGCGGCATGCAGGCGGCAAAAACCTTGCCCGCCGCGGTCGTCGTCATCGACAGCAGCCCGGTGCGCAATTCCAGCGCCGAGCGCCATTCCCCCTCCTGCTTGAACAGGCTGACCGGCCCATCCGCGCTCCAGGCCGAGACGGCGGCGCTGTGCCGGGTGCTGGCGCGCAGCTGCATCACCTCGCGGCGGATCACCTCAAAACCATCGATCTGGCGGATCGCGCTCATCCCCAGGCCCAGCGCGGCGGGGCCCAGCCGGTAATGCCCGGCCTTGTCATCCGCCGCCGCCAGCCCGGTCCGCACCAGGCTGACCAGATAATTATTCGCCGCACTGGGCGACATGGCGGCGCCCTGGGCGATCTCGCGCAAGGGCAGGGCGCCTGACGCCTCCTGCAGCACCTGCAGCAGCCGATAGGCAATCTCAATCGATTGAATGCCGCGACGTTCGACCATGCATGCTCCAGAAGGCAAGGGCGGCGGCATTGACACACCAAGCCAGCGCCGCCCAGGATACAACAAACCAACAACCATTCAACATTATTGAACGATACTATTGAGGCGACGAGACATTCCATGGGGCAGCCCTTCCTCATGCGCAGACGGCACGGCGCGGCAGCTGCGGCGGCGTTGCTCGGCGCCACCCGCCCGGCGCAGATCGCGCAAAACACAACCGCCACCAGCTGGGCCCTGGCCCCGGATGAACTGGCCGAGATCGACCGCATCACCGCCCCACCCCGCGCCGTGCCCGCCCCATAATCACCGCCTGACCCGCCCCAACCCGAACAGGACACGCCCATGCAATTCGGCATCTTCGACCAGAATGACCGCGGCAGCCTGCCGCTCGCCGAGCAATATGAGCATCGTCTGCGCCTCGCAGCGCTCTATGACGAACTCGGCTTCGACCGCTATCACATGAGCGAACACCACGCGACGCCGCTCAGCACCGCGCCCTCGCCCAGCGTTTTCATCGCCGCCCTCACCCAGCGCACCAGCCGCCTCAGGCTCTGCCCGCTGGTCTATCTGCTGCCCACCTACCATCCGCTGCGGCTGGCGGAGGAGATGTGCATGCTCGACCATCTCAGCCGCGGCCGCTTCGAATTCGGCATCGGCCGTGGCGCCTCGCCGCATGAGCTGGCCGCCTTTGGCGTGCAGCCGGAAAACGCGCGGGAGATGTATGCCGAGGCGCTGGAGGTCATTCGCGGCTTCTTCGCCGCCGGCGACAGCTTCAGCCATCACGGCCGCTTCTGGCAGATCGACGACGTGCCGGTGGAAATCGCCCCCCTGCAACAACCCCACCCCGCCATGTGGTATGCGCTGGCCTCCCCCGATTCCACCGTCTGGCCGGCGCAAAATGGGGTGAATGTGCTCTGCGGCGGCCCCGTCGCCCGCGTCCGCGCCGTCAGTGACCGCTACCGCGCCGAATGGCGCCTCTCCCATCCCCAGGGTGGCGATGAGCCGCTGATCGGCGTCAACCGCTATAGCCTGGTGGCCGATACCGATCAGGAGGCCCTGGAACTGGGCCGCGCCGCCTGGCCGGTGTTTTATCGCCACTTCATGAAGCTCTGGCACAAGCACGGCACCCTGCCGGTCAATGCCAAGCTGCCGCCGGATTTCGACACGCTGGTGGAAGCAGGCCAGGCCGTTGCCGGCTCGCCCTCCACGGTGCGCGACGCGCTGCTGCGGCAAGTGCGCGATGGCGGGCTGAACTACCTCATCGGCAATTTCACCTTCGGCGGCCTGGCCCCTGCCGATACCGAAGCCTCGGTCCGGCTCTACGCCGCCGAGGTGATGCCAGCGCTGCGCGAAATCAGCCCCGTGCTGGCGTGAGCGCCCTCACCGCCGCCGAGCCCGCCCGGCCGACAAGCGGGGCCGGATGGCGCGGCCGGAGGCGGGCTTGCATGTCTTCGAAGGCTGCGGCCACATGCTGACACTGGAGGCACCGGCCCGCGTCAAAGCGGTCCTGCGTGCCATGGCGACAGGCGATCAACGCCCGCGCTGATGAGGAGGATATGATGAAAAAACCAACCTTCCTGGCGCTGCTGGCGCTGGCGGTGATGATCGCCCCCCCGGTGCGCGCCCAGCAGGCCCTGCAACCCGGCGGCGGCACGGTGCGGCTGGTGCTGGCCGGCGCCCCGGGCAGCGCGGCCGATGCCGTGGTGCGGGTGCTGGCCGAGCCATTGTCGGAAATCCTCGGCCAGCCCGTGGTGGTTGAAAATGCCGCGGGCGGCGGCGGCGTGGTCGGTGCCGCGCGGGTCATGCAGTCCCGCCGTGATGGCCTGACCATCCTCTCCGCCGTCTCCGGCGCGCTGATCGGCCCGATGCTCGACAGCAGCCTGCCTTACGAAATCGGCCGAGACCTTGTGCCGGTGTCGCAGATCACCGCGGCCATGGCCGTCTTTGTGGTGCGCGCTGGCCTGCCGGCAACCACGCTGCAGGATTTCATCGCCCGGGCGAAGGCGGGGCGTGAGCAATTGGCCTTCGGCAATTACGGCTATGGCTCCTCCAGCCACCTGCAAGGCATGCTGCTCGCCCGCCAGGCCGGGCTGGATGTCGAGCCGGTGCCCTTCAACGGCACCGCGCAATTCATCTCCGAATTGCTGGCCGGGCGGCTGTGCTGCGGCTTCATCGATGCCGGCTCAGCGCGCGATTTCATTCGCTCCGGCCAGCTTCGCCCGCTGGGTTCCACCGGCCCGCGCCGCGCCCCGGAACTGCCTGAACTGCCCACCCTGACCGAGCAGGGCATGACGAGCTTCGATCCGCAGATCTGGCAGGGCATGTTCCTGCCCGCCGGCACAGCGCCCTCCATCGTGGCGGCGGTGGGCCGCGCCATGGCCGAGGCGGTGCGCCGCCCCGCACCCACCAACCTCATCCGCGGCGTGGGCTATGAGCCCATCGGCAGTTCGCCCGAGGAATTCGCCGCCATGATCGCCCATGATGCGCCCATCTGGCGGCGCATCATTGATGAGACCGGCGTTCGCATCCGCTGAGGCAATGCCGCCACCCGATAAAACCCGGCGCGGCACCCGCGCTGGGGCTGCCGTGAGAAGCTACACACGCGTCAGATTGAAAAACAATATTTTCTCTATAATTAAGTAAAAATCACCACAAAATTATCGTTTGTTGCAATTTTCGATTGCGTCCGGCTCGCATTGCGCTTAATCAGCCTGCCATCATCCAAGAAGAAGAAATGCCTCAAACAAAAGCATTCTCGGTCATTTCGAGGTGCTGCGGCGTTTTGACAAGCATCCCGGATTTCTCCCTTTGATTGCAAACCCAATGGCTGACTAGGTTGCATCCCCTGGCCAGCAATCTGCCGCATACCCCAGGCGAGCTTGGGCTCTCGCCGCATCGCCAAAGCGGGCTGAAGCGGGCCGCCGATGAAATTGTTCACCTTCGCGCCCCGATCCGCCGATCGCACACCCCGCCGCCCCGCAGATCTTGTTTCCGCCGCGAACGAGCCTGTGCCGTGGCCTTTCGCGGTCGCCATGGCCTTTCAGCATCTGGCAGTGCAATCGGTCTATTTCGTCTTGCCCGTCGCCGTCGCTGCCAGCCTGGGGCTCGACCCGCGCGGGGCGGCAAATTTCCTGTGCCTATCGATGCTCGGCATGGCTATCCTGACCCTGTCCCAGGCGATGTCGCGCGGCCCCGTGGGCTCTGGCTATCAGATGCCGAGCTTGCCCGCGGCCGTCTGGGTCGGCTCCTACCTCATGGCCGCCGCCAGTGGTTTGGCGGTTGATCAGATCGCGGCCTTGGCTGTCATCGGCGGCGCGGTCGCGGTTGGCTTTGTGCTGCTCATTCCGCAGCCGGAGACATTGTTCCCCTCCGAACTGGCTGGGGTCTCCACCTTTCTGTTGGGCGCCTCGCTGCTGCCGATCGTGTTCGACCTGCTGGGCGATAACGGCCAATTGGGTTACGAGGCGTTTCTGGTCGAGTTGGAGATCGTCATCCCGGCCTTCCTGGTCACGGTGATCATCGTGCTCTCCAGGCTGCCAATTGCGCCCTTTTGCGTGCTGATCGGCGGCGCAGTCGGCTTCGTGCTCGCGTTCTGGCTGATGCCCGAGCAATTGCAGTTCGCCAGCACCATGGCCTCCAGCCCCTGGCTGGCTGTTCCCTATCCCAACCCGCCACGCTTTGAGGGGCTCTCGCTTGGCCTCATCATCATGTTCATCATTCCCATCCTGCCATCCTTCACCTCCTGCCTGGGCAATCTCATCGGCCTCCAGCGCGCCGGCGATGCCGATTGGAAAAAACCCGACAGCCCGCCACTGCGGCGCGGGCTATTAGCCGCCAGCCTTTCAGTCTGCGTTGCAGGGCTGCTTGGCGGCATGGCGGCCGGGCAATCCTCCGCCAGTATTGCGCTGTCCATTGCCAATCGCTCGCTCTCCCGCCGGATCGCCATCGTCGGCGCCGCCATCCTCTGCATCATGGCGCTTTCGCCCAAACTCGCCGCTCTGTGCGGCGTGCTGCCGAAATCCGTTCAAGCGGTCATGCTGGTTTATGTTGCCATCATCGTGCTGGTCTCCGGCGTCAAGCTGATCACGGCGCGCATGCTCGACACGCGGCGCACCCTGGTCGCCGGCCTTGGCATGTTCGCCGGGATGTCGGTGCTCATCCTGCCCGGGGTGTTCCGAACCTATCTGCCGGCCCTGGCCTCACCGCTCTGCTTTGGCTCGCTGATCGCGCTGCTGGTCCATCTGTTCACACTCCCCCTGGTGACCCGCCAGGCCAATCTTTCCCTGCCGGTCGGTGCCAGCCTGCCACGCCTGGCCGAGGATGAGACAATCCGCCTCGGCGGCGCCTGGGGTACCCGCCCCGCGACGATGCAAAAGGTCGAGAATTTCCTCATCGAGATCGGCGAGGTCATGGCCTTGCGCGGCGAAAACACCATCCGCGTCGCCATCCGCTATCAGGAGGGCGA
>Ga0214921_10009444_pt1 | contig 12342 bp, 22 predicted proteins | sample LL1505_MetaG_FD_177992 | JGI IMG/M metagenome (GOLD analysis project Ga0214921, IMG submission 177992) | Freshwater microbial communities from Lake Lanier, Atlanta, Georgia, United States - LL-1505 | ecosystem: Environmental > Aquatic > Freshwater > Lake | place: USA: Georgia | collected... | reverse complement strand
GGCCTGTATTATGACGTAAAAGCACGTATTCGAGGCAGACAATGGGTCAACTTCTTTGAAGACCTAGAGGATGAATCCTGGGATAAGTAACCCCTAGAAACGACAAAATTCCCCCTTACCATAGTAGTGATACTAGGGCGAGGGGGATTCTTGTTTTAAAAAGTGTTACTTAACTAGACCAAAATCCTTTGCAGACTTGTCTAGCGCCTTGAGCACAGGAGCGGCTACAGCAGCCAATGCTGCCATTGCTAGTGCCTTAGGGTCTGTATTGCCAGTCATAAACATGGCTAGGGCTGCAGCAAATGCAGCACGGAAGTACGATAGAGCGATTGCTTTAACTTTATCTTTATTCATTTTGTCTCCTTCTTTGGTAGAGGCTTAACTGCTGCCTTAACCTTAGCGATAGTTGTTGGTTTACCCAACCAAGGGAACCAAGGGGAAGTATCATTTCCGCAGGTTTCTTTGATTGAGATATGTAGGTGGTGATTATGCTGATTGATGCCAGTGTAGCGGGCTTCGCCAGCCTTTTCTGACCAGATTTTACCATGAAAGATTATGTACTTGACTCGCTTATCTGCCTGAATCTTTTGATAGATATCAAAGCAGTCAATGCCGTTCACAGGGTCATGTGTAAGGTCTACTCCGTAGCCTGTATTATGGTCTGAGTTAGGATTCTGTAACTGATGAGCAGCAGAGGGCAGGAGCCCATCTGAGGCCTTCTTGCGCTTTGAACGAAGAGCCGTCGCTTGACGGAGAACAGCAATTGCAGCAGGTGTGGCTTTCTTGACTACAGGCTTCATTCATCACTTCTTTCCTTGAATAATTATTTGGTAAAGGATTTCTACTTTTTCCTCTAGTCTCAACACCGAGTCTTTGAGAGAACTGCCAGAATTGGGCTTGAGTTCATATAAATAATGCTTGACTAGCCAACGAACCGATGCAGCAAATGCTGAAATGATTGCTACAATTGATACTATTAGAGACGCCCAGTTTGCTGGTGTCATTAGATTGTCCTAACCGTTACATTCAAAATTCCGCCGAACCCTGAATATCTTTTATCTGAGGGAGTAGTGTTAACGAATTGTATTTCTTCAATGATTCCAAGGTAAGATTCACCTGTTCTGAAATCATCAATTCTAATTGTGTCTCCATTATTTTCAACTGCTTCAAGTTCTTGGAGTCTGTCATACGCAGAACCCTCATGGCCAACCTCAACCCCAAAGGAATCCGTCTCTTTATCAAATAAAGATACAGGATAGGTAATCAAACGTTGACGCTCAATTGCTGGTAGAGCCTTGAGTTGATACCCAGAGAATATTGGGCCGAGTGTTGAATCTGTTGATAGTCGTTTTAATGTAAACTTAAACGACATGTATTCTTGCGCTCCGACAGGGTAGGATATACCAACCTCGGGAGTGAAGTCACCCTCGGCAAAGTTTCCAATAGAATAACTCTGACCAGTAGTATCAATAGAGGCAATTTGCAACCCTCCATTAGTATTATCAATTCTACTCTTAAGCGTTTTAAATACCTTGTTTTCAAGTGTTGAGTATCTAATCGCTCCAGTTGTAATAGAGCCAGTGCTTGAGAGAACGGTGTCAGACTGTACTGCAATTCCATTGCTTCCAGATGTTGTAAATGCTATCTGATTTGTATTACCAATAAAATCTACGCTGGTAGCGTATCCAGATACACCATTTAAATAAGTATCTGTTGCATAAGAAAATCTTAAATCTTCAATCTCTGAATTAAGATTGATGCGATATAATCCTGGACATCCGTCAATGCTTCCAGTAACCCATACGAATGTATCTCTAAATGCAAAATCAAGTCCAGTATTTTCTGCTTCAATAATGAGCGGACCGTAAGTTAGGTCCCCTGTTGCTTCTGATATAGATGCTACGCGCACACCCTTGTTTGTACCAATCATCAGATAACCTAGGTAGTATTCAATTTTATTTACGCACTCGCCATTTGGGAATTGCGCTGCAATAACGCCAGATGTTAGAACTGGCATTGACCCATTGCTAGATAATGTAAATTTATAAATAGCAGAGTTGCCACCTAAGTAACCAGAAGCATAGATAGCAGAACCTGATTCTGAAATAGATGTCCAGTTCCAATCAGCATTAGGGTGCGTATATGATGCAGTTGGTAATGGGCGAGAAGTACCCTTTGTTCCAGTAAGTTCATAAATTCCAGCACCTACAGCAGCAACTAGACGTTGTTTTACCCAAGCAAGAACAACTTTCTCGCTACCAGTTGCGTAATATTCTGTATAACCAGAAGCAGGAGTGGCAATTTCTCCTGAATAAATATGGTCGTTATCTGCTATAAAAAGATGAGCGCCATCAGTTGTAACAGCAAGTGTTGCAGTATCTAATCCAGCAGTAACCACACTAGAATAAGTTGCAGCAGTTCCGCTAGCAGTATAATTCTTAATGGTTGTATTTGCTGGAGTCCAAGCAACAATTTTATTGGTTGACCCGTCTACAACAGAAATGAGTTTATGAACTCCAGTTGTAACACCAGACATGTTCGATGTTTCTTTCAAAAGACTTACCTTGCCCTTTGTCCAAACATCTACATTTCTTGAGTCAGCAAAACGATATGCTACGGTTTCGCCAGCAGATGGGTCATAGAACTTAATACCACTTCCCTTATGGAAAGATGACTGAGCACGAACCCACCAACCAGTGATAGACTGCTCGCCAGGTTCATTAGATTGGTCTACCTGTTGCTTGCGATATTGTGCTGTCTGTCTGCGATAAGGATAGGTGTCTCCAGTTGTTAAGAAGAATGGGAGTCCATTGATAGAGATATCATATGACTCTGCATTTGCAGAATATGTAACCGTTCCGACAGGATTGGATAATACATATGGTAAACCTTCGGTAAATTCACTTCCGTATGCCATTGTTTATTCTCCTTGTTGTACTGTTACTTGACTTCCCCATTTACCAATTGGACAAAATGCATTTGGCAATTTTATCTTTCCTGGCATAAAGCATCCACATCTTTTACATATTTTAACTGCTAGAAACTCGCAAGAGTTGCATGCTTCCATTCTTTCAACTTCTATAGATTCGCTAACCCTGCCTACTTTTTTATCAAGTAGGTCCCAGGGTTTTGCTTGTCTTTGTTGCTTATCACTCATACACTATGCGGCAAGTCTGGAATTACTTCAATCCAGGAGATTGTTGATTCATCCCACTTGTAGAATTTGTAGTCTACTGGCATGGGAGTTGGTGCTTCCCATTGACGCGTTTCTTGATTAAATACCCAAGAATCATAGGGCTTAAATGGAATTACTCCTACACCATCGAAGCCCCAACCTGGGACAACTTGGTTATCATCACATTCTATCAGATGGTCATAATTAAATTCATCTTTAATTCTTGCGATGACATCAGTTTTCTCATCGTCAATAATAACGCTATTGACTACAAGATTGTCTTTTATTCCTACAAATACTTTATCCATTATACATACCTATATTCGTAAACTATAACTCGACCAACTCCGCCTGCTCCGCCTGCTCCGCCAGGACCTGCATAGTTGCTTGTCTGTGGGTCTGAGGTATAAAGACCGCCTCCTCCGCCTCCACCGCCTCCACCACCAGCAGTGCCTTGAGCGCCTCCGCCTCCACCGCCTCCGAGATACCTATTACAAGCGCCAGAACAGCCTAGTATGGTGCTTGCACCCGAACCGTTACCACCATTACCGCCATAAGTAGCGCCACCCGAACCGCCTCCGCCTCCACCTAGACTATTTGGGTAAGAGTCCCAACTTGTAGAACGTCCAGCAGAACCACCACCACCGCCACCGCCTCCGCCGTAGCCATGTGTTGCAATGCCAGTAAGTACTAGAGAACCGCCTGATGTTCCAGCGCTACCAGAACCACCGCTTGTTTGACTGTCTGGTCCACCGCTACCGCCACCGCCACCAGTGCCTGCATATCCGCCAGTAACCTTGCTATTTGCTGAACCACTTCCAGAACTACTAAGTATTGAACTTAATGAACTGTCTCCACCGCCAGTGGCACCAACGGTTACAGTATAAGAAGAGCCAGAAGTTACTGAGTATCTACCTGCAGCGGCACGACCACCAGCGCCTCCACCTCCACCACCGACACCACTATATTGAAAATTACCTGAAGTGTCACCAGTGCTACCAGCATAACCACCACTCATAGCAAAGATTGCTATTTCTGATGTACCAGAAGAAACTGTATAGGTATCTGATGAAGTATAATTTTGTGCTAGTACCCAACTTCTCTGTCGAGAACCTGGATAGCAACCTACAATGGCAAGAATTGACATTATGCTAAGTCTCCTACGACGAGCCAAGTATTTGCTGATAGTTTAATTGCACTTGCTGCTGAGTTCTGTACACGCAATTTTGGACTTGCTGTTGTAGCAGCATTAGATAAAATTGTTGTTGTTGCTGGAGTTGTTGCCGCGATAAGTGGCTGACCTGAGCCAGTAATCCATACAAAACTGATTTGAGTTCCTACTGGAAAGTTAAAGGTTGCATCTGTAGGAATTGAGAATGTTTTTGCTGTTGCTGCAGCCATTGAAAAGATATAACCCTCATCGCCACTTGCAACAGTATAGTTATCTGACTTTGCAGAATAACCAAGATACATTTTGGCTTGGTTGATTGTTGGTGTCGTTAAAGTCTTATTTGTAAGGGTTTGAGACCCAGTTAGAGTTGCAACTGTTGAGTCAATGGCAATGGTTCCACTTGATGTAATTGTGCCACCAGATAAGCCTGTACCTGCTGTTACAGATGTAAGAGTTCCAGGATTTCCAGCACTTGGTGTCGACCATTTTAAACCATTTGTCTGTGTACTATCTGCAACAAGAATTTGTCCATCTGAACCAATCGGCACTCTTGCTACCGTACTTGCTGCGGTTGCTACTAAGGTATCACCCTTGGTGGTTAGTGTTGATTTTTGCAATGCGTTATCAGCAACAGTGTTAAAATAATCTAAGTCATTACCTGTAAGAACATGCTTGACTGCTGCACCACCAGAATGAGTAATTGCAGATGAACCTGCACGCCCACGAACAATAGTTAAAGTATCTGATGATACAAATGTTACAAAAACAATTTCTTCATTAGAAGTATCTGGGTCAATAGCAACAGTGAATTGGTCGGGATAGACTCCACCAACTGCTGAACCAAGAGTCACTCCACCAAGAAGAGCAGAAGCGGTTCCAGTCGCAACAGTCATTGTTGTTGCTGAACTTGAAATGCCAGAGGCAAGAGTTGTATTTACGCTGATGCTTGAAAATTTGCGTGTCATTTATTTTCCTTAGCGGGTGTAGTGGATTTTGGCGGGATACTTGTTTTGCAATTTTGTTGATTCATCTGTGAGTCTTTGATTGTAAAGAGCAAAGAGATATTTAGAAGCGCTAACACCTGCATTTGATGGTGTCTTACTGTCGGCAGCATCTGACTCAGCAGATGTAAGATTGATGCGACCAGCATCTAGGTAGGATAGCAATCTATATGATGCTCCCAGGGTGATAACATCACGGCATGATTCTGGCAAACCAGTCACATCCGCAAAGTCTTCTGTACTCGAATCAAGAGTATTTGGCTGCGAAGCATACCATACTTGCACGGTACGACCAGCAACAATGCTATCATATAGCGAGATAGTTTTGTTTGTGTTGAATGCTCCTGCATTAGCAGTTCTATCCTCACGCCAACGCTTTACTGGAACCCATTCTTTAGATGGGCCAACAGACTGCCAACTGACTGCAAGGATTTCCTGTGTATCGTCTGGCAATGGATAGGCTACCTGTGCTGGATTAAACTTAAATGTAGTAGAACTGATTGCCCAAATCTTTGGATACACAGCATTGATTGTATCATTAATAGCCTTCTTGATATTTACTCTTGGGAAGGTTGGGGATAGTGTTATCTGTGCATACTGAGCATGTGGGGCTGGTGAGGTATTAGAGTATCCTCTACCAAATCCTGGAATAACATTGAGTGTGCTAGAGGTCTTATCAAATGAGTCAATCCACAGGAGTTCTTCATCAATTTCAATAACACCTTTTGCAAGGTTGCTTGATGAGCCAATCGTAATTGATGTAGCAGTGGTGTTAATTCCACCAGCATTGGCAAGATATGTGATGCGGTCTTGACGCATTGTATATCCAGCGAGGTTTGAACGAACCTCATCAACCATATCTTTTAGCGTTGCCATTATATCTCCTCTAGAATTGTTTCTGTCTGTAATTCATATTCGCCCTGCCCACAAGAATTGCACTTGGTCACAACCTGAGCATCCTCAGCATTGCGAGTCTCGATGTAGTAATGACCGCAGCAGATTGAGTTATATTCGTATTTGATAGCCATTAGGACTCCTTAGTAGTAAAGCAATACAACGCCGTTGCCGCCTGAACCAGCAGTTCCTAGTGTGGAAGCACCACCGCCACCGCCACCACCTGAGCCGCCATTGCCACCATTGTTTGCAGAAGCATTTGCGCCAGCGCCTGTGTAACCAGCACCGCCGCCACCACCGCCAAAAGATGTTCCTGTTCCTGATGAACCAGTTCCACCAGCATATAAATCACCAGTACCACCTGCACCACCTGTGCCAACACCTGATGTTCCTGCTGCTCCACCGCCGCCGCAGATAAGACCGCGACCACCAGCAGTTGCAGTTATTGTTCCAGTTGCGGTTGCATTTCCACCACCGCCACCACTTGAAACACCAGCACCGCCTGAAAAACCGAGTCCACCTGCACCGCCAGCATATCCTATACTGCCACCACCAGCCGCTGGCGCACCTGTATAAGAAACAGTTGAAGAAGTAGATGTTGGAGTTAGTGCACCTGCTCCAGAACCAGCACCTGTTCCATTTTGCCCGCCCCAACCACCACCAGCCATTACCATTCCATAAATACTTGAACCGCCACTAGCACCAGCGGCAGATGTAGAAGTTCCTGTGCCACCTGCGCCAACAGTTACTGAAGTTGAAATATAAGTCCAACCAGCAGAATATCCACCTGCTCCACCACCGCCACCACCACCAGTTGTCTGTGTGCTTCCTGCGCCGCCACCGCCGATGACAACTGCATAGACTCGGTTGATACCAGTTGGGATTACAACAGATGAAGATGATGCAGTAAAAGTTTGTTGCAGTTTGAGTCCGTATGGAGAATCAGTAAATGATGAATTGCTATAAATAGTTGCGCTCATAGTTGCTCCCTAGTAGAAAAGGTAAAGTATTCCTGCGCCACCTGCGCCACCTGTTGCACCAGCACCACCGCCGCCGCCACCAAGTCCACCAGCACCACCAACAGTACTTGATGGAGCAGCGTTTCCATTTCCTGCAACACCTGCACCACCACCGCCGCTTGTAAATCCACCGTTGCCGCCACCTGTATAAGTTGTTCCGTCAATTATTGAACGACCTGAACCACCTGTTCCACCTGAAGCGTTGAGTCCTCTACCAGCACCGCCTGCCGCTAAACCATTTCCGCCATTACCGCCATTGTTTCCAGAGCCAACGTTCCCACCGCCACCACCACCGCTAATTCCAGTACCGCCAGTATTTGAATTACCACTACCACCTGCGCCTGAGCCATTATTTCCTGTACCACCACTACCAACAGCAGCGCCACCAGGAATTCCCCAATAATTTGTTGAACCTGCCCCAGTTGTTGAAGTACTACTAGAACCCGAACCAGCGCCTCCTAAAAATCCAGCGTTACCAATACCAGTTACGTTTGTTGATGAACCAGTACCGCCACCACCAGCAATTACATTTCCGTAGCGTGTATAGCCACCTGATGAGCCACCACTAGCGCCCCCAGCACCAACTACACAAGAAGATGAGGCTAAAGTCCAACCCCACGCAATACCACCAGCACCGCCACCTGCACCACCAAATGTTCCGTTGCCTCCACCGCCGCCACCGCCAACTACAACGGCATACACGAATGTGATACCAGCAGGGATTGTGACTGATGTTGTACCAGCGTTGATTGTCTGTTGTAAGCGCAAACCGTAAGGCAAAACAAAATGAGTATTAGTAAATGGCGTATAATTTCCGCCCTGCATACTGTTGCGTACTGGTTCGCCTGATGAACCTCTGCGAGTTGGATTAGCCATTAGGAAATCCTGTTTACATAACCTGAAATCGTGATAACAGATGCAGTTGCGGCAAAAGCATAGACTGTGTTTGCAGCAGCGCCTGTGCCTGTCAATGGCAGACCAGCCACGATGAGAACATCGCCTGACTGCGGCGCAAGGGTGATTGGCTTGGCGTGTTGTACTGAACCAGTTCCACCGAACTGCACTGTAAGCAATACAGGTGAAGTCGAAGTATTATTAGCGTAGAGCCATACTTCGTCAATGGTTGATGATGAAGTTCCTGTTGTGTGGATAGTTGTACCAGTTGAGGTAGTTTGCACAACTGTGATTGGCTGACCTTGCGTTGATTGTGAAAGAAGTACTTTTGTATATGTTGCCATTATTGTCCTATCCGAATACTTGCATTGAGATTACGGCTTGGTCTGTATCATAAACTGCGTTAGCGCCCGCTGCGCCAGTTGCGCCTGTAGCGCCTGTATTGCCACGTGGAATTGTAAAGTCAAATACTGCTGCACTTGTAGTGCCAGAGTTAGTTACGCTGGCAGATGTGCCTGCTGCTCCTGTTGTGGTTGTACCAGCAACAATAGTTGCTGCGGTTCCCGTTGCTCCAGTATTACCAGTATCGCCCTTAACCCCTTGGATGCCCTGAATACCTTGGATGCCTTGGATACCTTGGTCTCCAGTATCACCCTTTGGTCCCGTCGCTCCAGTTGCACCAGTAGCCCCAGTTGCGCCTGTGGCTCCAGTATCTCCCTTAGGAATTACAAAATTAAATATTGCTGCTGTTGAATTGCCAGTATTATTGACTGCAGCACTTGTACCAGCGGCACCTGTAGTTGTAGTGCCTACGGCTATTGTAGCAGCCGTTCCAGCGCTTCCTGTGGCTCCAGTAGAACCTGTGGCTCCAGTAGCCCCTGTAGGGCCTGTAGCGCCTGTATCGCCCTTTGGCAGGACTAGGTTAAGCGTCTGGGTAGGGGTTGTTCCAGTAATGGTTGCACTAGCAGATGAACCGCTAGTTACAGTACCAATTGAAAGTACATTAGCGGGACCAGTATCTCCCGTATTTCCCTTGTCGCCTTTGGGTCCAGTAAATCCTGTGTCACCTTTAGCACCTTGAGCGCCTGTGGCTCCTACGGCTCCTGTAGCACCAGTATCGCCTTTGGCGCCTGTTGCACCCGTAGCGCCCGTGTCACCTTTGACACCTTGAATACCTTGCGCACCTTGAGCGCCAGTAGCACCAGTATCGCCTTTGGCACCTGTTGCACCAGTTGCACCTGTGTCACCCTTTGCTCCTTGTGGAAGGACTAGATTTAAAGTTTGATTTGGTGCAGTACCAGTAATTGTTACTGCAGCAGTTGTGCCACCAGTTACAGTGCCAACTGTTAAAGTATTGGCTGGGCCTGTGGCACCAGTGTCACCTTTGATACCCTGTGGGCCTTGGTCGTTTGCTACAACAACCGTTGTCTCAGGTACTGAGATTGGTTCAACAATAACATCGATAGCATCTGTTGATGGACTGACATTTACAGATATGTCGCTCGTTGCCGCTTGCTGGACAATTACAACTGTCTCACTCATTAGGACACCGATGCTGTTACGACAAACTTGCCTTCAAGTAGTCTTGTAACAACTGAGCCAGAGTTAAGAACAAGGTCATAGACATATTGTCCTGGAGCAATTGCTGCTGTAGTTGCTGCGCTAAGGGTTACTGCTACAGTTCCAGCAGAGCCGCCTAGGACTATCTTTCCGTTTCCGTTAGTAGCAGATACGGTAGTCGTGGTAGAACCAATAAATGGTCGGACTGTCATTGTAGCAGTATATCCTGTAAGGTTCCAAGGAGTGTCGCTAGTCTTAATTGTAAAATTAAAGGTGAAGGTTGTGCCTTGCTCGCATACTAAATTATGTTTAGCGCTCATTACATATTCACCTTTCTAAGTGCTGCTGCCGCTCCGAGACCAACTGTACCAGCAATAGCATTGCAAGCACCTTGCAGGTCTTGCCATTTATCAATAGTTAAACCAGCGTAAATATTGCAGGCACCTGTTGCAGCAAGACCAGTGGTGCCAGCAAGTTTATTTGCTGCACCTTCATCATCAAGCCATTCGGTTTTAGGTGGCAAAGTTCCACCAAATGCTAGACGATTGAGTTCTTCGATTAACGTACTTCCTGGTCTTCCAGTTGCCATTATTTACCCTTTCGGTAATATTAAATTAGACTTCTTTTCTGCTCCGCCAAAGAATGCCTTGTAGTAATGCTCATCAAATGAGAATCGTTTCATATGTGGAGCAGTTGCCCCAGTGTGACAGTGGACAGGAATTTCTGCTTGGTCACATAGTGCAAAGAAATAGATATCTTCTCCAATGAATTTTGTTCCTCGACCCATTTCCATGAACATCGGTGAGTCTGGAACAGTTGCTCGAATTTTCTCAACTACACTGCGGTGCATAAGAACAAATCCCATACCTGCAGCACCTACTTGAATCAACTTATTTTCTGGCATTGGATGCAATCTTGTAAGACCAAATCCGCCATCTTTATTATCCGTAAAGTTGAATACTGTTGGCATTGGAATCATTAATGGTTCTTCTGGTGTATCAGTCGTAAAATAAACTCCAGAGATAATTGGACGCTTTTCAGCATCTCTATTATCCCATAGAAGTTTAAACTTATCTGGACTAATGACTACATCAGAATCAACCCACAAAAGCCATTCCGTGTCAGTTTTATCAAACCAGTAAGTGATTACTGTCTCACGTTGTCGGGCAATCTGATTGCCCTGACTGCGCAGAGTAGACTTAAATTCTACTCCAGATTTAAGCATGACATCACAGACGCCTTGCATGAACTTGCCATCAACCATTCCATTATCGCACCAAGCGATTGAAATACTTTCTTGTGCCATTGTCCCCACCTTTAATTATTTACGTCTTGTATCTAGTTGCGTTGCTGGTACTATGGTCGCATCTCCACGACGAAGAGGAGGTGTTGTCATAGCCTTAAGAATTCCAGGACTTGTTGATGGCTTATACATTGATGCCATTTTGCTGTGGTCCTGTGCAGCCTTGCGAATCTTTGATTTAAACATCATTTTCCTTTGTTTCTTTTGGATATTGCTGCTGCTTTCTTTTTGGCATCAGCCTTAGAACTTGCACCCCATGCATTGAGTGATAGGAGCAATCTTGTTGGTTCACCGTTAGGCTTGCGTTCTGGTCCAGGCATACCGCTCATACGTGCCAAGAAAGAGGCTCTACGGGGGTTGTCGCCGCTCTTTACGGGCGCCTTGAGGGTTCCACCCTTGTAGGATGCTCTACCCTTTGCATTTAGGCCACCCTTAGGGTTCTTGCCTTCTTTACGTGTCCACGCTGCTGTCATTATTTCTTCTTCTTTACCTTGGCTGCTTCTGATAGTGCAATAGCAATTGCTTGCTTACGTGACTTGACTACTTTGCCACCCTTGCCAGAGTGGAGAGTTCCTGTCTTGAACTCATGCATGACCTTTTGGGTCTTAGTCTTCTTCATTAGTAGTTGTCATACCCTTGCTGCTGGTAGTATGCAATCTTCTGTGCTGGTGTCATCTTTGATACATCAAGGCGCTTACGCGGAGTAATGACTGGTTTTTTAGTTGCCTTAGATTTGGGAGTTGGCGCCACCTTAACTCTTGGTGGAACTGGCTTTCTGTCTACCATTACTTCTTCTTGCCCATCTTCTTTACAATAGCCTTCTTAGCAACAGCCTTCTTCATTTCACCAGTCTTTGAACCGTATTCTTTCATACGTGCTGCTGGGCCTTCCATCATTTCGTGCTTCTTCATAGCCTTCTTTGATGTGTACTTTTCGCCTTTAACTGACATGATTACTTCGCCTTCTTTGTATATCCGCCTGTTGGCACCTTGCCACCCTTAGGTATTACAACTCCTGTATTACGATAAATTTTACGTGGGTCTGTAATCTGTGGATTAGCAGAACGTAAGTCTTTTAGTGAAACTCCAGCGCGGGCTGCAATACCTGATAGAGTATCTCCAGCGTTTACGCGGTACTTGTTTCCTGAGATTGCTGCAGGCTTTGAACCTGTCGGTGGTTTAGAAGGACCCGCTGCAGGTTTGTTGCCCGCTACTGGCTTATTTGGAGTAACCTTCTTAGTCTTAGCAAGTGTTGTCTTAAGTTCCTGTAGACGGTCCTTACGTGTCTTGCCAATCATACCCGCAGTAAGAATATTTGCAGCATTA
>Ga0214921_10009443_pt1 | contig 12342 bp, 25 predicted proteins | sample LL1505_MetaG_FD_177992 | JGI IMG/M metagenome (GOLD analysis project Ga0214921, IMG submission 177992) | Freshwater microbial communities from Lake Lanier, Atlanta, Georgia, United States - LL-1505 | ecosystem: Environmental > Aquatic > Freshwater > Lake | place: USA: Georgia | collected... | reverse complement strand
TAAAGTAGTATAATAGAATAGTCCCCACACAGGACCTTAGTGATGGATTAGTTACCCATTTATAATGACCGTGGCCTACGTGCCTGAATCACCTGTGTGGGGCTTTCAATTGTTCTGATATAATTATCATAATATGACTGACAAAGAGTTGGTGCAATATAATAAGCAACAGTTCAAAAAGCGTCTCAAAGAAATTAAAGAGAACGCTGGATGCAAAGACTGCGGAGAAACTAACCATATTGTTTTAGATTTTGATCATTTAAATAATAAAAAATATAATGTTTCAAGAATGATTCATGATGGTTTTTCTTGGGCAGCAATTAAAAAAGAAATAGCAAAATGTGAAGTTGTGTGTTCTAATTGTCATAGAATAAGAACTCATAATAGATTGACAAAGGCATCTTAAAGATGTATAATAGAGTGTAAGCATAGGAGGCTTAATATGGCAATTAAAGGATCAGTAGAAGCAATCATTGAGGTTGCAAAGAAAGAAGTTGGGACAATTGAAGGCCCTAAAGATAATGAAACAAAATATGGAAAGTGGACTGGAATGAATTTTCAGCCATGGTGCCAATCATTTGTTTCTTGGTGTGCATTCACATCTGGACTAGATGCAAAAAAGTATCCAAAGTCTGCATCAACAGTAGCAGCGTCAGACTGGTTTAAGAAGAATGATCGTTGGTCAGATGCTCGTAATGATGATCCAACTCCAGGAGACTGGATTTATTTTGATTTTCCAGAAGATGGTGTAAATCGTATTTCACATGTTGGTATTTGTATTAAGAACAATGGTGACGGAACAATCCAAGTTATTGAAGGAAACACTTCAGGAACTGCAAAGGGAGATCAAAGAAACGGCGGTATGTGCGTAGAAAAGACTCGTGCATATGTAAAAAATAACAAGAAGAAGTTGATAAATGGAATTGTTGGTTGGGGTCGTCCAGTTTATGTTGGTGAAGAAAATGTTGCACTTCTTAATAAGTCTGAAGCAATTGCTGATCCAGCAAAAAAGCCAGCAGTTAAGAAAACAAAATAAATGGAATCAACTAAAAGAACTTCATTTAAAACAATTAGTTGGGAAACTTTTCACCTAGTAGTTCTTGCTGGCATCATTTATTTATTTACTGGTGAATGGGAGTACGCATCCTTGGGCGCAATACTTTATATTGGCATTGAAGCACTTGGCTATTTTGTTCATGAAAGATTATGGGCTAAATTTGGAAAGAAGGTTAAGTAAATGGGAAAACATTTAGATAAAATGGAAAGAGCATTAAAACAACGACAGTCTGGAACATATACTAATGGACAAAAAAAACCAGGATCAATGAATATTAAAAAGACTGGTTATCGTGGACAAAAGGCTAAAGGATCTAAGTAATGCCAGTATATGAATACAAATGCACAGGTAATTGTACTGACATTGTAATCAAACAACGCTCTATTAAAGAAGACGATCCAGGGTATGATTGTGAAACTTGCAATCTGCCACTGGAACGTGTATACTCTAATGTAGGAGCAGTTTTTAATGGTAGTGGATTTTATTCAACCGATAACAGAAAGAAGTGAGATGACTGATTTAATGACAGAAGAAGTTCTAGAAGTTAAAGAATGGCAATTAAAAGCAACAGATCGTTGTGATTCTTGCAATGCTGAAGCCCTTGTAGAAGTAACTGGACTTGATGGATCATTAATGTTTTGTGGTCATCACTATAACAATATTATGAATGATGCTGAAGGATATAAAAAAATGATGTCTTTTATGATTAGCATTATTGATGAAAGAGATAAACTTATTGAAAACAAAGCAAAAGGAAAGGATTACTAATGTATGAATATCATGTAAAAAATATTACAAATGTAGTAGATGGAGATACTATTGATGTTGATATTGATCTAGGATTTGATATTTCATTTAGTTCTAGAGTTCGTTTGGCTGGAATTGATACCCCAGAATCAAGAACAACAGATAAGGCTGAAAAAGTTCTTGGTCTTGAAGCAAAAGATTATTTAAAGAAAAAGTTAAAAGATGCAAAGTCTATAATCATTAAGACTGAAAAGATGGACTCATCTGAAAAGTATGGTCGTATTCTTGGCTGGCTTTATATTAATGGTGATACCATTTCTGTTAATGATCATATGATTAATGATGGTTATGCTTGGGGATATCTTGGTGATACTAAGGTTAAAGACTTTACAGCACTTGCAAAGGTAAGAGCAAAAAATAAAAATGGATGATCACGATATTGAAAATGCAGTTATTGACAAACTAATTCTTGAAGGTGCTCTTGAGATAGGCGGTATTGATGTAGAAAATGGAGAAATTTTATACAACTTTACTAATAAGTTAAAAGAAGTTATGCCTGAGTTATATAACGAGCATCTTAATTTTGTTAATTCTGAGATTATGTGGCTTTGGGAACGTGGTTTTGTATCAATAGATGATTTTACTCAAGATAATCCAAGGGTAATGATAACAGATAAAGCCCTTAATAGTGAAGAAATATCCAAACTTCCCAAAGATAGGCAAAGATCTTTAGAAGAGATAAAACGAATACTAAAAGTGGTATAATCATACTATGCCATATCATGTAGGTGCTAAAGGATCAAGCGGTTGCTCAGGATACCCTGCCGTAGACGAAAAGGGTAAAGTAATGGGATGCCATAAAACTAGAGCAGAAGCAGCAGGACAAATTTATGCCATTAATCGTTCTGAAGGTAGAATAGGAAAGTCTATGTATATGCCTCAAGAAGGAGATATGGTCATGGCTCCCCACGAAGAAGAAGTTTATGTAGGTCGTATTGTACATGTTATGAGAGAAGGAATGCTTGGAGTTCCTGGATCAGAGTATGCAATTGAAGCAACTGCAGAAGAACCTGCAGTTTTAATACAATTATTTGAAATAGAAGAAGGCGGTCTTGAAGAGACTGAATATTTTGTTGGAGCCAAAGCATCGGAGGTTATGGTTATGCCATCATTAGAATCAAATGTAGGAATGGATAAAGCATACAATGGATGTGGCTGTGCTACATGCAAAGAAATGAATGTTGATTGTCCAGATTGTCCAGTATGCTCTGCAAAAAAGGCTGATATGCCTGCAACATGTGATTGTCCAGATTGTCAAGGTAACTGTGACTGTGGAGACTGTATTCAATGTGGTACAGATAAATTTGGCAAGGCTTATGACAACTGTGGTTGTGAGACCTGCAAAAAACTTAATGTGAGTTGTGATCAATGCCCAGATTGTAAATCAGAGATGGCACAAAAGGGTGAATGTTGCCCTGGATCAGTTGAAAAGCAAGCACCTTGTTGGGATGGATATGTGCAACGTGGTATGAAGCCAGGAGCAAATGGTAAGCCAGTTCCTAACTGTGTTCCTGCTGCAAAATCATTAGACTTATGGGAAGATTCAGATGATGTTGTATATGAAACAGATTCTATTTCAAAGGCAGATGGATATGTTCCACCAGCAGGAGCAAGATCTGCTGCTCGCAGAGCAATTAAGTTTAAAGAAGATGGTAAGGCTAACGGAGCAGGAACTGCAGTTGGTTGGACTCGTGCAGGGCAGTTGGCAAGAGGAGAAACAATTTCTCTTAGTACTGTTAAGAGAATGTACTCATACTTCTCTCGTCATGAAGTAGACAAGAAGGGTAAGGATTGGGGAAACAATGCTAATCCTTCTAATGGATACATAATGTGGCTTGCATGGGGTGGAGATGCAGGATTTGCTTGGTCAAGATCAATTGTAAATCGTGAAGCAGATAAAATGATATTTGCTAATTTTGGCAAAGAAGTCAATCCCATTGTAAGATCAAACGGTATAGAAATTTTTACTCAGCCTAACAATTAGGAGATAAGATGCTAAAATGGCTTCTTTTGGGCTTGACATTGATCAACCTAATTGCTATACTTAAATCAAGGATAAACAAAAAGTCTGTCCTCAACAAGTATGTTCATAGGCAAAGCACTGTGCATCAAGTAGCAAAATTAATTTTGCCAAAGAACTCAGAACTTTTATCTAGAAAACCTACTCAATATAAAAATTACATAAAGAATAAAACAATTAGAGTTATTACTGCTCCTGATGGCAATGCTTATTGGGTTAAAGATAATAAATTTTATTGTGCAGAGTATGACAATAACGGAGAATTTGATCCAACTCAAGCAAAAGAGATTGATGCAAGTTCTTTGTCAAAAAAAGAGATTAATAAACTTTTATTAATATTAGATAATTTGAACAGGGGAGCAATAAATGATAGTGGCAATTCAGGGTACTAATGCCTTTGATGACTACAATGTTTTCTTAAGAGCAATGGGAGTTGCTATGTCTGGAATGCATGAAGAAGATAAAGAAATTTATCTTTATTCTGCTGGACCCGCTAGAGTAAATTCTATGGTGTCAGAATTTTCTAATCTTTCAGAACGTGGCTTGAAGGCTCGTGGTAAAAAAATTAAATACTTTAAGGTTCCACAATATTGGTTAGAAGAAAATATTACTTCAATTAATTATCTTGCGTTTTTAAGCAAGCCAAAGGAACCACTTTCAAAACTTGTTGCTTCTGCAGAACTAAATTCTGTTGAAGTTGGCATTTTCCGATACTAGAGAAAAGAAAAATAATGATCAAAGATCTTGAAACAATGGAAAAAATTGTTGCTAATAATAGCAACCTTTCATGGGATGGATGGAATGTAGTAGAACTTATTCCATCAAATTCTGCAATGTTTAAAACTGACGGGGCATTTGTTAATAACAAGTGGAACACCAAAAAGGTTTATTCTTATGCAGAAGAAGGGTGGGCAATTCCTAACAAGTATGTGAGGTAGCCATGAAACAGCATTTATGGAAAGACGATGCACGATGTTTAGATATGGATACTAATCTATTTTTTGAAAAGTATGAAGATGAAGAATCTTTAAGGCCAGCAATAGATAACATATGCAAGCAATGCCCAGTAATAAAAACATGTTTTGCTGTAGGAATTTCCAACAAAGAGTGGGGAGTTTGGGGAGGAATCTTTATAGAAAATGGTAAAATATCTAGAGAGTTTAATAAACATAAATCTAAACAAGATTGGGGAAACACATGGAAATCATTGACAATGGACCAGTAGGTGGTAAATACATTTTTAAATGTACTGAGTGCAATTCATTAATGACGTTTGAAATGACCTTTTTCTTTGATCCAGATATTGATGTGTATTGTCCTTGCACTAATCTTATGGAATATATTGGAGAGTAATGGCACTTGGATATACAGATGAAATGCGTAGGGCTTTTCACAATATAGCAGCACCTAAAGGTTTTGGCGTAGAGTTAATTGACAATACTTATTTTATTACAGTTCGTATTGATGAAAAAGCATTTCTTTATTTAAGTCATGATCAAAAAATAGAAGCCTTTGAATATATTATTAAAGTTCAAAAGGCTCTTGAAGAAGCAGGTGCAGTTGTTCAAGTAGTTAGAAAACCATTAAAGTAATGTCAATATTTATTTCTATTGCTAGTTATCGTGATCCACATCTTCAACTTACACTAAAAAGTGCTGTTGAAAATGCAAGCAATCCTTCAAACTTATTCTTTGGAATTGTTAATCAAGATACTGCAAGAAATGAAGTTGATTATTCTTTTTTGCCAGATTATTCTGTAATTAAAATGCACCCAAGAAATGCAAAAGGTGTTGGTTATGCTAGAAGCAAAGCAATGTCTTTATACAATGGAGAAGATTATTTTTTACAAATTGATTCTCATACTCAGTTTTCAAAAGATTGGGATACAAAATCTATAGAGCAATTAAAAACTGCACAACAAATTGCAGGTCATAAAAAAGTTATTCTTTCTTGTTACCCTGGACCTTACAGTTTGGATAATGATAAAGTATTTATACACACTGTATCAACAGAAGAACATCCAGTTGAACCAACAAAACAAATAGCAAGGCTTAGAGTTGATGATCAGTGGTCTGCAGTTAGAGTTCCTATGGATAATCCAAACTCTGAAAGACCAGAACTATCCAGCACAGTGCTTGGTGGATATATTTTTTCTACTGGAAATCTTGTTAATGAAATTCCATATGATGAAGAGATAAGTTTTATGGGAGAAGAAATTTGTTTTGCTATTAGAGCATGGACTAGGGGTTGGGATATATATTCTCCATCAATACCAATTGTTTATCATTTTTACAAACGCAATGGATATCCCAAAGTATGGTCTGATGACGTAGTTAGAGAACAAAATTGGAATCAACTTCAAGAAATATCAAAAGAAAAACAAAGAAAAGTTTTATGCGGTATTGAAAAAGGAATAATGGGAGTAGGATCAATTAGAACTATTAAAGATTATGAAACTTTTATAGGTTATGATTTTCAAGAGGTATACAAAAGGTTGACAAGTAAGTGATCTTCATGTACAATATATATAGAGAGATAGGATAAAAATGTTAGCAGGACTTATTATTGCTATAGTTTTAGCATTGTTGTTTTTTGTAATAGGGTTGAGATTAAACTATCAAAAAAATAAACTGGTTAAACTTTATGCATTGCAGACTGCAAAAATGGATGCTAACTCAGATCCAGTGAAAGAAGATTTTTTAAAGTTTGTTTCTGATTCTCGTGAATGGGCCTATACATATATTGAAGAAGTTCAAGAAGCATTAACAAATTTTAAAAATCAAGTTGATCCATTAGTACAATATTTTGATACTTATGGAGATGTTATTTCTAATCAAAGGCCAGACTATGAAGCAATGAAGACTATATCTTCTGCTTATAAAGAATTAATTTTAATATTGCCAAAGGAAAATGATGTTAAAACTTAAAAACCGAAACGACATAATTTATTCTGCTAAATTAGTTTGTCTTATTGATAAATGTGATGAAGAAGCATTAAAACTTTGGTCAACAGATACTAACATAATTGATATATGTGAGACACATTTTAAACAACTACAATCGGAGAGATATACAACATGAAAGATATTATTCTATCAACACTAACAGGTTTTGGATGTGGCATTGTATTTGCTGCATTCAAATTGCCAGTGCCAGCACCACCAGTTTTTGCGGGAGTCGCAGGAATTATTGGTTTATGGATTGGCTTCACAATACTAACACGAGTTATATCCTAGGAGGAATAATGAATAAGACACAACTAAACGCACTACTAGCATCATACGGACGATCAGTTCTTGGCGCAGGTCTTGCACTATACATGTCAGGTGTAACAGATCTTAAGACACTTGCATACTCACTAATTGCAGCACTTGCTCCAGTAGCACTTCGTGCAATTAATCCAAACGATACAGCATTTGGTCGTTTACCAGAAGCATCAGTAGTTGAAGCAGCAGTAAAGAGTGCTCCAGCAAAAAAGGCTCCTGCAAAGAAGACAGCAGCAAAGAAGTAATTTAATTACTTATAAGATAGCCAGTCCATAACGGGCTGGCTTTTCTTATTTGTGTATGATATTGTCGTAATGCTCTTTAAGATTTTTAGGATCAAAGTGAAACAATCCTAATCTAAATGCTTCTTCTTTAATTGATTTTTGGTCATCACTATTAGCATAATTATCAACTAATTCAGCCAACTTAATAATATCAGCATCATAAACATCAACAACAACTCTGGCATTAAACTCACCTATTTTTTTAGCAGGCACAACCCATTCTTCTGGAAGCACTGCATTGTTAGGAGAAATGTCAGTCATAAATACAGGAAGGGCACTCATAAGAGCCTCATTCATAGGCAAACAAAGGCCTCCATAGCGTCTAGGAAGGATCAAAGCGTCAAACCCATCATATAGGTCTTCTTGCTTCTCTAAGTCCCTGTAATCAATTGTAATGCGTGGATCTTGTATGGCTATATCTAATGGTTCTTGGGTTCTTATTACCAACTCATAGTCAGCCTTAGAATATTTTAACATTTCTATTACACTTTGAGTACCATTTCTATCTTTAGTTGCTGCTGTACCCAAAATATGCAAAAATCTTTTATGCTTTTTAGATAGATTATTTTTTCTAGCATTTTTAAAGTTATTTGGATTTGTTGGTGGAGGAAGATGAGTTAGTTTAGTTTGATGTCCAAACACCCTAGCAACTTCATCAAATCCCCAAAGACTTGGAGACAAAAGATGTTGTGCAACGGGGTTATAAGGGTATAGCATATTTTCAAAAAATTCATAGTTATATTGTTGAACAGTTTTAACACCATATCTTCCAGCAAGTGCAACAAAATCTTTATGATAAAAAGTCTCACATGTTAAAACAACATCTAAACCCTCAAGAAATCTTTTACATGAGTTTATATCTGGATATCCATACTGATCTTGTATTTTATATCCTTTATACCATTCTGGATGCTGTTTTTTCTTTTTAAATTCTGAGAAATCAATTAGCATTACCTTTTCTGGATTAAGCATATGTACAAGTTCTCTTGTTTGATTACCCAATCCACTATTATCTGATCGTGCTATGATTCCTAGTCTCATTCTGTGTAACCCCATGTTTCATCATCAGTTGTAAATTTCTTTGTCCCTGCTCTTCCATCTAAATGGAGTGATCTTTTTATGTTTCCCTCTGGATGGTATATGTGTAATTTATGTTCTTCCCAACCCATCTTAGAATATTTATCATATGGAAGAATGTGATCCTGAACTAATCCATGAAAAGTATCCTCAATAAATTCTTTATCTGGCATTAAAGGTAAAACAATATCTCTATAGTAGTCAACAGTTGTAAGGTGTGGACGCTGACTCCATTGTGCCGTTTCCAAAAAATCTCCATTTAACTTAAACATTAAGTGTTTATGTGGATCAGGAATTGATGACTCAAAATGAAACCTAATTGTTTTTCCTTGTCCAGTTTCAATAAAATTAATACACTTATCCCAATCAATTGGCTCATCTGTTACAAGTGGTGCATCCCCCTCAACATATAGCATAAGAGGTGTCTTAATCATGTTTATTGTCTTAGACATCATTGTTGTTTGATGAGAAAAACGATCAAAAATTATAGGAATAATATTGGTATCTTCGTGCAATGCCTTCCACAATATTCTATTTTTATATTCATCGTAATCATCTTTTCTATTAATTCTTTCATCTCTAAGTCCATCAATTTGAATAATGATTTCATTAGTGGGGAAATGATGTCTAATAGATTTAATAGTTTCATCAACAATGTGTGTGCTAGGATGACTTGGAATTACGGAGGTTACTACAACAATTGTTACATCATCTTTATTCATTTATATCCTCCATTATTTTATTAAACAAATCTCTTTTAAACTTAATCCACCAAGAAACTGCTTGATGCATATTATCTGGATAGTTGCTATATAAGTTTACCATTAAATTTGGCAAATCTTCCCAATAATCTACAGCAACTATCGGCATTGTTTGATTAAATAATGGTCCAAAGTAGTTTGACTTTTCTTCTTTTGGTGTTGTACTATCAACTATTGGATAGCACAATAACTCTAAAGCCTCATAGAATCTAAAAGAATCAAGAACCACAATCCCAGAAGGGCAGGGGACAAACTTAGACCTAGACATATTATTATAATAAATGTCTGGAGTATCTCCTTGTGTAAATCCTTCAGTAAATTTATATGTTGCATTAGGTATACTTGGTAATACTTTTGATAATTGCCTTCTTCTGTTGTGATTTACTTGACCACTAAAATAAAGATCAATATCTTTTGTTTTATAATTTGATACATATTGTTTAAAATGTTGTGGAACACCTTGAGGAAATTTATTATATCTTTGATGTTTGTCGTGTGGATATTGAATCCATATTGATATGTTAGGATGAACAATCTTATCTGCATCAAATAATGCTGCTTCATCTCCAAGAATAAAAAGAACTACTTTTTTTATGTTATTTAGTTCACGAGATATCTTTTCTTCCAGTCCTGCATTGGATGGTCCAGGTATTGCTACAAAGGCTTTATCAGAGTATTCTAATGATGTTACATTGACTTGTTCAATATTCTTTTTTTCACAAAACTCTTTTAATAAACCATAATCCCATTTATTTGCAGCAGAGTCTTTACCTTCGGCAGAATAAAGATATAGTTTAAATTGGCTCATAAAGGAAATGAACCTCATGCTGATAATCTAAGTAAGTTTCTTTATATCCAATACCCTTAATCCACTGTCTAAGATCATATAGATATTCATTCCATTGCTGTATCATAAATTCTGGATGACCAGATAGCCAGATCTTTGGTTTAAATTCTCTCATTACTTTTTCTGCACCACCCAATACACGCCACTCACTACCCTCTACGTCTAATGAAATTGCGGTAGGTGGTTTAATACCATGATCATAAACACAAGAATCTATAGTAATCTGACCATAGTTAGCACCTTCAAGGTATAGTTCTTTAAATCCATGAGCAGCCTCAATTGTTTGATTAGCCTCTGGTGGGAATTCGTTATAGTAAATACGAGCAAGATCATTAATCTTATCAGAAGCAAATCCAGGAATACACGCTAATGGCATTTCTAAATTGTTTGCTTCCCAAAGCAAAGGAAAGTGAGACCAAACTTTGGGATTAGGTTCAAATAAAACTACTTCAGTACCCCACATTTGGCACAAAGCAGGGAACTCTCCCTCTTCTGCTCCAACATAATATACAACATCTCCTGTGCCAAGTCCTTCATGCATGGACTTAAGCCTAGGCTTTTCCCATCCATGCTCTTGATACCAATCAGGCCTTGCTGCACGATGTTCTGGCAATACTATTTCAAATTCTCCATTGATAAGAGACTTAATCATTTCAGTCATATCTTTAACTCCTTTAATATCGTTGCCCATCTGTGTACGTATGTATGCTCATCTATTGTTCTATCATGTCCAGCAAGACGAATAGACTCTCTCTCTTCATCATGTTGTAAATAATAGTCAATTTTATTTTTTAGATCTGTAAGATCCCCATGCTTGTAGAACACAACTTCTTCATCAGTAAACAAATCATGAAGCCCCTCAATGTCAGGGTAAATAGTAAAACCACCACGACCAGTAGACTCAAACAATCTATCACTTGTATAATATGGATAATTAAATCCTATGTTAAGGCTATCTCCAATAGCAATCTTGCTACGTGCATAAATTCTATTTAGATCATTACCACGCACAGTCCCAGTGTCACCATCTCCACCTACATGAAGAAACCTTCTACCATAGGTTGCTCTCAAGAAATCTATTAATTGTGGGCGGTATGGGTATTCATGATGATAACGCTTGCTACCAACAAAGATTACATCATAGTCAAAAGATTCTCCATCGTAATGATCATGCAAGTAACATTCTTTACCAAACACACCTGCTGGCAAGAAATGTCCTTTAACCTCTGTATTTTCATTAAACCAATCAGCCATTAATTTATCTACTGTGAAGAAGTGTCCAATTGTTTTATAAAAGTTATCTTTTTCTAAATCTGTTTGACGATCTAAACCAAACCACAAATCAAGATGATAAGTCATTGTTGGAATCTTTAGTTCTTTTAATTGTTCAAGTACACTGTCCATGCTAATATTTCCTGTTGTTTGCCAACCATGGGTATGTACCCAGACAAATAGATCACTATCTTTTGCAAATCTAAAAATTGTATCTGTGCTTTCTTGTGCTTCTTGTAGTTTAATTACTTGATGACCTAATGATTCTAGGCTTCTAGCATGATGATTTTCACTGCTATATGATACTTGAAAGTTACCAAGAAAAGTTATTGTTGCCATGGAGATTAGTCCATTGTTGGTTCAGTTTTTACAATAGCACGTAGTTGCCAGTGCCACTTTTGATGCATATCAATACGCTCTGCAATAAAGTTAGCAATGCCTTGCTCACGATTTGCATCAGCAATATCAAAACAATCCTTTAGTTTAACAAGGGTTGCATCGTTTGAAACAAGAAGATCTGCTGCCATAACTTCAAACTCTGAAGTAACATCAGTTTCCATAACATCTACTGAAAGCGTTGAAAAGCGAGAAAGTTTAAACGGAGCATATACATCAAGTCTGCGTAGAGATTCAGCAAATCCATCAATAGCCTCTTCATAGTCATTGTAAAGCATTTCAAAAAATGCATGGGCTGAAGGGAAATCATCACCCTCAACATTCCAATGATACCCATGAGCCTTAAACTTTAATGCAACTGTATCTGCAAGAAGTTCCCTAAGAGTATTGATTAATTGTTCCATGCATTCATTATAGCATGTTGTTGCGCCCCTGGCAGGAATTGAACCTGCGACACATGGCTTAGAAGTCCATTGTTCTATCCACTGAACTACAGAGGCTTGGAGCGAAAGACGAGACTTGAACTCGCAACATTCTGCTTGGAAGGCAGAAACT
>Ga0214921_10009442_pt1 | contig 12342 bp, 13 predicted proteins | sample LL1505_MetaG_FD_177992 | JGI IMG/M metagenome (GOLD analysis project Ga0214921, IMG submission 177992) | Freshwater microbial communities from Lake Lanier, Atlanta, Georgia, United States - LL-1505 | ecosystem: Environmental > Aquatic > Freshwater > Lake | place: USA: Georgia | collected... | reverse complement strand
TTTAGGAATTTATTATTTTGGTGAAAAAATAAATGACTTAAAATCAATCGCATTATTATTTGCATTTGCAAGTATTAGTTTATTTGCGTTAGATGAATTAAAATCTTTAGGAGTATAGGCTTCGCCAAGCAGCATTTTCATCATTCTTATCTTTTAGTTCTTTGTTAATTTTAAATAGTTTAAATGCTTTTTCAACATCTTTTATATTAATTTTTTTCTTATTTTCTGGTTCAAATAAAACTCTTTTTCCATGTTCTATTTTAGCCATAAAAAATAAAGTTTCAATATCACCTCCCATATTTTTAAAAGAATCATAATTATCTTTAAAGAATTTTTCAGGAACATCATCAACTGACCACCCAAATTCACAAACCATATTTTTAAATATCAAACATAATTCTTCGGCAGTGTATTTTTCAATTGTATATACAAATGGAAAACGTCTACGTAAACCATCATTATATGCAAAAAAACATGTATCTAAAGATTCTTTATAACCGGCAATAATACACAAAAAATTACATTTTTGTTCACTTAAATTTTGATTTAATGTATCAATTACCTCTTTTGAAAATGAATCACGTCCTTCGGGATTTCCTAAACTATATGCTTCATCAATAAATAATACACCTCCTTGACAACTATCAATTACTTTTTGGCATTTAATTGCGGATTGCCCTAAATATCCAGCGATAAGATCTGAACGTTTAACAATTTTAAATTTAAATGGCTCATTTGATATATTACTTTTTTCTCTTGCTCTTGTACAATCAGGACATTCACATTCTTTATCATCATCACATTCGTCACAATCATCGTCATCATCTAAATCTATGACTTTTCTATTCATATATTTATCTAATTCAATGTTAAGTAATTTATCTAATGCTTTTAAATTTCTAACATTCATTTTTATATTTTGTACTTCAGGTTTAGGTTTTTGTTCAGGTTTAATAATATCTAGATAATAATATAATTCACCAATAATTTTTCCCAATGTTGTTTTACCAACACCAGGTGGTCCTTGAATAACAGTATGCAACATATCTTTATTTTCAGGATCAAATTCATTTAAGAAAAATATAATTTGACCGACAAGTGAATCTTTAACTGTTTTCATACCAATTACATTTTTTAATTTTTCTAAAGATGGTAAAATTTTATGTACTTTTTTTAAATTAATATTATACTCTTTTGATGGATCATATAATTTACCAAGTGCAATTAAGTCATCCAATGTTTCAACTTTTTGATCTAATATAATTTTAGGAATTGGTACTTTAAGTTTAATTGTCGTTTTTTTAGCTTCTGCATCATTGCTTGTCTTCGGTATTTTCTTAGGAATATCTAAATCATCATCAGTATCAATATCGTTATTTTTACTAATATCTTTATTATTTCTTTTAGTCATTATATATATTTAATTTTATATTTCTATATATTATAATATAATGGATTATCTTACAAATTTTCAAAAAATGTTACATAATACAAAGAGTGATTCTGAACTTGATGATATTGTTGGTGATGTATTAAAAATATCTTTTCAATATATATTTATTTTAATTATTGTTCTCATCTTATTATATAATTTTTATATAACATATTTCCTTAATAAAGCTACTGTTCAAACTTAGATTCTTCATCTGATTCAGTATCTGTATCTTCATCTGATTCTCTTGCAAATTTTTCTAAGATATATTCTCTTAGGCATTCTTCAACAATAATTATTATTTCCTCTATATTTCCTTCATATATTTGAACATCATTTGTTATTAAGTTCATTATAGTTGTTAATTTTTCAATATGATTATTCACATCATCTTTTATATTAATTTTATTACACCATTCAGTCGCGTCAGAACATACATTTGTAAATAAACTGTAAATGTTTTTTAAAGATATTAGTTGAGTTTCAGTAAGCATTTATAAATTATTTATATAATAATTTATATTAACTTTTTTATATATATGTAAAATATGAGTGAAGAAAATATAAGTCGTCCAAAATATCCAATAATAAAATATCCATCAATATCAGATAATGATTTTAGACAAAAGATAAAAAAGATATTTAAACAATATAGAACTAGAAATACTAAAAAGACAATGAAGGATATTTGTTTTCCTACCAAATTTACATATCAATTACCTCAATTATTTGTTTCTCAATTTATAAATCCTGAAACTCCTTATAAAAGTCTTTTAGTATATCACAAAATCGGAGCAGGAAAAACATGTGCAGGTATTAAAATATGTGAAGAATGGAAAGAAAAAAAGAATATAGTTGTTGTTGTTCCTGCTGCGTTACTTGGTAATTTTTATAAAGAATTACGTAGTGAGTGTACTGGAGAAGATTATATAACAAATAAAGAAAGAAAACTTTTATCAACTTTGAAGTCAGAATCACACGAATACAAACAAATTATATCAAATGTAAATAAAAAGATAGAAAAATACTATACTATTTTATCATATCATAAATTTGTTAGTTTAGCCCAAGAAAAAAAAATAAACTTAAAAAATAGTCTTCTTTTAATTGATGAAGTTCAAAATATAGTTTCCGAAGGTGGTACATTTTATACAACATTTATGAAATTAATAAATAACGCTCCACCAGATTTAAGAACAGTTATTTTATCAGCAACACCAATATTTGATAGACCAATGGAATTAGGATTAACAATAAATTTATTAAGACCTAGAACTGAATTTCCAGTAGGAACAGATTTTAATGAAGAATTTGTAAAAACTAAAAAGACATCTGATGGAATTTCATATGAATTAAAGAATATTAATAAATTAAAAGATATGTTAAATGGATATGTTTCATATTACAGAGGAGCACCCGATCATGTATTTCCAAAAAAGCATTTAAAATTTGTAAACTGCAAAATGAGTAAATTTCAATATGATGCTTATAAGACAGTTATGGAGCAAGAAGGATATGGTAGATTTACAAATAGTGATGTTTTAAATTTACCAAATAATTTTTTAATTGGACCTCGTATTATTTCAAATGTGGCATTTCCAAATAAAGGTATTGAAGAAGATGGATTTGATAGTTTTAAAGGAAAAGCATTAGAATATGATTCATTAAAAACATATTCAATTAAATTTTATAAGATAATGAAAAAAATTAAATCATGTAAAGGAACAATTTTTGTTTATTCAAATTTTAAAGAATTTGGAGGATTAAAATCATTTATTAAAGTTCTTGAATATCACAAATATAAAGATTTTGCAGATCATGGTGTTGGAAAATATAGATTTGCTGTATGGAGTGGTGATGAAACTCATGAAAAGAAAGAATTATTAAAAGATTATTTTAATAAAAAAGACAATCAAGATGGTCATATGATTAAAGTGTTGTTGGGATCTCCTTCAATTAAAGAAGGTGTATCATTATTACGTGTAAAACAAGTTCATATTTTAGAGCCATATTGGAATATGTCAAGATTGGAGCAAGTTATTGGAAGAGCAGTCAGATTTTGTTCTCACAAAGATGTTCCATATGCAGAAAGAAATGTTGAAGTGTATATTTATATTGCTAGTGGAACAGATAAAGAAGATATAAGTGTAGATCATCATATTATGAAAATGGCGTTTAAGAAAAAGGAATTAACAGATCAATTTGAAAATGTAATAAAAGAAATGGCAGTTGATAGATATTTGTTTCAAAACTAAAAATAAAAATTTATTTTTAGCTTTAGCTCACCAGATAGAGAAGAGTAGGCACCAGAAGGATACCATCACGACGAGGATAATCCACGTGCCACAGTCATCCGATACGGAGTTCATCATCTGGAGGACGATGCCAGGCGGATGGGGTTTGTTTCGTGAGATCTCGCCGTAGTAGGGCGTGGTATGCCCGTTCTTGTCGGTTGTCCAGGCACCCATTTTGGAAAGAGTGTATAGGGAACGGAGAAAGAGAAGTGTAATAATCTTAATAAAACTTATATGTTATTATTTTTTCAATTTTTATAATAATTTTCCTACTCCATCTGGATGATTTTTCTTGAAATCTTCCTTAGTAAATCCATTTTTTTCACTTAGATTAATACCTAATAAATCTAAAAACATCATAAATATAACAGATGATACTGACGGAACAACATTAAAGTTATCTGCTTCTTCAATTTTAAAATTACATAAATTTATAGAATGATTCATATTATTTTTTAAAGTACAATTATCATTATTTGTTATACTAATTTGAATTACTTTAAAATTATTTTTAATGTATTCCGAGGCTTTAATTAATTCATTTGTATTACCTGAATTACTTATATAAATTATAATATCATTATCTTTAATGATTCCTAAATCACCATGAAATAAATCTTGAATTAATAAATCATGTACATTGATTTGTAAAGATTGCCATGTTGCTATAGATTTTTTTGATATGTGATATGATTTTCCAATTCCTGTTATAAATATTGAATTATAATTATAATTGTTGATTATTGATGTTAAATGATTTATATTTTTTTTAATATCTTCTTTTGCCTTTATTATTTGGGAATAATATAATTCTATTTTTATATCCATATAAATAAAAAATAATATTATATAAAATATATAACACATGAAGATATATTATGACGGTTTAAACATTGAAAAATATTCTAAAAATAATATTGTTGAAGGATTTACAACAAATTGTACATTTTTTTCTCAAAACGATACAAAGAATTATCTTGATTTTTATAATAAGAATAAAGAATTTATTCAAGATAAAGATATATCATTTCAGACATGGGAAAATGGTGATTTGGGAATTAAACAAATTAATGAAATAAATAGTATAGATCAAAAAATTTTTATAAAAATACCAATTATAAATTCTAAAAATGAATTAAATACGAATTTAATAAATTATGCAATATGTAATAAAATGCCAATAAATATTACTGCTATTTATACATATGATCAAATAAAACATTCATATGAATTAGTGAAATCTATAGAAACAAAAGTAATTATATCTATTTTTGGAGGTCCTATATCAGATTCCGGAATGGATCCATCCCCATTTATTTTATATGCAAAACATTTATTTAAAGATTTAAAAAATGTAGAAATATTATGGGCTGGATGTAGAGAATTATATACTATAACAAGAGCTGAGAATTTAGGATGTGATATTATAACAGTTCCTGGTGATATTATTGATAAAATGAATCTGTTTAAGTATGATTTGAATCTTTTATCACTTGAAAGAGTAAATAAGTTTAGAAATGATGCGATAAATGGAAAAATTTCAATTATATAGTTATATATATGGAAAAAACTAAAGAAGAAAGAAAAGAAGAAATTAATAATATAGTTAGATTATTAATTAAAAATAATTATCATATTGGTGTAGATGGAATGCCACAATTTTTTGAAATTGCAAAAGATTTTATAGATAAGGGAATAGAATGGAAAGGTGAGATAGAAATGGTTGCAACAAGGCATAAATTAGTTGGATTTTTATCAAATCAAAAAAATATTAAATGTAGTTTAATGTTACAATATGATCCAAACGTATAAATTAATTTATCTCAATGACTTCAAATATTCATTTAATGACATTTTCTTAACAGTATTTTTAAACTGGAATGGTTCATTATATGGTAATTCCATATTATGTTCTCTATATATATTTTCGAATCTTTTATTATATTCTTTTTTATCTTCTTCTTCCCAAATTGATTTAGGTAGTTTATCAATTTGAGCATTTAATGATTTAATTTCTTGTTTCAGAGTTTTAATTTGCTTTTCTAAAGTTACAATAATAGATTCAATTTCTTTATTAACATTAATTGCACTAACTGATAAATACATTATATGTTGATTTTCAAGTTCATTTAATAGATTTATCTTATAGTTACGTTCAAGTGTTAATTCTAAATCTGTAGATACTACATTGTGAACAGGTATATTTTCTTCTAAATCACGTAATTTCTTTCTGAATGAATATGTTGTTATTTCAAAAGGTTGTCCTTCATCATCATATTCAATCCAAATATCACGAGTTAATGATAACGTATTTCTACGTTTGAAAACGTTTAATTCATCTTCTACACGTTCAATTTCTCTTTGAATATGTTTACGTTTCTCTACTAATAGTTCATTATTGCGATTAATATTTTTAATTTTTAATACTTCAGTCATATGATGCTTAAAATCATCATTTAACTCTTTAAGTTTTTTCTGTGTAATTTCATAAGGAGATGGTAAAGAATTAACTGTATCAAGATCTTCTTGAGCAAGTCTTACATTTTCTTCAAGAGTATTCATTTTGATAGATAGTTTTTCTTTTCTTAAGACTTTTTCTTTACGTTCCTCAATCCTTTGTTGGTAAATATCTTTTTCTTTTCTAGATGCGCCAACTTCTAATTTATCTATCCATTCAATTTCTATTTCAGAATGTTCTTTTTTAATGGCTTCAAGGATACTTGTAGCATCTTGTAATTTCTTATGAAATTTAGCATTACGTAAATCTTTATCTTCTTGAGTTTCAGGTTTCAACAACTTAAATTTTGTTTCAAGTTTCTTTATTGTTGCAAGTTTCTTATCATTTTCAAGTTGAATTTTCTCTAATTCTTCTTTGATTTGATTAGAATATTCTTGATTTTCATCAATCAATTTATCAGCACTTTCTTTTGATTTTATCAATTCATCAAGCTTTACATTTATTTCTTCTAATCTTTGTGCATTTTTATCAATTTCTATTTTCAAGGGTTTTGGATAACTCGAAAGTGAAAATGGTATCTTGTATTCCATTTTGTTTTATAGATTGTATATATTTATATGCTTTTATGTATAAATGAATAAAATTCAATTTTTTATGAAAGATAAAAAAATTAGGATGGATTAAACTCAGAAAATCTAATTCTATCATCGCCAAATATTTCTATTTTGGGTTTGAACTCTTCTCTATCAAGACTCCATAAGATTTTGTAGAGTACCCAGCTTTCTGGATAGAATTCTGGCTCATCGTTTATAATGTTGCGACATGTATTTTTACAACGATACCCTAGCTTTGAACTCCGCCAATTGTCTAGAATTTGAGAGATCAATATATTAGGATTTTCTATTAGTAATTCTTCTGCAGTAATTCCAAAGTTATCTCTTTTATCAATTATTCCTTGACAATTACAACTTTTTTGATCATGGCAACCACAGTGAAGATATCCATAATCTAAGATCATCCTTACTATTTCTTTTTGATGAGTTCCAACTGCTATATGGAATACTGTATGACCATGATAAGTCGTTAAAAGATAATTTGCATTATGAGTCAACAGTATTTTACACGCATTGATATTTTCATGCTTACATGCAGTCATCAAAGGTGTCCATCCAGTGTTTTCATTCTGGTAATCGATATCTGCTCCTGCATCGATTAGCAATTTAATGATCTTTGTGTTGCCGTTACGACAGGCAAAGTAAAGTGCTGAACCATTATCACAATTGACATTCGGATTTGCACCAAGGGTCAATAGAATTCGTATTCGATTTTCATCGTTAGCTATTGCTGCTCGAATTAACTGTGTTGTATCTTTGATCGTATCATACCAAGGGACTCTAAAATTCCATCCTAAAGGTAGAGGTGCATCTTGTCGTTTCATTTTTCGTTTAAAAGTAATTTTGTACTGTTTTTCCAAAGATCTATAGATCATGTCTGCTGTGGAGCCTTTAAAGCCTTTTTGGTCAAGAGTTCCATCTTCTCTGCGAATTCCTAGGCGAAAAGTTTCTCCACATAGAAAACGACATTGATGAACTTCTGCAGAGTAGCCCACGGCTGCTACGAGAGGAATTATTTTGAGGAACGCTTCACTGAGTGTTGAGTTAGACATGTTGAAATGTAGAAGTATTATCTGTTATCAGATAAAATATTATTAATGAACAGTATAAGCAAAAAAAAAATCAATTTTTTTAGATTTCATTTATGAAAAATAAAAAAATTAGGATGGAGTTTATGGAGTCCCAATTTTTTGTTTAAATCTCATAGGCTCGTGATGAAACTACAGAAATATATAAAAGATTTTATATATTTTTGATGTTTCGCACTCTCTCAGTGCCTTAGTTTGTTGACCGAGTTTACTCTCGTGTGCATATCATGCACTAGAAGTGGCGCGCTCCGAACCCAGGCATGGCGAAGGGGAACGGGTTGATCATCGGAGGTCCGAAGACTGCGCGCGGTACTCCGTTGATCCCAACGGCAATCGGGGCGCCACCGCCACCATGGTGGTGGACGATCACTTGGCCTCCAAGCGAGCCGGGTGGCATGTGGTGAATGCGCACTACATGCGGATCGGCTTGCTGCTGCGCGGCGCGTCGGATGTCGACCTGACGGTTTGCCTCGCGAGAGTTGGCGTCCAGGTGGCGAGAGCCAACTAGCTGTACGCCGATCTCGCGTGCATTGCGCTGGCGGCGCTCTTCGGCCTCGGCGATCTCCGCGGCCTCGATGGCATCGGCAAGCTCGCGTTCGCGGCGTGCATCCGCTGCACGGCGGCGGTCGGCTTCCTCGATCTCGCGGCGTGCCTTGTCGTCGGCCTCGCGTTCGCGGCGCTTGTCGGAGGCTTCCATCGCAACAAGGCAGCTATCGCAAGTGCCTGCGCGTGCGATGACTCCGTGGCCTCCGCAGATGCTACCGAGGCAGCGAGAGGAGGGAACTGCACCGCCACCACCGCCACCCGAGGGGGCAGCAGAGGCGCGGTGAGCGCTCGGCAGAGACGGTGCGACGTGCGCAGACTTCTTGTTGAGGCCGAACCGCGATAGGCGCGCGATGAAGGCAGGCAAGTTTTCGTTGGCCGAAGTAACCATTGCCTGAATGTCAGCGTCGCTCGCCTTCATGAGGTGATCCACATTGACCCACTTGGGCAGGTCGAGCTCGCTGTAGGGCATCTTGTTTCAGTTGACGAAGGCGAAAAGCGAAGGCGAAGGGCGATTGACGAACAAAAGGAGCTCGTCAGAATTATAAATCTTAATGAGAATCATATATAATTAAAATTTCAATTTTTTTTAAACAAAGAATTAATAAATTAATTTTTTGTTTTTGAAGAATCTCAGAGATTCGTGATGAATCTTACACCGACGCACCGCTCTTCATGTGCTCGTAGCGCAGCATCGCGCAGAGCGCCTTGGCGTCCATCGAGTGGATGGTCGCCTCGTAGGGCATGATCTCGAGGGTGATCATCTCTCCCTCCTCGAAGTTGCCCGTGCACTTGCCTTGGAAGGTTGCCAACTCTGCAGGAGACACCTCCTGCTCGTAGAAGAAGAGGCGAATCTTCTCGTCGCAGCCTCCCGGACTGGGGTGCATGTCGCCGAGGGAGATCAGCTTGTCGCTCTTGATCTTGATGCCGGTCTCCTCGGCGAGCTCCTTGGCGGCGACACCGATGAAGGAGCCCTCCTCGTCCATCATGCCGGCGGGGATCTCCACGAAGTAGGAGCTGCCGACCGCAAAGCGCGGCTGCTTGGTCCAGATAACCCAGCGTTTGCCCTTGCACGTCAGGATGACGAGGATCGCAACTGCATCACCGCGTATGAAGACGATGCTCGGGATGGGCTTGTCGTTGAAGGTTGCGTCGGCCTTGAGCTTGATGAAGCCGACGTTCGGGCCGAACATGTCGACCGACTGGATTACGATGCGCGTGACCACGATATCCGGGTCGATTGACATAAGCCACTTCTTGAACTTGAGGCTTGATAGGCACTTAATGATGATGTCACGCGTGATGAGCGGTGTCTCGCCAACGATTGGAACGGTATTACTGTTGATGAAGACGGTGATGGAGTCATCGGGAAAGGGAATCGCACTCCATAATCCGCTGCCTCCACCTGCGCCACCAGTTATGCCGCGAGAAGCCATCGTACGAAGAGTAGGCGAGAATATAAGACTTAATAAAACCGTATTAATATTAAAATTTCAATTTTTTATAAACTATAGAAATATATAAAAGATTTTATATATTTTTGATGTTTCGCACGCTCTCCATGCCTTAGTTTGTTGACCGAGTTGACTCTCGGTATGGTATATCCTTATCACCAGTTCTTGGGCTTAAAGCGCTGGTATTCGGGGTCAGGGTTAGACCAGCAGCGAGCCAAGCAGACGAAGAGGAAGCACATGACGCCAGGCACAAACATCTTGATCGAGTATCTACTTGTGCGAGAACACGAAGGTTGGTTTGTCAAAGAGAGTTCGGCAGAATAAATTATCTAAAGAGACTCATATATAAAATAAATTTCAATTTTTTAAGTAATTAAATCCTCAAAAGTTATATCAGTCATTAATGACATATACACTATATATGGTGTATAAAAGTATGTTTTAAACTTCTTTTTATACTCTTTTTCAATATGATCTAAATATTCTTGTTTTTCATGAGAAGTTGATAATCCCTGACATCTTTCAACCATTTCTGCCTTCCAAGCATCAACATCTTTTACAACAATTCCCATAAATTTTGTTAAAAATTCATAGAATTTAATTTTAGATTCTTCCATATGATCAAGGACATATACAGGATTTTTTATATCTGTCATATCTGGAGAACTACCCATTGCTTCAACATATGCTTTCTTCATTAAATATGAAACTCGAGGATCTGTGTCCATCTGTTTTTTATCTTCATCTACAGTTTTTTTAATTTTTTCAAGACTCTTTTTAGTTAATTGATATCTTTGAGAATTCTTTTCTTGGATTTTTTGTTTTAATTTATCACGTAATATTTGCTTTGTATCCATATATATAAAGTGATAATATCTTTTTATATATATTTTTTAGAATATTTTTTATATAAATTATAATATGTTCTTAGATAATTTAAAAAAAGAATACATAAGAAATGTAATAAAACAAATATTTTCTAATTTAAATACATCAGACTTAAATCTTATATATTCAGGATGTTTTGATTTAATTGATTATATACATACAAAATTTCTTATTAAACCAGAAGATAATGAAAAATTTTTTGAACAATTAAAAAGAAATAAAAATAGAGAAATTATAGCAGTTATGAATTTATTATTACCATATATTGATGATATAAATGAGTATGATAAATATAAAAAAATTAATTCTTTAGAGGATATTACAGTTAAAAAAAATGGAAAAGGAGAATATGATATTACAAATTTTCAATATAGTAGAGGGTATGATGATGGAGAAAAATTTAAGGAATATAAATTTTCTCAAACAGATATTGAAATTAATTATATTTTATTAGAAAAAACAATTGATAAAATTTGTAATAAGATGTATGTAAATTGGGTGAATATTGTTCCTGTATTATTAGAAAAATATCATGAATGTCAATTATATAAAAATTCTGTTGAATATTATAAAAATGGAAATCCTCAATATGAGAATATATCATTAACAAAAGGTGAGATACACGATATACTAATAAATGATTTATATTATTCAATTACTGATATTAAATGGTTATTATTTGAAAAATATGAAAATACTCGTGTAATTATGTATTTAGATGTTCTACATGATATATATAATATTTATGATATAATTGATGATTCTCAGAATACTAAATGGTTGTTATTAGATGAAAATAAAAAAAATATTTTTTCAAATAATATTGACAGTTTATATAATAGTGCAATTACAAATAAAAAATATAAAAATTATTCACCTGAATTAACTAAAGATTTTATGTACTATTTTTTATTATTTTTTGATATGAATTATAAATTTAAAAATGATATAAATGGATATAAAAAAATAATTACTGAAGACCGTGAAGATATGCATTCATATGAAGATGAATCTCAAATAATAGATGAAAATAGAACAAAATTATTTCAAAATTATAATAAAATTGATAAATATCATTTATATGATTTTATAAGATCAAATTTATTAAAATTAAAAAAAACATGGTATGGATTTAAAATATTTAAAAATAATAAAAAGATAAATAAATTACACGAATATACACAAATACAAAATCCAGATTTTACTAAATTAGAACATAGATATAATTCAACAACTAATTTAAATCCTAGAGGTATTGTCGTAAATATTTCTTATAAAAACATTTATAATTATGCAAAATCATTACTTTTTATAAATATTCTAAATAATAATAATAATGTTGAATTAAGACATATAAAATTAATGATGACATTAGATTATGAATCAAAAAATAATAATTTAAAAGACGTTATTAATGATTTTTTGAATCATGTATTGCCACGTGGATTTAACATTACTAGAAATTTAAGAAAAAAATACGATAATTTAATAAATCATCAAAATATAAATGATACAATTTATAACTGGATCTGTGATATTGGAGAGTATAACTTATTAGAAATTACATTTGA
>Ga0214921_10009441_pt1 | contig 12343 bp, 8 predicted proteins | sample LL1505_MetaG_FD_177992 | JGI IMG/M metagenome (GOLD analysis project Ga0214921, IMG submission 177992) | Freshwater microbial communities from Lake Lanier, Atlanta, Georgia, United States - LL-1505 | ecosystem: Environmental > Aquatic > Freshwater > Lake | place: USA: Georgia | collected 2015-05-28 | reverse complement strand
CGCGACTTTAAGCCCAAGACGACCGAAGTGATGGACCAAAAGCCATCGGACGTCACCTTGGCGCTGGACGCGTTTCTCGCTCCGTTCCTGTTCCCCGAGCGCGAAGATGGGGGCGATCCTCGCCAGTGTCCGGCCTGCGCGGCTGGGCGGCTTGCCCTGCGGGGCGGGCGCTTTGGGGCCTTTGTCGCCTGTTCCAATTATCCAGAGTGCAAGTTCACCCGCAAATTTGGTCAGCCAGGTAGCGATGGCGATGCAGGATCAACCGGGCCAGAAGTTTTGGGGCAGCACCCCGAAACGGGCGAGGATGTGCACCGCAAGTCTGGCCGCTTTGGCCCCTATGTGGAAATGGGCGAAGGTAAGGAGGCGAAGCGGGCCTCCATCCCCAAAGATGTGCCGTCTGAGGATTTTGGTCTTGATTGGGCGGTCAAGCTGTTGAGCCTGCCGCGTACGATTGGCGATCATCCAGAAAGCGGCAAGCCGATTACCGCCAGCATTGGGCGCTACGGCCCCTATCTGGCGCATGACGGCAAATATGCACGGCTCACGAGCACCCGCGATGTGTTTGAAACGGGCATGAATGCGGCCGTTGTTAAACTGGCAGAAGCCGCCGGCGGTGGCGGTCGTGCGAGAGGCGGTGCTTCGCGTGCGCCGTTGAAGGAATTTGGGGCGCATCCGCGCACAGGGGCTGAGCTGAAGCTGATGGAGGGGCGCTATGGCGCCTATGTGACCGACGGCACAACCAACGCCACCTTGCCCAAGACGATGGCGCCAGAGGCTTTAACGCTGGAAGAGGCCGCACAGCTTATTGATTATCGGGCCGCGAAAGGCCCTGCTAAGGGCAAGGCGAAGCCCAAGGCCCGCAAAAAGGCCCCGGCGCGCAAAAAACCCGGCCCGCAAATCCGCAACATAGGTTAGGAACAGCATCGACTTGCGGGCGTCAAACCCGGTCGTCGATGCCCTTTGCCATGTGGATAAGTATTAGAGCCATATTGGCTGGGTCTCGGCATTAATTTTCTGGCTTAGTCCATCTGAACAGCTTGCTTTTTTGGGAAGCGTGGAATTGCCGCGCGTCGCTCTGTCTGCGTCTGCAGGCGGTGCTACGAACTGACTCAAATTAGCGATGAATCGAGTCATTTAGAGATAATTAACCACTTGCGTCTGCTGGTGGATAAGGCACTATAGGTAGTGGCGATGTCGAGGGGGCACCCAATTTATAGTGTTTTGTAAGCGTATTTGAATCACGCGAACGAGGCTATTTTGGGGAGCTTGTGGATATCGGGGACAGTCTCGATTTTCTGCAACGGGATCGAAAAAATTGATAGGACGGAGTTTCGACTCCGAGTCGAACAAGAATAGAACATCGCGAGAGCGATTTTTGGGGGCAAGGAATGGATTTTCGGGATACGCAAGCAACGAGCGGTGGAGATGATGTTGCCAGCGACGCTGTTGAAATGACCAAGGCTGCGACGAAGAAAGCTGCTGGGGCGGCTAAGGATTCGCGCACGGTCGACGCGGCCTATCCGCTGACCATCGATGCGTCGCGCGATGCGTTGCTGACCGAATTTGGCAAAGACACGCTGCGCGATCGGTATCTGCTGCCCGGCGAAAGCTATCAGGATCTTTTTGTCCGCGTGGCCTCTGCCTATGCTGATGATCAAGAGCATGCCCAGCGCATCTATGATTATATCTCAAAGCTCTGGTTCATGCCGGCAACCCCCGTCTTGTCCAACGGCGGCACGGGGCGTGGTTTGCCGATCAGCTGCTATCTGAATTCGGTCGATGATAGCCTGGAAGGCATCGTCAACACCTGGAATGAGAATGTCTGGCTGGCGTCCCGCGGCGGCGGCATCGGCACCTATTGGGGGTCGGTGCGCGGCATTGGGGAGCATGTGGGCCTCAATGGCAAGACATCGGGCATCATTCCCTTTGTCCGCGTGATGGATTCTTTGACGCTCGCGATCTCGCAAGGATCGCTCCGTCGCGGCTCGGCTGCCTGCTATCTCGATATTTCGCACCCGGAAATTGAAGAATTTCTGGAAATCCGCAAACCTTCGGGCGACTTTAACCGTAAGGCGCTGAACCTGCATCATGGCGTGCTCATCCCCGATGCATTCATGGAAGCTGTGCGCAATGGCGCTGAATGGGATTTGAAGAGCCCCAAGGACGGCTCTGTCCGCGCAACGGTGGATGCGCGCTCGCTGTTCCAAAAGCTTGTGGAAACCCGCCTTGCAACGGGTGAGCCCTACATCATCTATTCGGATCATGTGAACAAGGCGATGCCAAAGCATCACCGTGAACTGGGTCTGAAAGTCTCGACCTCCAACCTCTGCTCAGAAATCACTTTGCCCACGGGCCGGGATCATTTGGGCAATGACCGCACGGCCGTATGCTGCCTGTCCTCGCTCAACATGGAAACATGGGATGAGTGGAATGGCGACAAGCAGTTTGTTGAGGACGTCATGCGCTTCCTCGACAATGTGCTGACCGATTATATCGACCGCGCCCCGCCGGAAATGGCCCGCGCCAAATATTCGGCAACGCGTGAACGCTCGGTCGGTCTTGGCGTCATGGGCTTTCACAGCTTCCTTCAGGCGCGCAACATTCCCTTTGAAGGGGCGATGGCCAAATCTTGGAACTTGAAGGTGTTCAAGCATATCGCCGCCAAGGTGAATGAGGCGTCGATGCTGTTGGCGACCGAACGAGGCGCTTGCCCGGATGCCGAAGAACGCGGTGTGATGGAGCGCTTTAGCTGCAAGACGGCAATTGCGCCGACCGCGTCAATCTCGATCATCTGCGGCGGCACGAGCGCGTGCATTGAGCCGATCCCGGCCAATATCTACACGCACAAGACGCTGTCCGGCAGCTTTTCGATCCGTAATCCCTATTTGGAAAAGCTGCTGATCGAAAAATCGAAGAATTCAGACGCGGTCTGGAATTCGATTTTGGAACAGGGCGGCTCGGTTCAGCATCTCGACTTCCTGACGCAGGAAGAAAAGGATGTGTACAAGACCAGCTTTGAAATTGATCAGCGTTGGTTGATCGAACTCGCGGCGGACCGCACACCCTATATTGATCAGGCGACCTCGCTGAACCTGTTCATCCCAGCCGATGTTGAGAAGTGGGATCTGTTGATGCTCCACTTCCGCGCATGGGAATTGGGCGTGAAGTCGCTTTATTATCTGCGGTCGAAATCGATCCAGCGGGCAGGCTTTGCTGGCGGTGTGGAGGCGGACAATACGCCCGACGCGCCCAAGTTCGAGCTGGCGACCTCAACCGATTATGATGAGTGTTTGGCCTGCCAATAGGCCCGCATTCATCGCTGCTCATGATTTGAATTAAGGAAGACGCACATGTCTCTGTTAGAAGCCCGCAACAGCTACAAGCCCTTTGAATATCCTTGGGCCTATGATTTCTGGAAACGCCAGCAGCAAATCCATTGGCTGCCCGAAGAAGTGCCGCTGGGCGAAGATTGCCGCGATTGGGCGCAGAAGCTGTCGGATCATGAGCGCAACCTTTTGACGCAGATTTTCCGCTTCTTCACGCAAGCCGATGTCGAGGTGCAGAATTGCTACCACGAACATTATGGCCGCGTGTTCAAGCCGACCGAAGTCAAGATGATGCTCACCGCCTTTTCCAACATGGAAACCGTTCATGTCGCGGCCTATTCGCATTTGCTCGACACCATCGGCATGCCTGAATCCGAATATTCGGCCTTCCTCGAATATGAAGAAATGGCGGCGAAGGTCGATTATATCCACCAATTCGGCGTCGACAGCGATGAAGATATTGCCCGCACGCTCGCCATGTTCGGCGGCTTTACCGAAGGGCTACAGTTGTTCGCCTCCTTTGCGATGCTGATGAACTTCCCGCGCTTCAACAAGATGAAGGGCATGGGGCAGATCGTCTCTTGGTCGGTCCGCGATGAAAGCCTGCATTGCGAAGGCATCACCAAGCTGTTCCACGCCTTTTGCGCGGAGCGTGGCTGCCTCACCAAGACGGTGAAGGAGGACATTATCGATTGCTGCCAGAAGGTCGTGCGTCTGGAAGATAACTTCATCGACCTCGCGTTCGAAATGGGCCCCGTGCCCGGCATGACCGCCAAGGAAATCAAACGCTATATCCGCTACATCGCCGATTGGCGCTTGGGTCAGCTTGGCTTCCAGCCCATTTATATGGTGGAAGAACACCCCCTGCCTTGGCTCGCGCCTTTGCTGAACGGTGTGGAGCACGCGAACTTCTTTGAAACCCGCGCGACCGAATATAGCAAAGCCAGCACCCGCGGCGATTGGGGCCAAGTCTGGGACAGCTTCGACCGCCGCAAATCCGCCAACGCCGCCAATGATGGCGCAGCCGAAGTGGTCGCCGAAGCCGATATGTTTGCAACCGCAGGGGTGGCGGCGGAGTAATTCGCGGACTTAACCGCTAAGAAAAAGTCGGCCGTCCTAGAAACAGGGCGGCCGTTTTTTTATTTTGCCACCCCCTCACCGAAACGGGTTTGAGAATCTCGGGTCGCTGGTCAGATTTGTGTCGGTCAGGGTTAGCAGAAACGCCTCGAGCGCGGCCTTATCTGCGGGGCTGAGGTTAAGGCGGCGGGGCGCGCCATTGGCGCCCGTTAATCGATTGTCCAGCGCCGGGCCGGCCTGCACGCCGTTATCGTAAAACTCGATCACCTCTGCCAATGTGCTGAAGCGGCCATCATGCATGAAGAATTTTGAAAGGCCGATATTTTTGAGCGAGGGGGATTTGAAGATCCGCGTTTCCCCCGCGTCCAGCCCATTGCTCTGCGAATTGGCGGCGAGCGCGAATGTTGGCGGCACATGGCAGGCCGCACACCCCGCCCCGCCATTGGCGCGGGGGGTCATGAACAATTGATGCCCGCGCTCTTCCACCGCCGAAAAGCCCGGCAAGGGCGTGTCCAGGCCGCGATTGGGTGCAGCTGCGGAAAACACCTGCGCATAGGCGGTATCCCAGCGGCTGGCGGAGGAGATCATCGCCCGCTCAAAATTGGCCAGCGCGCGTTGCAGCCGATCCTCCGTGATGGTCGAATCGCCAAAGGCAAAGGTGAACAGCTCTTGATAATAGCCAATGGCTTGCAGCCGCGTGATCAGGGCGGTGATGCCCCCATTGCTGGCGTCAAACCCCATTTCAATGGCATTGGTAATGGGGTGGCTCACCTGCAGCTCAACCGAGGCGGCGCGCCGATCCCAGAACATAGAGCCGGGCCGCCAATAGCGGATATTGCCAAGCCGCATGGCGTGCGCGCTGGTAAAGGTCGATCCTGAAAAGCCGATGCTGAACCGTCTTGGATCGTCAAAGCCCGCACTTTGTTGATGACAAGAGGCGCAGGCGACGGTGCGATTGAGGCTCAATTGCTTATCGTAAAACAACACGCGCCCCAATGTCGCCAGGCGATCATTGGTCTGATTATTGCCGGGGATATTATCCTGCTGACCGACGGTGGCATCATAATAAGCGGGTAGGGTTGGCGTTGCGTAATTTGCCAATGCCGCAGGGTCGATGGTGGTTGCAGCGCGCAGTGCTGTGAAGGTGTCCGTTGGCGTTGTGGGGGCAGTGGTGGTCGTGGGCGCAGTTGTCACCGTCTGTGCCGTAGACGCCGTAGTCGAAGACCCACCCCCGCATGCCGATAGGCTCAGCGTCAGTGCGCCGCCTATCAAAACCCAAAATCGTCTGCGCCGTTGCCCAGCTTGTTTCTTCAAATCCCGTCCCCCGTCCCGTTACAGGCCAATTTATAGGCCCGTGAAAGATGAACGGGGTATGAATCTGCCGCACCCAAAGAACAAGCCCTGGATCGCCGAAACCCGAGCGTAAAATTCTCCCTAGAACGCGGTATTTGGATGCGCCGTTGGCCTGCCGCCAACAGATGCGCGCGTATAGACTTCCAAATTTAATGGCGTTAACAATCTGAAAAGAGGGGAATTTCTGTTTTGGCACTCAAACGCATAGCACTTTGCGCAGATCGTGATCGCGCCGCCGAATAGCAGAGCGACCGATGCGGCCCGTGCGGCACCAATTCACGCAGATATTTGGGATTCATCAGACACGTTAGTTGGAAGGGGACGCTAAATGAGTTTTGAAGAAAGAACATCCACATCCTGGTTTTCACGGATCGGCGGTGCGTTGTCGGGGGCGGTCTTCGGGATCATCTTGGTGATCGGTGCGATCATAGCCCTGTTTTGGAACGAAGGGCGGTCGGTTGCGACCTATCAAGCTTTGCAAGAAGGCCTTGGTGCGGTGGCGTCGACCGACGCTGCCAAGATTAACCCGGCACTCGAAGGAAAGCTTGTTCACATTCAGAGTGACGTTCTCCCCAATGCCGATGTGAGCGATCCCGAAACTGGGATCACTGCAACCGGGCCGATCGGATTGGAGCGTCATGTAGAAATGTACCAATGGGTTGAAACCCAAGACACCAAGACGGAAAAAAAGCTGGGTGGCGGCGAAGAACAGGTGACAACATATAGCTATTCCAAGGAATGGCGTGATTCTGCTCAAGATTCGTCTGGCTTCAAACAACAAGAACAGCACGAGAATCCCGCCTTCTGGCTGGCCTCTTCAACAAATTTTGTCGAAACGGCAAAGCTCGGCGCATTCACCGCGTCAGGCGAGTCTTTGCAGAGCGTTGCTGCACGCAAAGCCCACCCCATTTCAACCGAGGAGGCCAACGCAGCCTCTGAGACATTGGGCTATCCTGGCGAAGGCCGAGCATTGAGCGGTGCCCTCTATTTCGGTGCAAATGAACAGGAGCCCGAGATCGGGGATACAAAAATCACCTATGAAGATATCGTGCTTCCCACGGTGAGCATCGTTGGGATGCAAAGCGGCAATAGCCTTGTCGAATACACCACCAAGAATGAGAATACTCTGTTTCTTTTGGCGGCGGGCCGTCAGACTGCTGCGACAATGTTCGCGACAGGCCAATCTGAAAATGCGACCCTAACTTGGTTGATTAGGGCCGGTGGCCTTGTGGCCCTGTTTATTGGGTTTATGCTGATTTTCGCGATCTTCGGCGTTTTGGGAGACGTTATCCCGATCTTTGGCTCGATAATCGCATTTGGCACGGGGCTTATCTCTTTTGTTCTGGCCTTGGCGATCGGCGCAACCGTCATTGCGATTGGTTGGTTTGTGGCCCGTCCGTTGCTGTCAATCGGCCTTCTCACGGCCTCTGCGGCCGTCGTGTTCGCCTACTTGAAGTACGGCCGCAAAAAAGCAGCACCAGTTGTCGCTTGATTGAGAATGCTGTGCCGCCGGTCATCAGATGACGGCAGATGTTGAAGGACTGATTTGGTCTCGTCTTCGCAGCGACAGCGCGAAGACGAGACTAACTCCTCGGTGCCGCGCAGCCGAACCGCCCGATCCGTGCGGCAAAGGCTTTCTTGCATTTAGGCAGTCAGCGCTGGGATCTATGGCCAGCCGAGTCACCGATGCGGATCAAGGTGACGGCGTTAGAAAACACCTCATCAATGTACACATTGGGTCGGCTATAGCAGTAGCTCCACCGCTCTTGATTGACGCGCAGCTTGTTGTTTGAGCGTTTGATGTACCACATTCCCCCCGCGCCTTCGGTGTTTTCGGAATTGTCTCCAAATGAAACCACCCAGTCGCCGGGGCTCTTCTCCCTCGCAATGTAACTCAGCCGCGCTTGAAAGTCCTTGGAGGCATCAAGCTTGGCTCCTGGGTGGTCGAAATCCGTGTTCTCCAGTGGGCCTTCTATGAAACATCCTAGCCCTTTGCGCCGTCGATCTGTTTGAATGGCGGTCTCAATCGTCACATCCCGCCCTTGCAGGATGGCCACATAACCGACCAACAAAGCCTTGGGATCTGGCTGGACATAGACATCGCAGCGATCAGGCCGCAGCGCATTTGCATAATCAAGCCCGCAAAGATGGCCCGCATAGTCTGCAATATTGCCATCGCGCATTTTAAGGTCCGCATTTGGTGGCATTGTCATCGGGTTTAGTTTTCCGTTGACGATGACTTTGTAGCGTCCGGATTTTGTGTTCAAGACAGCAAGGGATGAGGACAGCTGGGCTGTTTGATAAGGCGCTCGCGCGGCACTGCGCGCATCGGGGGTTTCCCCACAGGCCAACAGCATTAGGAAAATGAGCGCCCGGTGAATTGGCATCCGCTTATATCCCCTTCAACCGAAGAATTTGTCCGAAAAAGCAGCGCCGGGTAGAGCGCCCCATCTTGTGGAAAAGGACCGAGGCGGCTCAGGGTCATTCACACCCTTGGCCACCCATGTCTTGGATAGGATGCCGCAGCGTCTTTCCTAATTATTGCCCTGAACCAAATCACCGAGTGGGCCAAGAAGGGAGCCCTCCCCGCGATTTGCGCCTCCCGTCAGCGACGGCCCCGCTGCAGCCAACATACGACCCGCAAGGCGGGAGAAGGGCAGAGATTGGATCCACACATGCCCCGGCCCACGCAGCCGCGCAAAGAACACTCCTTCGCCGCCAAAGACCATTGATTTGACGCCGCCACCGACCGCCACAATGTCGAAATCAACTGTGGGGGTGTAGGCCGCCAGACAGCCGGTATCGACATGGATTTCCTCACCTACGGCCAGTTCTCGTTCGACCAAGGTTCCGCCCATTTGCGTGAATACCCAGCCATCGCCCTCTAACTTTTGCATGATAAAGCCTTCGCCGCCGAAGAGGCCGGTCAAAATCTTGCGCTGAAACTGGACGCCGATTGACACGCCCTTGGCCGCAGCAAGAAAGCTGTCTTTTTGGCAGATCAACGTCCCGCCATAATCGCTGAGCTTGAGTGGCAGAATCTGCCCCGGTGTGGGGGCCCCAAAGGCAACTTTCGCTTTGCCCTGGCCATTATGGGTGAACACCGTCGTGAACAGGCTTTCTCCGGTTAACAGGCGCTTGCCTGCACCCGCCAGCTTATCCCAAAGGCCGCCACCCTGTTGGCTTCCATCGCCAAACACCGTGGTCATGTCGACCGTGGCATCTTTCCAAACCAAGGCTCCGGCTTCTGCAACGGCGCTCTCACCGGGATCAAGCTCAATCTCTACGAACTGTAATTCTTGACCCTTGATCTCAAAGTCGACTTCATCGGCCATAAAAACTCCACCCTTCACATAAATGCTCAACCAGCATTGAGCATGATACCTTTCTCGATAACTGCGAGGTTATTCCGCCAAAACGATAATGCGGTCGCCTGCATTGTACCGAACCGCTGTCGATTTTGTCGGGTTGATGTAAATCCCGCTTTGACCGATGCCAGCAGCATCGGGCTCATTCAAAAGATGATGGCCAATGGCGACTTCGCCGCGCGTCGATGCGGCATGGGCTGCCTCTTGATAAGTCGTGTCTTGGCCAAGGGTCACATAATTCTCGGCAGGGCGCATGCAGATTTCCGAACCGCCATCGTCCAGCAAGTCTTTGAAGATCGCTTCAAGATGCTCATTTTCGGATGCCTGCGCCAGCATCAGGCTCACCAGCTTATTGCTCACCACAAAGTCATTCACATTCGTGACGCTGGCCAATGTGCGGTTCCGCACATCCACCATTTCGCTCACGATGCTTATGTTGCGATCATCGGCTTCTTTCATTTTCCGTAGGTGCAACAAACTCACCAACGTTCGCGTATCAGCGGCTTGGGCCGACATATGGTCGTTATGCGCCAACACGAGGACCTGATCATAAGAGAGCGGGTCGAGTGATGAAATGTCCGCCCGGCGTCCCGTATTGATCTTTTGGAGCTCGATTTGCAGATTGTTGTTGTCGAGGACAATATCCGCAACATCCTGTTCGATGTCCGGCACGTCTGCAGCAATCGTCAGCAAGGATCCCGGACCAACATAGCGTGAGAGCTCGCTTGCAATGATCGGCGCGCGGCGGTTCCAGCCGAGGATGAGGGTGCGCTCCGCTTTTGGAAGCGTCACCGCTGCTTTTCCTGAAGGCGAAATGGCGACATTCGTCGCTTTGCCGTCGAGAAGGATGGTGGAATCATCCTCTGCAATTAAAACCATCGACATTTCTGATGTAATGGCCAAGTTGCTCGGCGGGTTGAGGGACACGACGCCATCGGCGCTACAGACACCGATTAGGCTCGACGTGTCATAAGCCATGACCGCTTCGCCGAATGTTTTTCCGGCAAGTTCTGGCTGTTCAATCACATAAATTTCGCAGCCATCGAAATCGAGCAGTTCAACAAATACGGCCGAAAGCCCGGGCTCTCGCGTAGATTGCACCATAACGCGCGCAATCAGGTCGTCTGCCAACACAAGCTGCACTTCGTCCCCACCAACGACACGCGCCAGATCTACGCTTTCCGCATCGCGCAATTCGGCGGCAATTTGGAATGTGTCGGGGCGACGGTCTGGATCATTTACCAGTGCCAAGATCGTTTTAATCACCTGGGAATCGGCGTCTTCGGATTCAGGAGACAAGATAATGACCGACCGGCATGTCTCAGGGCTCACCAGCCCAATGTCAAAAAGGACCGTTGGATCCCCGCTGCGGCAGATGACGCGCGTATTCTTCAGATCTTTGATTTTGTCGGCGATCTGCTCTTCCATCGTCACCTTGTCCATGTCCGCCATAATGACGATGCGCGGCTTGCTGCGGCTTTCATTGGCAATGACGATTTCACGAATGACGTCATAAATTGACTCTGACCAGTTGAATATGATCGTGTGGTCCTTCTCAAGAACCTTGGACTTGCCTTTGCTCAGCTCTTCGAGCTTGCTGTCCAAACCAGTATTCAGCACACCGATAAGCGCGGATACGATGAATATGCCTGCCAAGGTCACGAGCAGCATAACGATCCGGAATCCCCAGCCCGCATCGCCAGCCACGGTGCCGGAATCCATCGCGCGCATCAGCGAGGCCCAAAGGCTCTCAATAAAGCTCATGTCCTCATCGCCTTCAGGCACGATCCTGAATATTGAAACGACAGAAGCTGCAACCGTAATAATCGCGAGTGAAATGAGGCCCAGCCAGCCAATCAGAGCGATGGGGCCTGCTGCCATGGTCTTATCAAATTCGTAGCGAAGTCGTGCGCTAAACTCGGGACTAAACATTTCCTGCGCCTCAATTTTTTAAATCAAATGCATTGCTGGGCTATGTGCTCTGCTGTGGGTTGGGTGACGCGTTCCGCCTCCTGGCCCCTTGCCCGTCGCCGTTAAAGGCAACGGGCCCTCTGGTACGCAGAGGTTGGGACTGTCCCTTAGGGGGCAAGCTTCAGCAGCGCCTTTGGTGCTGCACTGGGGCCCGGACCGATATCCCACCGCAAGGTTTTCAGTGCGCCGGATGCGACCGCACCGCTCTTGCTGTTACTCATTAGGATTGGCGCATTTGTCGTCAGTGTGAAACTGCCCTTTACGGGGATTGCCTTTTTCGCTTTTGGGGCAGCCTGGTTATCACCCGCCTCGGCGGTCGACTTTTCATCTTCGGGAATGCCACGGAATGCCGGCGCCACAACGCTCAGGCTCCCATCATCAAGACGCGTCACATAGAGCATGGGCGCGCCGACACTAACACTCGGGAAAATGGGGAATGCGAAATCATCTGCAAGGCGACCGCTGGTGCTATAGTCGACCATGAACACGCCATCGCCAAGATGTTCGATTTTGCGAAAACCAGCGAGCTTTTCGATCTCGCGAATGAAGCGGGCGACCATTTCAGGGTCCTCGAAGTTCATACCGCCGTAAAGTTGCAGAATGTTTTCCTGTTCCGCCTTCTTGCGCGCTTGCTCCGCTACTCTTTCCTCTTGTCCGGCATCCCATTCGGCCTTTTGCTCTTTAACTTCGGCCGGATTACAATCGCGGGCTACGTTCTCCGTCTCATCCACGACGGTTCCGGTGCCGTCTTCGTTCGGGTGAACGGAACGCAACACGCTCTTATTCGGGTCTTGAGGAGGAATGTCTTCGCCGTCCGCATAGGTCGTCACGGTGTTAACTTCGTCGAAGCATTTGGCTTCAAATTCGTTAGGGCCTTGGAACATCTGAGCAGCTTGATTGGCGGCATTGCTCACCAGCTGGATCTGCCCTTTGTAAGCAAATAAGAAATTCCCATTCTGATCTACCGTCAGAGTGGAATTAAATTCGCCAGGCTGAATGAAACAGCCGCTAAGGCTAAAAACCAAGGCAGACGCAATGGCGGCCTTGCCCCACGCAGCAAATTTATTGAAATACACAGCACATCTCCACGTTCGGGAACATGTTGCAGGGTCCACATTTAGAAAACCGACTGCAGCAACAGAGTTTTTGGAAAATTCATTGGCCAAGAAAAAAGGCGGCCCCCGAAGGAGCCGCCTAAATCTCGTTAGCCTTTATTTCCGGCCGTCGTCGCCGTCTTCTTCGTCGTCG